>ENA-OFCE01000741-OFCE01000741.1-metagenomes-genome-assembly--contig:-NODE-741-length-19761-cov-26.664823_pt1 | contig 19761 bp, 21 predicted proteins | sample MGYA00153388_OFCE01 | MGnify analysis MGYA00153388
ATTCCCAATTCCCAATTCCCAATTCCCAATTCCCAATTCCCAATTCCCAATTACCAATTACCAACAATTTAATATCTTTCTGTAGACAGATGCAACGATCGCCCTTTGAATCAATACAACCGATCCTTCTGTCTAAATAAACATGACTTTCACCCTGCTAAGTTGTTAATCTTTATAAAGATTAGGGACATCCGCACAGGTGCTTGCCTCATCAGAATTCTCAGGCAACAACAAAGCAGACGATCGCAAAAGTATACAACAAAATGCTTATAAATTTCTTGCCCTGACGCTCAAAGGCAAGTGGATAATGAACATCGAACTATTAAAACAAAAGTTAGAACTGCTTAAAAAACGTCCCAATTGTAGTAAAGGAACGATCGACCAAATCGAAAACTGGTTAACCGGTTCCCACATTTTGCAACGATTGCGGATTAACCCTTACTACGTCGCAGGCGATACAGTCAAGAATGTTAAAAGAATTACTTCGGAATTTCTGCACGGAGTAAAAGCTGGTGCTTTCGATTTGCACTGGGATATTCACTGTCCGCACTGCAACATGATAACAGACGAATTCAAGGATTTGGCAGACACATCAGAAATGTCTTCTTGCCCAATGTGCGATCGCGAGTTTAAAATTGATTTGCTCGATCGTGTCGAAGTTACTTTTTCCCTGAATAAAGAAATCGAAGACCCGCAACTGCGGCCAATCTGTGATCCCCCTCCCGTACTTCAAAACAAACTGCAACTGGTAACGCCTTTATACTGCACCGAATCCGAGACTGTCACCTTAGAAACAGGTCGATATCGGTACTGCTGTCCCCTCACTTTAGCGAAAGGAATTTTAAAGGTTGAAGGCGCAGAAACAGAAGACATACAAGAAATTCAACTCAAGCAGTTGGCCGGCAAAGATTTTGACAAAACAGAGCTGGCAGTGCGTCCCGGACAAGTTAAGATCGAACTGACTAATACCGAACACAATTTGTCCGGGCTGATTTTGCATTCAGATGAATTGCCTTCGGAATTGACATTAGAACAATTGCCCTTGCGGCTGTCAGGAATTCAACTGCTTCATCACCCGGATTATAAGCGTTTGTTCGGCGATCGAGTAATATCGGAAAGAGAGCGAGTCAAGATTCGGGCGATTACTATTATGTTTACGGATATTATCGGTTCTACCAGAATGTACGAAACGCTGGGAGATACCAAAGCTTACAATATTGTGCGCGATCATTTTCAAATTTTCTTTGAGTCGATCGAGCAATTTGGCGGAAAAGTGATTAAAACCATCGGCGATGCCGTTATGGCTTCTTTTATCAGCAACGAACAAGCAATTATGGCTGCGGCCGCTGCTGTGGCTCGTTTCAGAGAGTACAACTCCAATCGGCAACAAGCAGAGTGGATTCAAGTCAGAATTGGCATTCACCGAGGTACGGCTTTGCTGGTAAATCTGAATAATGCGATCGACTATTTTGGCTCGACAGTCAACAAAGCCGCCCGCATTCAAAATCTTTCTAAAAGTGACGAAGTTTCGTTTTCCGAAGAAGTTTATGATGACCAAGCATTTTTAACAGCATTAAAAACTGCTGGAGTCTCCGAAATTCAAAAACGAGTTGAAGATTTAAAGGGAATACAAGGGGCACAAGTCGCTTTTACTGCTAGAATTAACACTGAATCCGTCATCGCGCTTTCTGCGGGCGGGGTCGCTAAAAGAAGTTAGTTAGGTAAGCAAATGTACCTAATTATTGTCAGCGTTTCGTGGCAATCTCTGCAATAGATAACGGGTGGGGACGCTCCAAGAGCCGATTGGTGTCAACTTAAGACTAAAAACCTTGAGAAATCTCGCTTTTACCCCAGGCCCGATCCCCCTAAATCCCCCTTAAGAAGGGGGACTTTGAGAAGACTCCTGTCCCCCCCTTCTTAAGGGGGGCTAGGGGGGATCGGGGCCTAATCGTCAGACAGTAGACTGGTACTACATTTGACGTTAAGTTGACACGAAAAAGAGCGACGGTGCGGTGTCCTTACTTAAAAGCTACAACTCATCATTAAGCTAGTTGCGATCGCAAGGTAAAATAAGCTCTAATCAACATAGTACAAATTACTGAGCCACACGCTTAACTTTAATATGTTTGCTGTTAAATAACAGAAGTCCAGGACTTCATATTATGACTTCTAATCAATTATCTCCAGAAAATACACCCGAAGAATCGATCGACCCAGCCGCCCTCGACATCGAAGAATTAGCAAAAATCGATGCCCCCTTTCCGATTGTCGGGATTGCCGCCTCAGCAGGAGGGCTGGAAGCATTCACCGGGTTACTGAGCCATTTACCCACCGATACGGGTATGGCGTTTGTGCTGATTCAGCATTTATCCCCGGATCACAAAAGTCTGCTCAGCGAGATTCTGGGGAGAACGACGGAAATGCCTGTTAATGAGGTAAAAGACGGCATGGTTGTAGAGCAGAATCAAGTCTACGTGATTCCGCCCAACACCAAGATGGTGCTATCGAAAGGCCTGCTGCAACTATCCCCGCGCGAGAAGATTTATGGCAAATATATGCCGGGAGATGCGTTTTTTACCTCATTGGCGATCGATCGCGGGCACAAAGCAATCGCCGTAGTATTATCCGGGGGAGACGGAGACGGTTCACTGGGGCTCAAGGCAATCAAAGCAGCCGGAGGCATGAGTTTTGCTCAATGTCAAGACACGGCAAAATTCGATAGTATGCCGAATACCGCTGTGGCGACAGGGAATGTCGATTTTATCCTGCCGCCGGAAAAAATTGCCGAGGAACTGGCACACTACAGTCACAGTCCCCTTCTCACTTGCCCGCTTCTCCTGACAAAAGTTGATGAATCTCCCGAACCGGGAGATGCCCTGGCAACTATTTTTGCGCTGCTCAAATCGACCACAGGCGTTGATTTTACCCACTACAAACGCACCACGGTCGCTCGACGCATCCAGCGGCGGATGGTATTGTACAAGCTGGAGAGCTTGGATGATTACGCCCAACACCTGCGAGACAATTCGGCTGAAGTCACAGCTTTGTATGAAGAAATCCTGATCCACGTTACCAGTTTCTTCCGCGATCCCGAAGCCTTTGAAAAGTTAAAAGAGCTGGTTTTCCCCGCGATTACCCAAGATAAATCGGCAAGTGTTCCGATTCGGATTTGGGTGGCGGGATGTTCCACAGGGGAAGAAGTTTATTCGATCGCCATTTGTTTGTTAGAGTTTTTGAGCGAGCGAGTCATCCCGCCGCCGATCCAGATTTTTGCTACGGATATTAGCGAACAGGCGATCGGCAAAGCGAGGTCTGGCGTCTACTCAGAAAACCAGATGGTAGATGTTTCACCAGAGCGACGTACTCGTTTCTTTATTCCCGAAAAAGCTGGTAGCTATCGAATCAACAAAGCAGTCCGCGAACTGTGTGTATTTGCCAGACAAGACTTAGGTAGCGACCCGCCTTTTTCCAATCTCGATTTAGTTAGCTGTCGCAATGTGCTGATCTACCTGGGAGAGTCACTGCAAAAAAAAGTGATGCCCATTTTTCATTACAGTCTTAACCCAGCAGGCTTTCTTTTGTTAGGCACTTCTGAGAGTACCGGAAAATTCTCAGACTTGTTTACGGTAGCGCATAAAAAGTCGAAAATTTATGCCAAAAAGTTGACTGATACTCGTTCCATTTTTTCGTTTACGCCGAGTTCCCATCCGGTCGCTAAAGCTGCTCAACCACCGGGAATGAATGCAGAAAATTCAATCGATAGCTTTGACTTAGAGCGAGAAACTGACCAACTGATTTTGAATCGCTATGCCCCAGCCAGCGTGCTTGTCAACGAGGAGATGAAAATCCTGCAAGTGCGCGGAGAAATCGATTTTTACTTGAGAGTCGCAGCCGGGACGCTGGACTTAAACTTGCTAAAAATGGCAAGGGCAGGATTGCTGGTTGAGCTTCGCACGGCGATTTTTGAGGCACAAACGCAAAACGTGACCGTTAGGAAAGAAAGGGTATCGGTTGAATCGAGCGGACGATCGAATACCGTCAATATTGAGGTGATGCCGTTCCAACCCCACACCTCCACAGCACGCTATTTTTTGGTGGTATTTCAAGAAGTTTTACCCGTCGCGGCGAGCAATTTCTGCACCCTCCCTTCTGAAAGCGGCGAGCCAGGTGATTTAGATCCTGAAAATGAGCTGCTGAGGCAGGCACTTGCCACCGCTAACCAAGAAAAAACGGCGGCTCTAGTGCACCTGCAATCGCTGAATAAAGAGCAGGAAAATCTCAACCAAGACCTCAAAGTTGCGAACGAAGAAATCCTATCGAGCAACGAGGAGTTGCAAAGCACCAACGAGGAACTAGAAACTGCCAAAGAAGAGATTCAAGCCACTAACGAGGAACTCACCACCACTAACGAGGAACTTCGCAGCCAATATCTGGAACAAAGCCAGCTCAATAACGATCTGACAAATTTCTTTGCGAGTATCAATATCCCGATCTTAATGCTGGCAAACAATTTACAGATTCGACGGTTTACGCCAACGGCCGAGGGTATTTTTAATCTGATTCCCACAGATGTGGGACGACCTTTTAGCGATATCCGATCGACTCTGAACGTTCCTGACTTGGAACAGATGATTTTGGAGGTGATTGATACTCTCCATACGAAAGAACAAGAAGTCCAAACTTTATCGGGATATTGGTACAACATCCGCATTCGTCCTTACCGCACCACGGAAAACCAGATTGACGGTGTGGTAATGGTTTTGATCGATATTGACGCGCTTAAACGCAGTGCCGCCACCTTGGAGGATGCCCGAAACTACGCTGAAACCATCGTAGAAACTGTGCAAACGCCTTTAGTCGCGCTAGATGCTGATTTCCGAGTGAATAAAGCAAATCGATCGTTCTATGAAACGTTTCAGGTTTCATCCCCAGAAACAGCGAAATCTTCGCTGTTTGAATTGGGAAACGGGCAGTGGAATATCCCGCAATTGCGATCGATATTGGAAGATATTCTGGTGAGTGATGTTCAGCTTCACAACTTTGAGTTGGATCACCTGTTTGAGCAGATCGGGCAGAAAACTATGCTGCTGAATGCTTGTAAACTAGAACGAGAAGAAAAAGCTTTAATGCTTTTGTTGTCGATCGAGGATATCACGGATCGCAAGCAGTTTGAGATAGAAAGATCGCAGTTATTGCAGCAGGAACAGTTGGCCCGCCAACAAGCAGAAACCGCCAACCGTAGTAAAGATGAATTTCTGGCGAATCTCTCCCACGAGCTCCGCAACCCCCTGACTCCGATCCTGGGATGGGCACAAATTCTGCGTTCTGGCAAGCTGAAGGAAGCAGCCGCCGATCGCGCTCTAGAGGTGATCGAGCGCAGCGCGAGGGCGCAATCTCAGTTAATCGAAGATATCCTGGATATTTCCCGGATTACCAACGGCAAATTGGCTCTCGATCGCAGTCCGGTCGATCTGGTTGTGGTGGTACAAAGTGCGATCGACGGGGTTCAATTATCAGCGGATGCCAAAAACATTCAAATTGTTTTGCAGTGCAGTTTTGCGACTGTTTTAGGCGATGCTGCTCGCTTGCAGCAGGTTGTGTGGAATCTCCTATCTAATGCCATTAAGTTTACTCCTGCGGGGGGACGAGTGGAAATTGTCTTAGAGGCGATCGACGATCGCGCTCAACTCCGAGTCAGCGACACCGGAAAAGGGATTCGGGCAGAATACTTGCCGTATATTTTCGATCGTTTCCATCAAGGCGATTCCAGCAGCACTAAGGCTAATCAAGGGCTGGGATTGGGTTTGTCGATCGTGCGCCATCTGGTAGAATTGCACGGGGGAACGGTACAAGCGGATAGTCCGGGTGAGGGACAAGGAACTACAATGACTCTGAGATTGCCGCTGCGATCGCTCTCTCAAGAGTTGACATCGGCGATCGATTTAGAGTCAACTGCTTTGGTAGCGCCTGCAAACGCCTCAAGCGATATCGTCCCTTCTCTCGCAGGTTTGCACATCTTAGCTGTGGACGATCGGATCGATACCCGGGAGTTATTAGAATTTGTGTTCGAAAGCTACGGGGCACAGGTTTTGACAGTTACATCTGCCAGAAGTGCGATCGCGGCTATGACTGAGAATCCCGGCAAATATGACGTACTAATCTCCGATATCGGAATGCCAGAGGAAGATGGGTATTTCTTGATTCGAGAAGTGCGAACCCTTGCTGCGGAAGCCGGAGGAGCAATCCCAGCCATTGCGCTGACTGCCTATGCGGGCGATAAAGAGCGGCAAAGGGCGATCGAAGCGGGTTTCAACGAGCATATTTCCAAGCCTGTGAAGCCCGTTCAATTAGCATTAATGGTTGCCAATTTAGCGGGACGACTTTAAATATTGTGGAGTTTTGATTTATGATGTTTGAGATTAGATTAGGCAGTTAAACTCTTGTCCCCCGGAGATCCCCCTAAATCCCCCTTAAGAAGGGGGAATTTGAGAAGACTCCTGTCCCCCCCTTCTTAAGGGGGGTTAGGGGGGATCTCCGGATCGAGATTAGGAGGATTATGACCAAATACGCTTGCGTTAACACTCTTTATCCACCGGAGATCCCCTAAATCCCCCTTAAGAAGGGGGACTTTGAGAAGACTCCTGTCCCCCCATTAAGAAGGGGGGCGCCAGGGAGATCGATCCGAGATTAGGAGGATTATGACCAAATTAAACGACTCCAATTTCCACCTACCTTACAACCCAAAACTCATCCCTATCGCCAAGGAACTTCGGCAAAATCCAACTCCAGCCGAAAAGAAACTTTGGGAAGATTTTCTGAGAAATTTCCCTTTTCGAGTTTTGAGACAGCGACCGATCGACAATTTTATTGTAGATTTTTATTGTGCTGCTTTAAGATTGGTAATTGAGGTTGATGGCGAGAGTCATTTTACCGAACAGGGGAAACAATATGATGCGGAAAGAACAGGGATTTTCGAGGGGTATGGACTGCAAGTTGTCAGGTTTACGAATATTGATGTGTTGCAGTGTTTTGAGGGAGTTTGTCAGGAGTTGTTGGGTGCGTGCGATCGTCATTCTTAGGGCCAGATCTCCCTGGCACCCCCTTAATAAGGGGGGGACAAGAGTACGATCGGGCATCTCGTAATAGTTAAGGCCAGATCCCCCCTAGCCCCCCTTTATAAGGGGGGGACAAGAGAGTTATGTTGCGGTAACAACAATTGCCAAAAATAGCGCAATATGGGAAGATAGAAAAAAATATAAAAATTAGGGAGTTATGATTCTTGGTAACTATTAAATGTCGGGGCATTACCTTCTCAAATATCCAAGCCGTAATCTTTGACAAAGACGGCACTCTAGAGGATTCTCAAGAGTTTTTGAGACTTTTGGGGATGAAGAGAGCGCGCCTCGCAGACGCTCAAATTCCCGGCGTTGGAGAGCCTTTACAAATGGCTTTCGGTATCGAAGGAAGCAGCCTCGATCCCACGGGTTTGCTAGCAGTCGGTAGTCGCCGAGAAAATGAAATTGTGGCCGCGGGATATATCGCCGAAACCGGCAGGGGATGGTTGGAATCTTTAACTATTGCGCGTCGCGCTTTTGACGAAGCGGACGAAATGTTTAAAAATAGTGCTACTTCTCCTTTATTTGTCGGCAGTTTGGAAGTGTTGAAATCTCTTTCGGAAGCGGGTTTGAAACTGGGAATTCTTTCGGCTGCTACAACAGAAGCGGTGCAAAAATTCGTGAAACACCACGCATTAGCCGACTACATTCAGTTAGAAATGGGAGTCGATTCAACGCTTCACAAACCCGATCCGAAATTGTTTTTACAAGCGTGCGAGAAACTGCGAGTAAATCCCGCAGCAACTTTGATGGTGGGAGATTCGGCGGGCGATATTCAGATGGGTAAAAATGCGGGCGCGGCTGGCTGTATCGGGATTTGTTGGGGGAATGCCGAGGTTAGTCATTTGGAAAAGGCTGATGTGGCGATCGCATCTTTGGATGAAATGACAATTTTAGCAGATTGAGCAAACATCAGATCAATTCCTACTGAGATGTTGCAGCAGTGTCAATAATCCTTTTATGAACAGGCAAGATGCCTGTTCCACAAGAGATGAATTTTGTTGTGGAACAGGCATCTTGCCTGTTAAGAGAGAATAGTGCAACATCTCATATCAAATCCGTTTGCATCGGAATGATCTAAACAGAGGAGACGGAGGAGACGGCAGTGCCGTGTCCCTACCGCGATCAATTGTAGGGACACGGCACTGCCGTCTCCTCGCTTGTCATTCCGGCGCAGCCGGAATTGATGCCGTTTCCCTACAGACAACAACGCAAGCCGAGAATTACGACATCTCTTTCCACGCCGTCGAGTTCGGCAACTTGCGGCAGATATCCCCACTGCTGAAAGCCAAATTTCTCGAACAATTTTAAACTCGGCTGATTGTGTGCAAAAATTATGCCCATGAGTGTTTTAAGCTGCAATTCTGGACTCCGCCCAATTGCCGATTGCAATAATTTTTGTCCGATTCCGCAGCGTTGGCGATCGGGCGCGACGTAGATGCTAACTTCTGCTGTATGCTGATAGGCGGCGCGTCCGTAGAAAAGCTGAAAACTCAGCCAGCCAACAATATTTTGTTCTGATTCGATTACCCAAATCGGCAAGGAATTGGGAGAATGTTCTCTGTACCACGCGAGGCGGCTTTCGACTGAAACTGGTTTTAAATCTGCTGTGGCCATTCTCCCTGGTATTGCTGCGTTGTATATTTGGACAATTGCGGGTAAATCGCTTTCTACTGCATCGCGGATTTTCATCGTTTGGTTGACTGTTAACTGTTAACAGTTAAATGTATCTGCAAATTGTAGAGTTCCATAATATCGCTAACTGCCATTCTTGAATTTGCGCCCAAAGTCAGCGGCGATGTGTGTCCTCGCTGCAAGTGTTCTGCCGCCGCACAGCCGATCATTGCTGCGTTGTCTGTGCAATATTTTAATGGGGGAAACAATACTCGCAAGTTGTGTTTGGCTGCTGCTGCTTGCAAGTGTTTTCGGAGTCCACTGTTTGCTGCAACTCCGCCACCGACTACAATCGTGGTAAGCCCGAAATTTAAGGCACAGTCGATCGACCTTTTTGTTAAACCCTTGGCTACTGTTTCTTGAAAACTCGCCGCAATATCATTAATTGTAGAGGCAGACAAGATGCCTTCGCTACCCACATCATTACTTTGTTTTTTCAGTTTCTGCACTAATCGCAAAACTGCTGTTTTCAACCCGCTAAAACTGCTGTCATAGGGATGGTATCCGCCTCCTGGTAGCGAAATTCTGCCTTCTGGTAGGGGGTATGCTTGGGGATTGCCAAGGGCTGCCAATTTGTCCATCAGCGGCCCGCCTGGATATCCTAGCTGCAACAGTCTCGCGACTTTATCAAAAGCTTCGCCGGCCGCATCGTCGCGCGTTTGTCCTACTGTTTCATAAACACCGCAATCTTTGACATGAATTAAGCTGGTGTGTCCCCCGGAAACTAACAAGCACAAAAACGGCGGCTGCAAGTCGGGTTCGGTAAGGTAAGAAGCGTAGATGTGTCCTTCGAGGTGGTGGACGCCTAAAAACGGTTTTTGGTGGACTATTGCCAAGGTTTTCGCCGCTGTCAGCCCGACTAACAATGCACCTACTAAACCGGGGGCACAAGTCGCTGCAATGCCGTCAATTTCTGACCAACTGAGATTGGCTTCAGACAGACACTGCGCAATTACCTGATTTAGCATTTCTAGGTGACTCCGCGAAGCGACTTCTGGCACTACCCCGCCATACTGCTCGTGGATTTTAATTTGTGATGCTACAACATTGCTGCAAACTTGACGATTCTTAACAATCGCTGCTGCTGTTTCGTCACAAGATGTTTCAATTGCGAAGATGGTTGCCATTAACTGGTAATTTAATTTGATAGGTTAGCTATTGCTATTGCTAGCTTAACTAATAAAGGCGCAACTCCCCCGCTATACTTGTATTCAGGTTATGGCGATCGGGAGCATAGGCCTCCTGAAGTAATATCCTCGCGGTATTGCTAGCTCGGCACTAACCTATAAAACGCGAATCCCTGATTCTATTGGGCTTTGCCGCATCCGCGATCGATACTTTAGACGGTCAATAAATGCGGTAATCTGGATTCGCGATCGGCAAGTTGAAATGCTTGTAAAAAAAACTTATTGTTTTGTAACAAAGGGAAACAATTTCATGCGACGATTGTTTGCTGCAATTTTAGTGGTTAGTCTGTGGATCAGTTTTGCTCCAGTTGCTTCGGCTTACAATTTAGTGCCGTGCAAAGACTCTCCCGCATTCAAGGAACTTGCTAAAAATGCGCGTTCTACCAATGGCGATCCCGCATCTGCGAAAGCAAGATTCGATCGCTATTCTCAAGCTTTGTGCGGCCCAGAAGGATACCCGCATTTAATCGTAGACGGCAACTTGAGCAAAGCAGGAGACTTTTTGATTCCTAGCATACTGTTCTTGTATATGGCTGGTTGGATTGGTTGGGTAGGCCGCGCTTACCTGCAAGTTAGCAAAAAATCAGCAACCCCAGAGGAAAAAGAGATTATTATCGACGTTCCTTTGGCAATCAAATCAATGTTGAGCGGCGTTTTGTGGCCTCTGGCAGCTATCAAAGAACTCACCACTGGTGAAATGTTTGCCAAGGACGACGAAATTACTGTTTCCCCCCGCTAAAATTGGGAAATCCAGAACTAATAGCTAGTAGTTAATCGATTAACTGCAAATTAGCAATTAGCGGTAGACCGATCGGCAATTACCAACTGTCTCAAATTTTTAGGAGCAGAATTCATGCAATATTTTGTCAAGTTTCTTTCCACCGCACCAGTATTGGCTATCCTTTGGCTATCTATTCAAGGCGCGGCTTTAATTGAATTTAACCGCTTTTTCCCCGACCTGCTTTTCCATCCGATGCCTTAAGATTTGACCCAAATTAGGTCGCCAAATCTCGGGTCTAAAAGTTGAGAGTTTTGAATTTTGAGTTTTGAGTTAGTTAAAGGTTAATTTAAAACTCAAACATCAAAACTCTCAAACTATAGCCTTTGTCTCAGTAACATCAGGTGGGGACGGGACATAGGGCATCGGGCATCGGCATTGGTTATTTGTATAGCCTCACCAATGACTAATGACTAATGACTAATGACTAATATTGTGAATCGATGAAGTCTTATCTCGCCGCAGCAATTCAAATGACTAGCTTGCCTGACCTGCAAAAAAATTTGGTTCAGGCAGAGGAATTAATCGACCTGGCAGTGCGTCAAGGTGCGGAGTTAGTTTCTTTACCAGAAAATTTCTCGTTTATGGGAGAAGAGGAGGAGAAGATTGCTTGTTCAGAGGCGATCGGACAAGAGAGCGAAAAATTCCTCAAAACGATGGCAAGGCGGTTCCAGGTAACGATTCTCGGTGGCGGGTTTCCGGTGCCGACGGAGGGCTCGAAGGTATACAATACTTGCTTGCTAATAGACCCAAATGGCAATGAGTTAGCAAGGTACAAAAAAGTACATTTGTTCGATGTGAATGTGCCAGACGGGATTACTTACAGGGAATCGAGCACGGTGAAAGCTGGTGAAGATTTGCCGCCGGTTTATGTGTCGCCGGAGTTGGGGACGCTGGGACTTTCGGTTTGCTATGACGTGCGGTTCCCGGAAGTGTACAGGTATCTGTCCCACAAGGGGGCGGATGTTTTGTTCGTGCCGGCGGCGTTTACAGCCTACACTGGCAAGGATCACTGGAAGGTTTTGTTGCAGGCTAGGGCGATCGAGAATACTTGTTACGCGATCGCCCCGGCACAGACTGGACACCACTACGGCCGCCGTCAAACACACGGTCACGCGATGATTATCGACCCTTGGGGTGTGGTTTTGGCAGATGCTGGCGAGGAACCGGGCGTGGCGATCGCAGAAATTAATCCCGATCGGCTAGAACAAGTCCGCCGCCAAATGCCCTCACTGCAACATCGGGTTTTTCTGTGAAGGAATTTTGACACCAATTGGTGTCAAACTTTCAGTCTGAGAAATGAGGAGACTGCACGTGCCCATAGGTGTCAACTTAACGTCAAACGCAGTCAGAGACTATTGTTTGACGATTAGGCCTCGATCCCCCCTAGCCCCCCTTCAGAAGGGGGGGACCGGAAATGGATCAAAGTCCCCCTTCTTAAGGGGGATTTAGGGGGATCTAGACTGGGTAAAAACAAGATTTCTCAAGGCTTTCAGGCTTAAGTTGACACCAATGGGCTTTTTTTTGGAGTGTCCCTACAATATTATTTTGGGTAGGGACACGGCATTGCCGTCTCCTCTATCATTGTTTAATCAAGGTTCAATGACCGTGCACTTCTGCTAAAAGGCGAATTGGCGACAGTAGAATTGCACGAAATGCGTTTTTTGGGATAAATGAAACACACTCTTTCGGTTTTAGTTGAAGATGAAGCGGGTGTCCTCACTCGAATTGCTGGTTTGTTTGCCCGTCGGGGTTTTAATATTGAAAGTCTGGCTGTGGGCCCGGCGGAGCAAGTGGGAGTGTCTCGGATTACGATGGTTGTACCGGGAGATGACCAGATTATCGAGCAGTTGACCAAGCAACTGTACAAGTTGATTAATGTGCTGAAAGTTCAGGATATAACGGAAATTCCCTGTGTGGAACGGGAGTTGATGTTGCTAAAAGTTAATGCTGCTAGCGGGACGCGATCGGAGATAATTGAGTTAGCTCAGATTTTTAGAGCGCGAGTGGTGGATATTGGTGATGATACGCTGACTTTGGAAGTGGTCGGAGATCCGGGTAAAATGGTGGCGATCGTCCAGGTTCTGAATAGATTTGGCATCAAGGAAATTGCTCGTACTGGGAAAATTGCCATGACGCGGGAGTCGGGGGTAAATACTGAGTTCCTTAAGTCTTTGGAAGCGAAAGTTTGAGTTAGTTGATGGTTGACTGTTGACGGTTGACTGTTGACGGTTGACTGTTAACTTGTATTAGTCATTAATCAATTGTTGGCTATCAATTATTTAAAGAAGCTAATTGCCAGAACGCATCATGATCTATTTACACTTATCGCGATGCTACCCTAGCAATTTATTTTTTATGACTGAAATAAAAAAAATCGCCTTTTTTTTTAGGGTAAAACACTTGACTTTCACTGTTTAATAAAGTATTATTAAATAATAGGAATATTAAAACTTTTTTTATTTGTGTCACCAATTCCATTATTTAAATAATACCACAAGAAATCAACCAAAGTCAATAGATAATCTTTCTTTTTTAGCGCCAATCACTCATCGCAGAGTCAACGATTTTTGGTGGTCACAACCCCAACTTCTTCAAGAAGTTGGGATTCCAACAAAAAATGACGATTAAGTCGTATACTCCGCATTAATCTTCACGTAGTCGTAACTCAAATCGCATCCCCAAGCCTTCGCAAAACCTGCGCCATTCCCGACACTGACCTGAATTAAAACCGTGTCAGATTTCAAATATTCACCAGCCGCCGCCGTTTTCATGTAATTACTCGCAGCAGATTTATCGAAGTCCTTCGGTTGTCCGTTTTCCATCATCAAAAAATCCCCCAATTGAATCCGCAAATTCTCTTGTTCAAAAGGTACGCCAGCCCGCCCAGCCGCCGCTGCAATTCTGCCCCAATTCGGATCGCGACCAAAAATAGCAGCTTTCACCAAAGAAGAACCGACAATTGTTTTGGCAATTTTACTCGCAGAAACTTCATCTGGCGCGCCGCTAACTTGCACTTCCACCAAACAAGTTGCACCTTCGCCGTCGCGGGCGATCGCCTTTGCCAAATGCACGCAAACTTCTGTTAGCATCGCCTCTAATTTTTCAGCATCCGGGCCCATTTCGGTAATTGCGGGCGTGCGAGATTGTCCGTTAGCTAAAGCAATTAGCGAATCGTTGGTACTGGTATCGCCGTCAACAGTAATTTGATTGAAACTTCTGTCAGCCGCCCGACTCAGCATTTCTTGCCACAAATGCGACGACACTGCTGCATCGCAAGTTACAAATGCTAGCATTGTTGCCATGTTTGGGTGAATCATTCCCGAACCTTTGCAAATGCCGCCGATGCGTACTGGCCGATCGCCAAACATGGTTTCCAGGGCGATCGTTTTCGGCACTAAATCAGTCGTACAAATCGCCTTAGCAGCCGCATCAGAACCAGTGGAGGAAGCCTCAGCAACTAATTTCGGAATTCCCGCCCTTAGCGGTTCCATTTTAATCCGCTGTCCGATGACTCCAGTGGAGGCTAACAGAATTGATTCTGAGGGAATGTTCAGCGCTTCTCCCAACAATTTGGCACTTTCGAGGGCATCAGCCAAACCGAGTTCGCCCGTGGCTGCATTAGCTTGTCCCGCATTGCACAAAATAGCTTTGGCGCTGGGTTTTGCTTGCAGTCGCTGGCGGCAGTAGTCCACGCAAGCGGCCCTGACTGTGGATGTAGTAAAAACTCCTGCGGCGATCGCGTCTACTTCTGACAAAATTAAACTTAAATCCGGCAAGCCTGAAGGCTTCAAACCCGCTGTAATTCCCGATGCTCGATATCCTCTCGGTGCTGTAACTCCGCCGCCAATTACTTTCCAGTCTGACATGATTCCCTCCCTAGAGCCTTCTATTCTATTGAGAGGGAATTATATCAAGTATCCAAGCTCAATAACTAACAACTCATAACTCATAAAATTAATCGCGACTTTTTCTTGAGAGTTAGAACTCAAGAAGAAGTCGCGACGATTTTGTAACTGACATTATTAATTTCTAGCGGGTATTCAACAAAGTAGATTCGACAGTCTCGCCATTACTAAAAAGTTAGCTCATGGTGGCGTTGCTGCGATCGTAGCTGTCTCTAAGGCTGGGCTGTGCCTTGCCTTGAATGTGACCCCAGTAATTTGTATCTTCCATCCCGACTTCGGTGGCGGTGCGGTTGAGCATGGATTGCTGCCGGTTCTTGACCATGTGGTGGTGGCGCATCATCAGGGAGCGGGCTTGATTTTCGGTAGACATATGGGGTTTCTCCGTATTCCTTGATTAATTTTTGGCTGGTTTGCTCTTCCTATTTCTCACTATAACAGAGAATTCTGTATCTAAAGCTACCGAATGGAGATTGTAATAAAACTTTATATATGGGTGGGACGATCGCCCTTCGCGACAAAACACTCGTAACCAAAAGGGCGATCGATCTTTGGGGAATAGCCACCGCCCAAAACTTGCCATATAGAAAGCGATCGACCATCTGCACTAAAGAGCCTCGCACGTTTTGACTTATGCCAAAAGGGCGATCGACCTGCTCTCTAATTCACAAGATAATCACTCAAAGTTTTTAGTAAACGTTGATGTCGCTCTGAGGAAATAGCTCCAATAGAACCGATAATTTGATTGCGAGGCAATACAGCAAGGAAACCTAACCGAATCAACGATTGAGACCGTAAGCCGCTGGCAGCAAAGTCTGAGTCAGAGGGGGAAATAATATCGTCAAAACCTGGAACCTGTTGATTTAGTTGGGTACTAACACCGCACACTAAAAAATCTCTATAAGGTGGGAGTTCCTTCAGAAAGATGGCTGGACGATTTTTAGTTGTCCCGTCAGCTTGGGGTATTGGGGTGAGAACAATATCAGCCTCCTGTATAGTCAGGATTTAGTGTTTTAATTGCATTGAGCGGGTAATCGTCGTCCTGACTGTAGGCATTGTTTAGTTGATGCTTTGACAGGCCCAACCAGGCTTCCCGTTCTGCCGATCGTTCTGGGAGGATCGTGACAATGAGTTTTGTGTTTGGTTCAAGCTTGTAGGGTTCATCTAGCTGAATAGACTGCCCATCAAAATGTGCGGACAAGGAAATAACCTTCATGATTTGCATTTCTTGAAGACGATCGCTTTTACCGAGTGTATCATATTCTGCTTTTGCGTAGCTGGAGAAAGAAAGTAATCAGTCGATGAGATGATTTCCCCGCAACCGCAATCAAAAAGCGAGCTCCCCTTTCTATCCCCAAATCGACCTCGATCGAGAAAAAGGAATAAAGGGATCTCGACCTTCCCCTATCCCCACAAGAGCGATCGCACTTTTTGACTTATTTCAAAAGGGCGATCGCCCTAGTTGTCGAGTAGACATGGTTTGGGATAAACTAATATAGATGCTAACTTGAAGTTTGAGGAAATTATATGATAGCAGTCATTGCAGAACATATTGAAATTACTCCGGGTGTTTGTGGCGGTAAACCGCGCATTGCCGGACATCGAATTAGGGTTCAAGATGTTGTCATTTGGCACGAACAGATGGGAATGTCTCCTGATGAAATTGTGTCGCGGTATCCCACAATTACTTTAGCAGATGTATACGCAGCCTTGACTTATTACCACGACCATCTTGAGGAAATTCGACAACAAATGCAGGAAAGCGAAGCTTTTGTGCGGGAATTGCAAGCAAAAACTCCTTCCAAGGTACAGCAGAAATTGAGAGGGCAGAATCTTGGAAAAGATCCGATTTCATTGTGATGAACAAGTCGAACGGACGATCGCAGAAGCTTTGAGAAGACGCGGTATTGATGTTACGACTACACCGGAAGCACGACTTTTAGGTGCTGCTGATGAAGAACAGTTAGCTTTTGCGATTTCTCAAGAACGAGTAATCTTTACCCAAGATGATGATTTTTTAGCACTTCATCAGCGGGGTTTGGAGCATTGCGGTATTGTTTACTGTCATCAAAACAGTCGTTCACTGGGTGAAATTGTGCGCGGTTTGATTTTGATTTGGGAGGTACTCGAAGCGTCGGATATGCAGAACCATATAGAGTTTATTTGAAAAAGGCGATCGCACTTTTTGACTTATTTCAAAAGGGCGATTCCCTACGGGATAGCTGCGCTTCACGCACTGTACGATCGTTAGTCAATCTTAGGCTTGCAATCGACAAAGGATAAAGCCTCTTCATCGAGATAATCGGCGATCGCCATTTCAATTACGGCCCAAACGGGATAGTTCATTATTTTTGCGCGCATTTCTAATCCTTTCCGAATAGTTTCAGGTAATCCTTCGAGAAAGATTTGTGCTAATTCCGGTGACAGATGTCCGGCGATCGCAGGCTGAGTTTGCATAGAATTAGTTCCTTGCTGGAATTTTCACGTACTGTCCATGTGAATGTTACAATAGGATGTAGTTCCGCATTGTGCGAGAAAAATTATGACTCAGATGCCTATGCCATCGGTAATCCAAGAACATATTGAAATTACTCCGGGTGTTTGTGGTGGTAAACCGCGCATAGCAGGACATCGGATTAAGGTACAGGATATTGCCATCTGGTACGAAGATATGGGAATGTCTCCTGACGAAATTGTTTATCACTATCCTTCAATTACTTTGGCAGATGTCCATGCTGCTTTGGCATATTATCACGATCGCCGGCAAGAAATCCGAAAACAAATTAGAGAAGATGAAGCTTTTGCTCGCTCCATGCAGGCGCAAACTCCTTCTTGGCTTCAGGAAAAATTAAGAAATCGCAATGTCTGAAAATATTCGCTTTCATTTGGATGAAAATGTTAGCAATGCGATCGCCGAAAGTTTGCGACGGCGTGGCATTGACGTGACGACTACGCCGTCAGCAGGGCTGATAGGTTTTTCAGATGAGGAACAAATTGCTTTTGCTTTGGAACAAGACCGGGTTATTTTTACTCAGGATACAGATTTTTTGCGACTGAATCAAGAGGGAGTTACTCATAATGGTATAGTTTATTGTCAGCAAAATAGTCGTTCAATTGGTGAAATTGTGCGGGGTTTAATTTTAATTTGGGAGTATGTAGAACCGTTCGAGATGCACGGGCGGGTTGAATTTATTTGAAAGCGCGATCGCCCTTGTTGACCAATGCCAAAGAGGCGATCGACCGTATCCCCACTCATAGCGATCGCACTTTTTGACTTATTCCAAAGGGCAATCGACCTTTTGGCATCTGGTATAGATGAAGGGAATCGCACTTTCCTGCAAAAACACTCGTAACCAAAAGAGCGATCGCCCCTGTCCATCCACTCATACCGATCGCCCTTTCCATATAGCCAAAAACAGCCAAAAAGTAATCGCACTCAACTGAACGCTAATAGTTGTATAATAGACAAGCTAGGCAAGCGCAAAAAGTGAAAACCTATGTCACAGGCAATCCTCAAACAAATTGTCAATCAGCTTGAAATGCTGGAATTTTTAGAGTTACAGGAACTAGAGCGCGTAATCTGGAAATATCTGGCTGACAAACAGCAAGCTACTCAACAATATCTACTTCAAAAATCTGCTAATAAAAAACAATTATTTCGAGAATGGGATGACATTTCTGATGAAGAAGCTGCGGTACTAAAAGCTGAGTTTTCCACCGAAGATTTAGCTTTTGCAGAAGTCGTCTTAAGTGATTATCTACCCCAACTTCAGCAACAGGATAAAATCTGATGCTGGGAGATATTTATTTGGCTGATTTGAATCCTTCTAGAGGTTCAGAACAAGTAGGAATTAGACCAGTCATTATTGTACAGCGAGATACATTAGACCACTTTACTACGACGGTGGTAGTAATTCCGGTAACAAGTAATCTGCGACGATGCTCAAATACCAGGGACAATTATTTTACCGACTGGTGAAGGTGGTTTAACACAGGATTCAGTGGTGCTTTGCTATCAAATAGTAGCGATCGATAGAGAGCGATTAATCAAAAAAATCGGCACTCTTTCAGCAGATTATGTATCAAGATTACAGGTGGCATTGCAGTATACACTGCAAATGGATGAATTTGAGAATGTAGAATAATATAAAGAGCGATCGCCCTTTGTGACTTATTCCAAAATAGCGATCGCACTTTTTGACTTATTTCAAAGGGGCGATCGCCCTAGTTGTCAAGTAGACATCATTTGAGATAAACTAATTCTGAAACTATTCCCTAAATATCGCCCCTTCACCGACAATTTTAATGAACATCCAGTCCCCCCCTTCTTAAGGGGGGCTAGGGGGGATCATTCCGAGACTAAGCAACTCAACCATCGACTTCAACTAACATCCAGTCCCCCCCTTCTTAAGGGGGGTTAGGGGGGATCGTACCGGAATTATGCCAAAACTAAACGACTCCAACTTCCACCTACCATACAACCCAAAACTCATCCCCATCGCCAAACAACTGCGAAAAATCTAACTCCTGCGGAAAAAAAAATGTGGCAGGATTTTCTGAGAAATTTCCCTTTTCGAGTTTTGAGACAGCGACCCATCGACAATTTTATTGTAGATTTTTATTGTGCGGCTTTACTGTTAGTAATTGAGATTGATGGGGAGAGTCATTTTACGGAACAAGGGAAACTGTATGATGCAGAAAGAACCGGGATTTTAGAGGGGTATGGATTGAAGGTTGTCAGGTTTACGAATGTTGAGGTGTTGCAGAGTTTTGATGGGGTTTGTGGGGAGTTGTTGGGTTGGATTGAGGGTGATTTTTGAGGCCAGATCCCCCCTAGCCCCCCTTAAGAAGGGGGGGACATGAGCGGAGGAGAGATTGCTCGCTAATTCCAAGCATCGGGTTTTTTGACTAATTCTAAAAGGGATCTCGCCCTAATTGTCAAGTAGACATGGTTTGGGATAAACTAATTCTGAAACTATTCCCTAAATATCGCCCCTTCACCTAAAATTTCAATCAACATCCAGTCCCCCCCTTAAGAAGCTATGCTTTATAAACATCTTTCTTAACAATAAAGTTGACAAAAATCAATATCTGTGCTGTTG
>ENA-OFCE01000743-OFCE01000743.1-metagenomes-genome-assembly--contig:-NODE-743-length-19728-cov-6.329945_pt1 | contig 19728 bp, 14 predicted proteins | sample MGYA00153388_OFCE01 | MGnify analysis MGYA00153388
TGACTTCGCCTTCGCGCTCCATCCATTTATAAAACGCTTTGAGCGAAGATAATTTGCGAACCACGCTGCGCCGGTTGTAATAAGCGATATAACTTGCGCGCTGATCTTCTTCCGTGTAGTTGCCGCCCGGTGGCAGATCGCGATACGTCCAGTTTTGAACTGCCGATGGCGCAACGCCCATCCAGTAGGTCAAGCTGATTTCATCTTCGGCAATGGTCTGGCTTTTGATCACGCGCACTTGCGCCCAGCCGCTGCCAAGCGCTTGGATCGCCTGTTCGGCTTCGCGCTGGGTCTTGAAAGTGCCGAGCGTGCCTACGGTCCAGCTGCGGCCGCTTTCCTAGTGTAGTGCTTCACCCTGTTTGAACCATTTTCAACGCAGCCCGTCCGCGCATGACTTTCTGCAGAATGTCATTGGCCTTGGCGGTCCAGACAAAGGGTTTGGGGTTTTCGTTGTAAACGGCGATATAGCCCTCGATCGCCTGGGTGAGCTCAGCGACACTCTGGAACACCCCGCGGCGCAGACGATCGATGGTGATGCTGCGGAAAAACCGCTCGACCATGTTGAGCCACGACCCCGACGTTGGCGTAAAGTGCACATGGAAACGCGGGTGTTTCTTCAGCCAAACCTTTACCCGAGGATGCTTGTGCGTTGCGTAGTTGTCGCAGATCAAATGAAGCACTTTGTCTTTCGGTGTTTCTCGATCAATCTGACGCAGAAACGCCAGCCACTCTTCGTGCCGATGCCGTGTCTTGCAGTCGGCAATCACCGTGCCATCGTGGGCATTGAGCGCCGCGAACAAGGTCGTGGTTCCGTGGCGCTTGTAGTCGTGGGTCATGCTTGCGCCGCGCCCCCGCTTCATCGGCAGCCCCGGCTGGGTTCGATCCAACGCCTGAATTTGGCTCTTCTCATCGCAGCACAACACCAGGGCGTGCTCCGGCGGCGACAGGTACAAGCCGACAATCGCTTCGAGCTTTTCTGCGAACTGCGGGTCGTTCGACAACTTGAACGACTCCACCCGGTGCGGCTTGAGCCCGTGGGCACGCCATATCCGCAGCACCGTGCTATCGCTGACACCCGCATGCGCCGCCATGCTGCGGGTGCTCCAATGCGTCGCATTCGCAGGCGTGGTCTGCGTGGTCAGCCGCACGATTTCCTGCGCTTTTCCAGCATCAATCCTGAGTGGTCGACCACCTCGCGGAAGATCCTTCTTCAACGCCTCGACACCGCCTTCCACGAACCGTGATCGCCAACGCGCCACACGATGCCGCGTGGTTCCCAGCTCGGCAGCAATGTCCTGATCCGTTCGACCTTTCGTCGCAGCCAGGATGATCTGTGCCCGCGCTCGCCAACGAACACTGACCGTGCGCGAGCGAACCCATCGATTCAAAACACGGCGCTGGCTGTCGTCCAGGGTAATGGCTCGCTTCACGTCAGTCGTCCAAGGTCACGGTGAAAGATACGACCGCGCCAGAATCAAATGGTTCATCGTTTACGAAGCACTACACTAGCGTAGCGCAGGCGCGTGGCCGACGCCCCCGCCTCGGGCGTGGCCGGTCCGCCTCCACGGCACACGCCACAGAAGGCCTCGACCAGATCGAACACCGTTTGTTGCGAGACCACGTCCTCGACGCAGATGTCCAACTGCGCTTCCCAGCCGCCGGCGATGCGCTGCACGCGGCCGGCCACGGCGTCCATCTCGTGCAGCAACCGCCGCCCTTCCTGCAGCAATTCGCGACCGGCTTCGGTGAACTGCGCCTGGCGTGAACTGCGGTCGAACAGCAGCACGTCCAGCGCGTCTTCCAGCTGGCGCACGCTGTAGGTCAGCGCCGATGGCACCTTGCCCAGTTCGCGCGCGGCGGCGGCAAAACTGCCGGTGCGCGCGATGGCGTCGACCATCGCCAGGGCATCCGGCGTCAGCGCGTAGAGGCGGTCGGTCATTTCCGGGGATGGTAGGGGATGCCGCTGCCCTGCCCTGCCCTTCCCCGCAGTTGGGGCGGGCCGCTCGCGCCGCGGCCTGCGGCAGGTTGAACTTAATCAGCCGATGCCGGCCCCGGTCAACTCCAGCCTAGGCACAGACAGCGGGGCTGCGTGGCGCGAAGGCCATTGCCGAAGCACCAGCGCGGGTATGGCCGACGCCATTACGGGCCGGCTGAAATAGAAGCCTTGCAGGCTGTCGCAACCCATGGCCTGCAGCGCCACGGCCTGCTCGGCGGTTTCCACGCCCTCGGCCGTGACGCGCATGCCCAGGCTGTGCGCCATGGCCAGCACGGCGCTGATGATGGCGGTGCTTTCGCCGCCGCCCAGCAGGTCGTTGACGAAACACTTGTCGATCTTGATGTTGCCGATGGGCATGCGCGTGAGGTAAGACAGCGACGAGAAGCCGGTGCCGAAGTCGTCCAGAGCAATGTGCACGCCATGGTCACGCAAGGTTTGCAGTGCAGCGCGCGTGGCCACCGAATTGGCCATCAAGGTGCCTTCGGTGACTTCCAGTTCCAGCAGCGACGGGTCCAGACCGGTCTGGGCCAATGTCAGCAGCACCTTTTGAGGCAAGGCGCTGTCTGCAAACTGCACGGGCGACAGGTTGACGGCGATGCCCAGCCGCAATCCCTGTGCGTTCCAGGCCGCGGCCTGGGCACAGGCGGTGCGCAACACCCACAGGCCGATGCGCTCGATCAGCCCGTTTTCTTCGGCCATCGGAATGAACTCCACCGGCGAGACCAGACCGCGCTGCGGATGCGTCCAGCGGATCAGCGCTTCGACCGCGTGGATGCGGCCCGTGGCGAGGTCGACCTGGGGCTGGTACACGAGGTGAAACTCGTCGCGGACCAGCGCCGCACGCAGGCTGGTGTCCAGTTCCAGGCGCTGCAAGATTTCTTCAGTGAGGGCGGCGTTGTAAAGCTGCGCATTGTCGCGGCCCAGGTTTTTAGCGTGGTACATGGCCGTGTCGGCATGCTTGAGCAGGAGGGCACTGTCCAAGCCGTCTTCAGGGTACAGGGCAATGCCCACGCTCGCGGTCACCACGACCTCGCGTCCTTCCAGCACGAACGGCTGGCGCATCAGCAGACCGATGCGCTCGGCCACGGCGAAGGCATCCTCCGGTCGCTCGATGTCGAGAATCAGCGCGGTGAATTCGTCGCCGCCCAGGCGGGCCAGGCCGTAGCTGTCGTCGTCGTTGCGCGCCAGCAGGTCCGCCGGCCGCAACCCGTCGCGCAACCGCTGTGCCGTCCACTGCAGGACAAGATCGCCGCTGGCGTGGCCGAGTGTGTCGTTGATGTTCTTGAAGCCGTCCAGGTCCAGGAACAGCACTGCCAGCCGGCCTTTGTGCGGCGCCGCGCGGCGCACCTCGCGGTCGACGCGGTCCAGGAAAGACTGGCGGTTGGGCAGGCCCGTCAGGCTGTCGAAGTAAGCCAGGCGGGCGATGCGGTGCCCGGCTTCCTTGCGCTCGGTGATGTCGCGCGCCAGCACGATGAACCGCGCCTTCTCGCCCGCAGGCACCTCCTTGCGCGAAACCGACAGCTCGAAACACCGCGGGCCGCTGGGCAGCGGCAGCTCGAACTGATGGCCACTGGAGGCGCCGTGCAGCAGCGCCAGCTGCATCGCGTCCACGCAGATCTGGGCGGCCTTTCGGGGCAGCACTTCCTGAACGGTATGGCCGACGAAGGCCCGCGGGTCGGTATCTGCAAACCCCTGGCGCGGCGCCCGATAGTCGAGATAGCGCCCGTCCAGGTCCAGCTCGAACAGCAGGTCGGGAATGGCGTTAAGCACCGCCGACATGCGCGCCTGCTCTGCTGCCAGGTCCACCAGGGCCTGGCAACTGCGGAAGAGGTAGCGCACGCGGTGGCCGATGGTGGCCCAGTTGACCGGCTTGGCGATGAAGTCGGTGGCGCCGTGTTCGTAGGCCGCTTCCACTGAAGCCACGTCGTCCATGCCGGTCACCATGACGACCGGCAGCAGCGGCCCGGCCTCGGCTCGCAGCAGGGCGCAAACCTGGTGGCCGTTCAGGTCGGGCATCTCCACGTCCAGCATGACCATGTCGCAGGGCGTGGCGCGAAATTGCCGCAGCGCGTCTTCGCCGCCTGCGGCCAGGCGAATGTCGAAGCCGGCCTTACGCAAGGCGGCCTTACGCAAGGCGGCCTGCATCAGCAGGCGCGCGCCGGCGTCGTCGTCCACCACGAGCACGGAATAGCGGCGGGCCATCAGGCGGGCTCCGCCAGCAGCTCGCGCAGTTCCAGCACGACCCGGCGCTGCTCGACACGCAGGCGTTCGATGAGCGGGGGCGCGTCGGCCATCCGCCCCTCGCGGGCAAAGCGTTCGAGTTCGCGGTAGAACGCGGACAAAGCATCGGCCCCCAGGTTTGCAGAGTTGGATTTCATGCCATGCGCGAGCTTTCCCAGGGCCTTGGCCTGCCCGTCGGCGACGGCGGCGTCCAGCAGCGCCAGCTGCGCATCGGCCGACGCCAGAAACATGGTCACCAGTTGCGAGACCAGGGTCTGGCTGCCGGGCTCGTCAAGCTCGCGCAGCATGCCGATGCTGCGCGGATTGATGGCCGGCGCAGCGGGTGGCGCAGTCTCCGTGGCGACCAGCGCGGTGGCCAGCCAGCCGGACAAGGTGCCTTGGAGCTGGGCCAGGGTGTAGGGCTTGGCTAGAAAGCCGTCCATGCCGGCGTCCCGACAGCGCTGCTCGTCGCCCTGCAAGGTGTTGGCGGTCAGCGCCACGATCGGCAGGCTGGCGCCGCGGCCGCCGGGCAGGCTGCGGATGGCCGCGGTGGCCTCGAAGCCGTCCATTACCGGCATCTGGCAATCCATCAACACGAGGTCGAAATCGTGCGACAGCACCCACGCCACGGCCTCTTCGCCATGTTTGGCCAGCTGCCAACGCAACCCCAGCTTGGTCAGCATGGCCTTGGCGACAGCCTGGTTGATGGGGTTGTCTTCGACCAGCAGCACCGAGCCGCGGAGCGTGCCGGTTGATGTGCCCATTGACACGGCCGCTGAAGCGCCGGCGACCGGGTGCGGCGCAGCGACCGCCGGGGCGGCGTCGCGGCTGAGCACGCCGGTCAGCGCCCGCAGCAGGTCGTTGCGGCGCACCGGCTTGTTCAAGTAGCGTCGCAGGCCCGCCCGGGCGCGTTCGGCATCGTCGGCGTTGGCATAGGTGGAACTGAGCATCACCAGCCGAGTGGCGGCCAACGCGGGCCGGGCCTGGATGCGGTGCGCCAGCTGCAGGCCGTCCATCCCCGGCATGTGCATGTCCAGCACGGCCAGCTCGAAGGGCTGCCCGTCCTGCCCGGCCTGCTCCATGGCCTGCAAGGCCTGGGGCCCGTCTTCGACGCAGTGCACCTGCATGCCCCAGCCCTGCAGTTGCTGGCGCAGGATTTCGCGGTTGGTCTGGTTGTCGTCCACCACCAGCACGCGCCTGCCGGCCAGTTCGTCGCGCGCCAGCGCCATCCAGGGCGGGCGCTGCGACAGCTGCAGCAGCAGGTCGATGACGAAGGTCGAGCCTGCGCCGGGCGTGCTCTCGACGCGAACCTGCCCGCCCATCAGCCGCAGCAGGCGCCGGCAGATGGCCAGTCCCAACCCGGTGCCGCCGTACTGGCGGGTGGTGGAACCGTCGGCCTGTGCAAAGTGATCGAAGATCCGCTCAGTGGCCTCGGGCGCGATGCCGACGCCGGTGTCCTGAACGCTGATACGCACCTGGGCTGCGCCGGCGGCTTCTTCCAGCAGTGCCACCCGCACCACGACTTCGCCTTCGGCCGTGAACTTGACGGCGTTGCCCACCAGGTTGGCCACCACCTGCCGCAGCCGGAACGGGTCGCCGCGCAGCATCATGGGCGCGTCGTGCGGGATGAACTGCAGGGCCAGCTCCAGGCCCTTGGCGGCCGCAGGCTGCGCGAACATGGCCAGCGCTTCTTCCACCGCGTCCACCAGACTGAAGTCGGTCAATTCCAGCGCCAGGTGGCCGGACTCGATCTTCGAGAAATCCAGGATGTCGTTGATCACGCCCAACAGGTGGCGGCCCGAGGTTTGCACGGCTTCGGCCCAGGCGCGTTGGTGCGGCTGCAGGGGACTCTCGATCAGCAGCTCGTTCATGCCCAGCACGCCGTTCATGGGGGTGCGAATTTCGTGGCTCATGGTGGCCAGAAACTGCGACTTCGCCTGGTTGGCTTCCTCGGCGTGTTCTTTGGCGGCGCGCAGTTCGGCCGTGCGGCGCTGCACCGTCTGCTCGATGTCTGCGCGGGCCGTGCGTTCACGCTCCAGGGCGCCGCTGGTGGCCTCCAAAAGCGTGTTGACACCGTGGTAGAGCACGCCGATCTCGTCATGCTTGTGCAGCGCGGGCACGGCCAGCCGCTCGGCAGTGCCCGGAGAGATGGCGTCGAGCTGCCGAGCCAGCTTCACGATGGGACGTGACACCAGCCGCGCGGCCACGAAATACACCAACAGCGCCACCAAGGCCACCTGACCAACCATCCACGCCGCCAGCACCACGGCCTGCTGGTTGGCCACAGCGCTGATGTGCCCGTCGTCGCCGCGAATGCGCAGCACGCCCACTTGCTCCAACCGGTCGAATGGCGAAAAAAGCGGCCGTTCGATGGACATGCCGGACATCGCGGGGGCGCCGGCCTTGTCTGCACTGCGGGCCAGGACCTTGCCCTGCGCCGACCGGACCTCGGCCGCGGCCACCAGGGCATTCTGCGTCAGGCCCTCGGCGACCTCGGCCAGCAACACCGGGTCGGCCGCGTAGGCGCCCACGGCCAGGGTCTTTTCGACCGCCCGGGCCAGGTCGTCGATGGTGCTGCGGCTGCTGGCCAGCGCCCGTTCGTGGCCCAGCCGATAGGCCAGCACGCCGGCCAGTGCAGCGAACGAGAGTGCCCCGACGACCACGGTGACCATGAAGCGGACCTGCAGGCGGCCCCGGCGCGCCAGACCGGCCCGGCCGGCGTCGGCGCTCATTCCTTGATCACCAGCAGCGTGCGCAACTGCTTGTCTGCCGGCTCCTTCGACAGCCAGCCCAGCGCGTTCGGGTTGCGCTTCACGGCATCGATCACGGCGGCCTCGTCGGGCAGCTCCTGGGGCGGCATGTTCTGGCCCGAGAACATCAGCCGCGACCAATAGCTGTTGACCTGCGCCGCGTTCAGGCCCGTCAGCGCCTGGTAAAAGGCCGCGCGCCGGGGGTGGTCACGCGGCAGGTCCAGCGTGCGGGCGAAGTCGCCATTGGCAAAGGCGCGGTCGCGGCCCATGAACAGGTCGACGGCTTGCTTCTGGGTCAGTGCCGGCTGCGCGTTTCCGGCCTGCGTGACGATGTAGAAGTCCGCCACTGCCGGAGGTGCTGCCAACGCCGCCGCCGCCAGCAACAGGCGGTTGAAAAGCGTGTGCATGGCAGATGTCAAAAGACGAAGTCCAGCACCACGGCGCCCACGTTGGCCCGGGTGGCCACCGTCGACCCGGCGCCCCACAACGAACTGCCGTTTTCGGCGACTCGGATGTGGTCCCACTGCACTTTAAACGCCAGCCGCGGGCCCAGGTCCCAGCGTGTGCCCAGCGCCAACGTCGATTGCTTGGGCGACAAACTGTTGACCACCGTGGCGGCGCTGGTCCCGAGAAACTGCACCTGCTGCGCCGCAGCCGGACCGATCAATGGCGCCAACGTGCCTTCCCAGACCGGCGCCACCGCGGGCCGGCTGGACCGCGAGATGCGGCCCGCCACGCCGAAGACCGTCACGGGCCCCCAACGGCGGCCCAGGCTCACATAGCCGGCCGAGAAGCTGACGGGGACGCTGCCGGTCACGCGCACCAGCTCGCCGCCCAGCAGCCAGTCGTCCCGGTCGACCTGCGCACCGACGGAGACGTACGTAGGCTTGGCGTTGTCCAGCGTCATACGCGAGCGCAACTCGCCGGCCTGCGCTGCCACCCCGGGAACGGGCAAGAGCGCCAGGCCGTCCAGGCCGGCCAGCAGGGGCTGCAGGGGTGGCGCAGAGAAGAAGAGGCGGGCCTGGAAGGCGCTCACGCGCATCAACAGCCCGTCGGATTCGCGCGAGACCATCCCGCCGAGCACCCTTCTCAAGTCCAGCGTGTTCGAGTTGTCGAAGGACAGTCTGCTGTGGCCGGCAAGCACTTTGGCTCGCCATTGCGCGCTGCCGTCGTTCCAGACCCGGGCGGCATCGACGCCGTTCATCGACGACGGCAGCTGGGCGTAGAACTCGGTCGGTGGCCGCGCATAAGGGTAGGCAAAGCCGACGCTGCGGTGGTCGGACATCAGGAACGCGTCCAGGTTGACGCGGCCCAGCCGCAGCGTCCAGTCGGCGTTGGGTCGCCAGGCCGCGAAAGCCCACTCGACTGCGTCGGCAGGGCCAGCCACAGGCGCGCGGCGGCGCAGGTTGGCCTGGCCGACCAGTTCGATGGCCGCACTGGGTGAGTAATTGACCTGCAGGCCCAGCCGCGAGTCGAGGTCGAGCCGGGTGCCCTGGCTGTTCAAGGGCTGCGAAAACTCGCGCCGGTAGACCCAGCCCGCCGGCGCGTCCACGTACGCCGCGCCCAGGGTGCCGAAGGCGCTGAAGCGCAGGTTGTCGACGCCGTGGTCGGCCACCTGGGCGGCGCAGGGGCCGGCAAAGGCCGCCGAGGCCAGCACGAGCCAGCCCGCCAGGGACAGGCGCGACAAGAACGGAGGTGGATTCACGGTTGAGCCTTGAGGACAGCCGCACTCGGCTACCTGTCGTTTATCGACCTCGCAGCCGGCAACTTGAAGGCTTTGCGCCCGCGGCAAGCCGCTGGCGTCCGGGGCAATGGCCCGGCTAAACGCAGCGGTTCAATCAGTTGCTGGCAGCGGCGCAGACCGTGCGGCGGGCGCGGGGTCCACACGCATCAGCCGCCACATGGCGAGCATGCCGAAGACGCAGTTCAGCAGCCCCACCGTGCCGATCAACAGCAGGCCCGTGGTGTTCAGCGGCAACGCGCGCAGCGCCCAGCCGCACACTGAAGACAGCACGTTGAAGATCACCATTTGCCAGAACAGCAGCGTGCCCGGCTGCCACAGCCGCTTCAACTTCATGACCCGGTCAAGCCCCGCCCAGGCGCGCACGCGCCAGCGCCGCGCCGTCGGCCAGCGCGCGCAGCTTGGCCTCGGCCACGGGCCGGCTCATCGGCGCCAGGCCGCAATTGGTGCAGGCGATCAGCCGGTCACGCGGCACGAACTGCAACGCGCGGGCGATGGTGTCGGCCACTTCCTCGGGCGTCTCGACCACGTCGCTGGCCACGTCGATCACGCCCACCATCACGTCCTTGCCGGCCAGCAGGGCCATCAGGTCGGGCGGCACGTGCGAGTGGAAGCACTCCAGGCTGACCTGGTCGATCGAGCTCTTGGCCAGCGCCGGGAAGACCTGCTCGTACTGCCGCCATTGGCCGCCCAGCGTCTTCTTCCAGTCGTTGTTGGCCTGGATGCCGTAGCCGTAGCAGATGTGCACGGCCGTCGTGCAGGTGAGCCCCTGCGCTGCGCGCTCCAGGGCCTGCACGCCCCAGTCGGCAGCCTCGGCCATGTAGACGTTGAAGGCCGGCTCGTCGAACTGCACCACGTCCACGCCGTCGGCCTGCAGGGCCAGGGCCTCCTGGTTCAAGAGCTCGGCAAACGCATGCGCCAGCTTGATCCGGTCGCCATAGAAGCGGTCGGCCACGGTGTCGACGATGGTCATCGGGCCGGGCAGCGTGAACTTGATCCGGCGCGTGGTGTGGGCGCGCAGAAAACGCGCCTCGGCCCCGTGCACGCGGCCCTTCAGCCGCAGGGGCGCCACGACCTGCGGCACCATGGCCTTGTAGCGGTCGTTGCGGATGCCCATCTCGACCTTGTGCTCGAAGTCGATGCCCTCGATCCGTTCGAGAAATCCATGCACGAAATGCTGGCGACTTTGTTCGCCGTCGCCGATGACGCTCAGGCCCGCGTCTTCCTGCACCTTGATCCACAGCAGCGTGGCATCGAGCTTGGCCTGGGCCAGGTCGGCGCCGCTGACCTTCCATTGCGGCCACAGCTTCTGCGTTTCGGCCAACCAGGCGGGTTTGGGCAGACTGCCGGCTATTGCCGTATCGAACATGCAGATGTCTCCTGATTGGGGGCCGCAGGGTAACCCAAGGGCGCCTTGGCCAGCCGCCCGGGGGACGTTCACCCCAAAGTCATCCGGTCCTGCGCCGTCCAGCCCGGTTCGGCAGGCGCCCGCTGCAGTTCCACGTGCGCCGCGGCGTCACCCAGCAGCCGCCAGCGCCACCACAGCGTGCTCAGGCGTGTCACCAGCGCGTGGTGCGTGTCCTCGCGCTGCTGGGCCACTGCGGCGCGCTGCAAGGGGCCGCGCCCGCGGACGCGCTGCTGGCGGTTGCCGGAAAAAGTCATGTGGTCGGCGCCGTCCAGCCACAGCAAGGCACGTAGACCGGGCGGCAGGCCGTCGTAAACCTGGGCGCGTGGTTCGCCGGTGTCGTAACTGCCGAAGGGGTCGCCGTCTAGCGAGCCGGTCACGGCCATGAACGGCCGCGTGATGCCGCCGAACTGCTCTTGCAGCGGCAGGCGGCTGCGGCTGGATGACGGGCTCAACGCCAGGAAGGCGCGCGGCCGAAGATCGGACAGGTCGCCTGGCATGGGATGACGCTGACCGGCGACCGCCCGTGTCGTCAACGCGCCGAAAGAGTGGCCTGACAGACCCACCGCGTCCAGGCGCACGTCACGCCAGCGGGGCGCGCCGTCGCGCTGCAGGCGCGTGGCCTGGTCCAGCACGGCGCGCACGTCGGCAACCCGGGCGAGCAATTGCTGCGCATTGCCGGCCGCGCGCAGGCTGCCGATGCCACCGGCGCGCAGAACCTCGGTGTCGCTGCCTGCGTGCTGCAGGTGCGCCACCACGAAACCGGCCTCGCACCAGGCCTGCCCCCAGACATCGCCGCCCTCGCGGCCGCCGCCCAGACCGTGCGAATACAACAGCAGCGGCCACGGGCCCGGGGTGGCGGGCCAGCGCAGGCGCAGCGGGATGTCGCGGCGGCGCGCCGTGTCGATCCACGCGGTGTCCTGCAGCTCGGCGGCGGCCAAGGCGGGTCGGACCCGACCCGCCAGCACATCCAGTGTGGACAGCCCGCACAGGGCCAGGGTGTCGCGACGGCTCAGGGGTGTGCTCATGGGCTCGATTCAACCGCGGAAACTTTGCTGCTTTGTTGCAGCAGGGCCCGCCCGCGGCGCGGCGATACTCTTTGCAGCCGTCGATTCACCGCCTCATGTCCGACCCCCTGACTGCCCCCAGCCCCGCCCTCATCGCCGTCACCATCGCCGCCCCCGGCCCCACCCCCACCCCGCCGCTGGCCCCGCCCGCGCAGGTGCTGGCGCTGCAGGCCGAAGTGGCGCGGCTGAAGGACTTGCTGGCCCGGGCCACGGCACCTGGCCCCGCCACGCGGGGTACCGACACAGCGTCGCAATGGGCAATGGCCGTCGACCTGGCCGGCATTCTGTTGTGGCGGCACGACCTGACCACCGACCGCGTGCACCACAACGACCCGGGTTCCGCCCTGCTGGGACTGGAGCCCAGCAGCGACGGCGTGCCGCTGGAACAGGTTCGCAGTCTGATGCACCCCGACGACCGTCCGCGGATGGTGGCTTCGATCGAGAAGGTGCTCTCCAGCCGGGACCCGGTGGATCTGGAAGTGCGCTTTCGCCGCAGCGACGGCGGCTGGCGGCCCTTGCTGACACGCCGCGCGGTGCAACGCGACCACGAGGGGCGGCCAGTGGCCTACCTGGGCGTGGCGATCGACATCAGCGACCGGGTCGATCAGACGCGCCGCACCGACGAGTTGCGACGCCGCTTCGAACTCGTCACGCGCACCGCCGGCATCGGCCACTGGAGCCTGGAGCGCGGCGCGGCCAAGGCGCACTGGAGCGAGCCCTTGCGCTCGCTGTTCGGGCTGGACGATCAGGCCGAGCTGCCGTCGCCGGCCGAGTGGTTTGCGCGCTGGGTGCATCCGGCCGACCGCGCCACGACGCAGGCCCGATTCGCCCGCTGGATGCGCAGTCGAGAAGCCGTGGTCGACATGAGTTTCCGCGTCCTGCGGCCCGACGGTCAGGTGCGCCAGGTCATCACCCACTCGCGCCGCGAGTCGGGCGAACCCGGGCCCCTGCTGTTCGGCGTCGTGATCGACGTGACCGAGCAGCGCAGCGCCGAGGTGGCATTGCGCAGCGCCGTCGAGCGCGCCGCCCTGGCCGCGCGCGGTGCCGGGCTGGGCACCTGGCAGCTGGACCGCCATACCGGCGTCAGCATCTGGGACGCACAGATGTGGGCACTGCGCGGCCTGCCTGCGCGGACCGACGCCATGACCGAAGACGAGCGCCTGGCCATCGCACACCCCGACGACCGCGCCCGCATCCGCGAAGCCAACCGCCACGCGACAGAGGGCGGCACCCCCCTGCAGTTGGAATTTCGCGTGATCTGGCCGAACGGCCAGGTGCGCTGGCTGGCTTCACGTTCACTCGAAGTCAATGACGCCGCCACCGGCACGGCCGAGCGCATCGGCGTGAACTGGGACATCACCGACAACCGCAATGCCGCCACGGCGCGCCAGGAAAGCGAGATCGCCCTGCGCCAGAGCCAGGCGCAGTCGCGCTTTTTGGCGCGCATGAGCCACGAACTGCGCACGCCGCTGAACGCCATGCTCGGCTTCACTCAATTGATGTTGAACGAAGACCGTCACGAAGCCGCCACGCCGGCCGCCGCCACCCGGCAGCACCGGCTGGCCCATGTGGCTGCCGCCGGTGCGCATTTGCTGGCGCTGATCGACGACGTGCTCGACCTGTCCAGCCTGCAAAGCGGCGAACTGCATCTGCACGTGCAGTCCCTGGCGCTGGCCCCGCTGGTCGAGGGGACGCTGCCGCTGCTGGGCCCGGCGCTGGCGGCCCAACCGGTCAGCGTGCACCTGGGCCCGCTGGTGCACGCGGTACAGGCGGACGCGCGCCGCCTGCGCCAGGCGCTGTTGAACCTGTTGTCCAACGCCATCAAGTACAACCACGCCGGCGGCGAGGTGCGGGTCGATTCCCGCCTGGAGGGTGGCGAGGTGGTGCTCAGCGTCAGCGACACCGGCCGTGGCATGAGCCACGAGCAGCAACTGCATCTGTTCGAGCCCTTCAACCGGCTGGGCGCCGAGCGCGCCGGCATCGAGGGCACGGGCATCGGCCTGGCGATCGCCAAGTCGCTCGTCGAGCGCATGGGCGGGTCGGTGACAGTGCAGAGCACGGCGGGTACCGGCAGCGTCTTCGAGTTGAGGCTGGTGGCTGCACCAGACCAGTCCATCGACTTGCCGACCGCGGCGGGCGACGTGCCTGCAACGCCCCACGGTGAAACGGCCCAGCCCGCCGTGCCGGCGCGCAGCCGCCGGGTGCTGTACATCGAAGACAACCCCGTCAACGCGCTGATCATCACCGAGCTGCTGGCCTGCCGCATCGACGTGGCGCTGGAGGTAGCCGTCGACGCCGCCAGCGGTGTGGCGGCGGCGCGGGCGTCGCTGCCCGATCTGATCCTGCTGGACATGCAGTTGCCCGACGCCGACGGCTTCGAGGTCCTGCGCCGGCTGCGCGCCGACCCGGCCACCGCCGACATCGCCTGCGTCGCCTTGTCGGCCAACGCCATGCCCGAAGACATCGCGCGCGCCCGCCAGGCGGGCATGGCCGACTACTGGACCAAGCCGCTGGACTTCAAGGCCTTCATGGCCGCGCTGGACACGCGCCTGCACGGCACGGCCCGCTGACCCGCGCCATGCTCAGGCCGGTTCGGCCGGTTTGGCCCGTTCGGCCGGTTCGGCCGGCGCCAGCAGTCCGCGCTTGAGCAACAGCGGCTGCACCGTGGCGGCGCGGCCGCGGAAGGCCACGTACGCCTCGGCCGGCGGCACGGAATTGCCGCTGCCGTAGATGTGGGTACGCAGGCGCGCCGCCACGGCCGGCGCAAACGGGCTGCCGGCTTCGGTGAAGGCGCCGTAACCATCGGCGTCCAGCACCTCGGCCCACAGGTAGACGTAGTAGCCGGCCGCGTAACCCGCGCTTGCAAACAGATGCTGGAAATGAACCAGGCGGTGGTTCAGCCCCACGCCTGGCGGCAAGCCCAGGGACTGCAGCAGTTCGGACTCGAAGACACACAGGTCGGCCGGCGGCTCCCCGTCGGTGCGCGCATGCACGGCCATGTCGACCAGGGCGCTTGCGGTGTAGCGCACGGTTTCGTAACCCTGGTTGAACTCGCGCGCTCGGTGCAGGCGCTGCATCAGGTCGACGGGAATCGGCGCATCGGTCTGCCAGTGGCGGGCGTGGCGCTGCAGCACCTCGGGCTCGGTGGCCCAGTGCTCGAACAGCTGCGACGGCAGCTCGACGAAGTCGCGCAGCACCTGCGTGCCCGACAACCGATGGAACTGCACGTTCGACAGCAAGCCGTGCAGGCCGTGGCCGAATTCGTGGAACAGCGTGCGCACGTCGTCCATCGACAACAGCGTCGGCGCACCTGGCGCGCCGCGGGCGAAGTTGTTGTTGTTCAAAATGATGGGCAGCTGCGTGCCCCCGTTGCGCCGCTGCCAGCGCAGCGAACTCATCCAGGCGCCGCTGCGTTTGCCGGCGCGCGCAAAGTTGTCCTGCAGGAACACACCCACCGCTTCGCCGGAGGCGTCGCGCACTTCGTAGGCCCTGACATCGGGGTGGTAGACCGGCACGTCGTCGCGCGGCGTGAAGCTGAGGCCGAACAGGCGTGCCGCGCAGTCGAAGGCCGCGGCCACCATACGTTCGAGCTGGAAGTACGGCTTGATCTCGGCGTCGTCCAGGGCGTAGCGCTGAAGGCGCACCTTCTCGGCCCAGAAGCGCCAGTCCCAGGACTCGATCGACTCGTTCACGCCTTCGCCCTGCATCACCATTTGCAGGGCCATCCGTTCGCGCGCCACGGCGGCCAGCGCACGCGGCCAGACATCGCCCAGCAGGCCCTGCACGGCCGCATGCGTGCCGGCCATGGTGTCTGTCAGCGCGTAGTCGGCGTAGCTGGCGTGGCCGTGCAGACGGGCTTGCTCGCGGCGCAGGCGCAGGATCTGGCGCGCCACCTGGCGGTTGTCGTGGTCGCCGGGTTGCTCGCCACGGCCGACCCAGGCGCGCCAGGCTTGTTCCCGCAGATCGCGCCGCTGCGAGAACGTGAGGAACGGCACCACCAGCGAGCGCGACAGCGTGATCACGTGGCCCGCCACGCCGCGTTCGCTGGCGGCCTGCCGGGCCGCAGCGCGCACGAAGTCCGGCAGCCCGGCCAGCGCCGCGTCGTCTGCCAGCAGCAGCTGCCAAGCCGACTCGTCGTGCAGCACGTTCTGCGCGAATTGCGTCGTCAGCGCCGCCAGCTCTTCCATCACCTGCGCGTAGCGGGTCCGCGCGGCCGGCGCCATGCGGGCACCGGCACGCACGAAGTCCAGGTGCACGCGCTCGAGCAGGCGCTGCGACTCGGGCGCGAGGCCCAGTTCTGCACGACGGGCGTGAAGCGCATCGACCCGCGCGAACAGGGCCTGGTCCATGTACACCGCGCTGCCGTGGGCGGCCATGGGTGCTGCCATAGCGCGCTGCACGGCCTGCAGCGCCGGGCTGGTGGCCGACGAGGTCAGGTTGTAGAACACCCCCGACACGCGTTGCAACAGGGCGCCCGTGCGGTCGAAAGCGGCCAGCGTGTTGTCGAAGCCGGGCGCCTCGTCCTGCGTGGCGATGTGTTGCAGCTCTGCGCGATGCGCGCGCATGCCCTCACGCAGCGCAGGCTCGAAGTGCTCGGGCAGCAGAGCCGCAAAAGGCGGCAGGCCGAACGGGGCCGTCCAGGTCTGCAGCAGCGGGTTGCTTAACGCCAGGTCGGTGGCACCCATCACTTCTCCTTCCTGATGGCAGTCTCGTCGTCCTCGCGGTAGCGTCGGTCGGAACAACTGGTGAGCCAGCCCTTGCGATCGGACTCCACCGCGCTGCTGCGGTCGGCCCACTTTGCGTTGCGTTCGTTCCAGTCGGTGACGCGTGCTTCCAGCGCACTGGCCTTGGTGTTGTAGTCGCGGACGATCTCCTCGCTTTGCGTGGTCAAGCGCTGGCGCTCGGCCTCGAGCGTGGCGCGCTCGGTCACCAGTGCGGCTTGCTCGATGTTCATCTCGACGCGCTGGCGTTCAGCCGGTGCACCGCTGCGCTTGGAGGCGTTGAACTCGGCCACACGGGCGTTCAGCGCCTCGACGCGCGTGCCATAGGCCTTGAAGCGCACCCCCAGCTCGTCGGCGACCTTGCGGAAGTCATCGACCTTGGCCCGCTCGTCGCGCACCGCCTGCTGCTCGACGCCGATGGTCGCCTTCTCGGCAGCCAGGGGTTCGCGCTGTGTCTCCAACTCGGCGATGCGGACGCGGATGATTTCTTCCTGCTTGAGGCAGGCGCGCAACTCGTCCCGCGTCAGCAGCGCGCCGCCGGCCCCGCCGCTGCCCAGGGCGTTGGCCTTGGCGGACGGGGTCGTTGCCGCCGCCGGAGCAGCAGGCTTGGCGGCGGGCGGCTTGGCAGCGACCGGCGCGGCCGGGGCCGGCGGCTTGGTCGCCGTCTGCGCCGACGCGCTCATCGACAGACTTGCCAGCAGGGCGATCAGCACGCCCGCGGTGGATGCAGCAATGGTTTTTTTCATCGTCTCGGCCTCGGTCCCAGGCAGCTGGCGGCGCCAGCGAAGCCCCGAATTTTGCCACCCTTGCCCCAGCGCGCGCCTCAGCGTGGCGCGCACGGCAGCCAGCCCCTTACGCAGACGATTCCGCAGCCAATCCTGCAGCCGATCCCGCAGCCACTGTGGCACAGTCCGCAGCCTTGCCTGCCGCACCACTGCCCCATGCCACCCTCCCTGCCGCCGTCATCGATCTCGCCCTGCCCCGGGCGCCCGGCATGGCGCTGAAGTCCACCATCTTCAAGGCCGCGGTGCAGATCGCCGACATGGACCGCGCGCTTTACGCCGACCACCAGCTCACGCTGGCGCGCCACCCTTCCGAAACCGACGAACGCCTGATGGCCCGGGTGCTGGCCTTCGCCCTGAACGTGCCGGCGGACGACCACGGCGGCGCCCTGGTGTTCGCGCGCGGCCTGGGCGACGGCGACGAGCCCGACCTGTGGCAACACACCCTGGCCGGGGTGCTGCTGCACTGGATCGAGGTCGGCCAGCCGGCAGACGACCGGCGCCTGGCCAAGGCCTGCAGCCGCGCCGATCGCGTCACGCTGTACTGCTACAGCCAGTCCGCACCGATCTGGTGGGCCGGCATCGCACCCAAGGTGGCGCGGCTGCGCAACCTGCAGGTCTGGCAGATTCCGGCCGACGAGAGCCAGGCGCTGGCCAAGCTGGTCGCCCGTTCGATGCAGCTGCAGGTGACGGTGCAGGAGGGCCAAATCTGGGTCGGCAACACCGATGACAGCGTCGAGATCCATCTCAAGAGCCTGCAGGCGCCGCATTCATGAAGCCCGATCAGATCATTGGCAAGGACAGCGGCAAGCACAGCGGCAAAGACAGCCGCAAGGACAGCGACCAGGCCAGCGACAGCGACGACGAGTTCCTGTGGCTCGAAGAGGTCCAGGGCGACCGTGCGCTGGACTGGGTGCGCGAGCGCAACGCGCACAGCCAGGGCGTGCTGCAGGCCGCGCCCGGTTTCGAGGCCTTGAGGGCCGACCTCCAGGCGGTACTGGACGCCACCGACCAGATCCCCTATGTCCAGCGCCGCGGCGCCTGGCTCTACAACCTGTGGAAAGACGCCAACCACCCCCGCGGCCTGTGGCGGCGAACCACATTGGCCGAGTACCGGCTGCCCGCCCCCGACTGGGAAACCGTGCTCGACCTCGATGCTCTGGCTGCGACGGAAGGCGAGAACTGGGTCTGGGCCGGCGCCACGTGGCTGGGCCCCGAGTACCGGCGCTGCCTGCTGGCCCTGTCGCGCGGCGGCGCCGATGCCAAGGTGGTGCGCGAATTCGACGCCATGGAACGTGCCTTCGTGGACGGCGGCTTCGAACTCTCCGAGGCGAAGTCGCTGGTCGAATGGATCGACATCGACCATGTCTACGTGGGCACCGATTTCGGGCCCGGCTCGATGACGCGCTCGGGCTACCCGCGCATCATCAAGCATTGGCAGCGCGGGCTGCCGCTGGCCACCGCGCGCACCGTGTTCGAGGCCGAATTCCGCGACGTGTCGGCGTCGGTCAGCGTCGACCGCACGCCCGGCTTCGAGCGCACGGTGTTGGCGCGCAGTCCGGACTTCTACACCTCGCGCCTGAGCCTGCTGCAGGGCACGCGCCTGGTGCCTGTCGACAAGCCGCTCGATGCGAGCCTGGCATTCTGGAGAGACCGCGTGCTGATCGAGCTGCGCAGCGACTGGAACCTGGGCCAGACGAACTGGCCGCAGGGTTCGCTGCTGATGGGCGATGCCGCCGCCTACCTTAAGGGCCAGCGCCAGTTCAAGGCGTTGTTCACACCCAGCACCGGCTGCGCGCTGATGTCGTGGACCACCACGCGCAGCACGCTGTTGATGACCTTGTCAGACCAGGTCAGCAGCCGGCTGCAGGCCTGGCAGGTTGACCGCGGCCACTGGCAGCTGCGCGACATTGCTCTGCCGCCGCTGGCCACCGTCAGCGCCAGCGCCCTGCACGACCCGCTGCTGCCCAGCGACGACCTGGCCGAGGCCTTCCAGCTCGGCGTCGCAGGCTTCCTGCAGCCGGAATCGCTGCAGTTGGGCCACACGACGAAGGACGGCTTCGAGACCCTGAAAACCCGCCCCGCCCTGTTCGACGCCAGCGGCATGCGCGTCGAACAGCACTGGGCTACCAGCCGCGACGGCACCCGTGTGCCCTACTTCGTGGTCTGGCCCGCGGGGGCAACAGCCGATGGCGACAACCCGACGCTGCTGTACGGCTACGGCGGCTTCGAAGTGCCTTTGCTGCCGGTCTATTCGGGCGGCATCGGCCGCGCCTGGACTGGACGCGGCGGCGTCTACGTGCAGGCAAACATCCGCGGTGGCGGTGAATTCGGGCCGGGCTGGCACCAGGCCGCCATCGGCGCGAACAAGCAGCGCAGCTACGACGATTTCGCGGCCGTGGCCGAGGACCTGATCGCACGCCAGATCACCCAGCCGCGGCGCCTGGGCATCAAGGGCGGCAGCAACGGCGGCTTGCTGGTGGGCGCAGTGATGACGCAGCGGCCCGAGCTCTTCAACGCCGTGGTCTGCCAAGTGCCGCTGTTGGACATGCAGCGGTATCACAAGCTGCTGGCCGGGGCCAGCTGGATGGCCGAATACGGTGACCCCGAGAAGGCCGACGAATGGGCCTGGATCTCGAAATACAGCCCCTACCAGAACGTGAAAGCGAGCGTCACGCCGGGCGTGAAGATGCCCAAGGTGCTGTTCACCACCAGCACACGCGACGACCGTGTGCACCCCGGCCATGCGCGCAAGATGGCCGCGAAAATGATGGAACAGGGCCACCCGCTGCTGTACTGGGAGAACATCGAAGGCGGCCACGGCGGCGCTGCCGACAACGGCCAGCGCGCGCAGATGATGGCGCTGGAATACACCTTCTTGTGGCAGCAGCTGGGCAACCGCTGAAGCCGACGCCGGCCAGCCCGAACGCGCCATGTTGAGCTGGATCGACGACGATCAATCCCTGCCGTCGGCGCATGCCGCGCTGGGCCCCGACAGCGATGCACCGGGCCTGGTGGCGGCCGGGGGCCGCGTCACGCCGCAGCG
>ENA-OFCE01000744-OFCE01000744.1-metagenomes-genome-assembly--contig:-NODE-744-length-19725-cov-4.286121_pt1 | contig 19725 bp, 16 predicted proteins | sample MGYA00153388_OFCE01 | MGnify analysis MGYA00153388
GCCGACTGGACGGCCCTCTCACACCCATCCATGCGAGGCTTGCTTCGATGAAGATCGATTTCATTTCCGACATCGCCTGTCCCTGGTGCGCGGTCGGTCTGAATTCGCTGGAAGAGGCAATGCGACGTCTCGGCCCTGCCTTCCCGATCGAACTGCATTTTCAGCCGTTCGAGCTCAACCCGGCGATGCCGGCCGAGGGCGAGGACACGATCGAGTACCTGTCGCGCAAGTACAGCGCGTCGCCCGAGCAGCTTGCCGGCAGCCGCGAAGTTCTGCGTGAGCGCGGCGCGGCCGTCGGGTTCGTGTTCGGAGACCGGCCGCGCGTCTGGAACACCTTCGACGCGCACCGATTGCTGCACTGGGCCGGCCTGGAAGGTCGCCAACGTGAGCTCAAGCACGCGTTGCTGGCGGCTTATCACACGCATGCCCAGAACCCTGGCGCGCCCGACGTGCTGCTCCGCGTGCTGGGCGAGGTCGGCCTGGACGTCGAACGCGGGCGCGCGATCCTGCGCTCCGACGACTACGCCGACGACGTGCGAGCACTCGAGCGGCATTACCAGGCGCTGGGCATCAACTCGGTGCCGTCGGTGCTGATCGACGACCAGCACCTGATCACCGGCGGACAGCCGCCCGAAGTGTTCGAGCGCGCGTTGCGACAACTCGCCAGTCTGGCGGGCTGATGAGCGCAGCGGCGAGCCTTTCTCAATCCGGCCCCGATCCGACCCCAATCCGACGCCAATCCGACCGGGCCCGGCCCGGCGGACCCCGACACATCGGTGTCCGAGGCGCTGCCGCTCGGCGGGACGGAGGCAAGGTTTCGGATCAGCCGGCAGGCGGGTGCTTGATCAACGCCAGTACGGGCTGCGTTAACCCAGCACCCGACGCGTCAACGTAACACCGTGTAGCCTGCGTTAGATACGCACGAATGCCGTGTCTTTCTGACGCATCACTCCCCCATCTGAAGGGGTGCGCCGGCGGGTTCCCGACGCGATCATGTGCGAGCAACTTCTCTGGAGATCGATATGTATTTTGAAACTTACAGCAGCGAGGTTACCCAGCCATCCCGCACCCCTGCCATCGAGCACAGTTCGTCGGCACCGCCCGTGACGATCCCGCCGGGCCACGTCGGGCCTTTTGTGATTCCCGGCACCGGCAGGCTGGTGTGGTGGACCGGTCGGGTAGCCATCGGACTGCGTCACCAGCCGCTGCGCTCCGAACCTCTGGCGCAATCGTCGATGTGGATTCAGCGTCTGATGCTGGGCAGGATGCGCGGAGCCATTCGCTCGGCCTGAACGCGGTCGATGTGCGGTAGAGGGCGCAGCAAGCAGTGCGCCGTCAGCCGGATGCGCCGAAGCGCGGCGCCAGCCGCCGAACGGCGGCCTTCGATGTAACTTAAAAGACCTTTACGCGCGGCGCTGGCGAGCGGCACTCGGTGTGTTGTGGTCAGGCCGCCGGCGTCGCCCCGTCGAGTGCGCGCAGCAATCTGGACGCCACTGCGCGCAGTGCTGGTTCGCTGCCCGACTTGGCCGCATTGAGGCAACTGCGGGCATAAATCGGGTCGCCTTGCAGGCGTTCGACGTGCACTCGGTGTCCCTCGCGGCCCATCAGCCACTTGAAGTCGATGACGTCGAGCAGTTCGAAGCTGAACCGGTCAATGGAAGACGGAAATGGTTTCATAGACAATCTTTTGCTGCACTGCAACAATAACACGATCGAGCGCATCGTGTCGAGACTGATCCAGGCGCAGCCCCGAACCCAATCTCGGTAGATTGGCGGGGTCCCTGGCGTCGAAGTCGCAATCGGTGTGCCACGCTGCCGAGCCCAGCGCAACACGTGGTCTCGTCTGACAGCGCTGAGGATTTGGCCTTTCGGGTGACCAGCGCGAGCAAGCGGGATGCGCGTCCGGCCCGCCCGATTGGTTCAGAGCAACAGGTAGATCGAGCGCGTGTCGGACTCGCGCTGACTGGTGTCTTCAATGAAGCCGAGATCGTGCGCGAGTTCGCGCATGCGCAGATTCTCATGCAGCACGGTGGCCACCAGCCGCTGCGTGCCGTGGTCGCGCAGGTAGCCGATCATCTTGCGCATCAGCAGCTCGCCGAGCCCGCCGCCCTTGATGTCGGAGCGCACGATGATGCCGAACTCGGCGGCGATGTTGTCCGGGTCGGCCAGCGCGCGCACCACGCCCCATGTCTGCTCGCGGCCGTCGTCATCGGGCGCTACCGCGACGAACGCCATCTCTCGCGCGTAGTCGATCTGCGTCAGCCGCGCCAGCTCGCTGCGCTCGATGCTGCGCCGGCTGTAAAACACGCGCATGCGGATGTCGGCGGGGTCGAGGTGCGACAGGAACTCGAGGTGCTGCGCCTCGTCTTCGGGGCGGATCGGCCGCAGGGTCAGCGTCTTGCCCTGCCACGGCACGGTTTCTATCAGGTGCGACGGATAGGGACGGATTGCAAAATTCAGCGCGCCGGCCTGCGCCTTGACGCTCAGCCGGATGCGTGCATCCAGCGCCACCGCGCCCTCGAAATTGACCACCAGCGGGTTGATGTCGAGCTCGGCAATCTGCGAGATGTCGGCCAGCAGCTGCGACACCGACACCAGCACCCGGTGCAGCGCCGCTTCGTCGACGGCGGGCGTGTCACGAAACCCTTTCAGCAGCCGCGCCACCCGCGTGCGCTGCACCAGCGCGCGCGCCAGCGGCTCGTTCAGCGGCGGCAGCGCCACCGCGCGGTCGGCCACCACCTCGACGGCGGTGCCGCCCTGCCCGAACAGGATCACCGGGCCGAACACGGCGTCGATGCTGGCGCCGACGATCAGCTCCTGCGCGTGTGGCGGCTTGAGCATCTTCTGCACCGTGTAGCCGTCCATGCGAGCCTCGGGTCGCAGCCGGCGCACGCGTTCCAGCATCGCCTGTGCGGCGTCGCGCAGCTGGATCTCGCTGGTCAGGTTGAGCACCACGCCGCCGACGTCCGACTTGTGCGAGATGTCGGCCGAAAGCACCTTCAGCGCCACCGGAAAGCCGATCGCCAGCGCGGCGCGCACGACGTCTTCCGGGTCGGGCGCGACCTGGCGCGTCTCGACCACGGCGATGCGGTAGGCGCTCAGCACCGCCTTGGCCTCGGGCTCGGTCAGCATCTCGCGGCCGCTGGACAGCACGTGCTGCACCATCGCGCGCACTGCAGCCGTGTCCGCGTCTGGCAGGCCGGCGGGCCTGGAGGCCGGCGCCTCGATCAGCAGCGCCTGGTTGCGCCGGTAGGTCACCAGCATCGAGAACGCGCGCACGGCTTCCTCGGGCGTCGGATAGCCGGGAATGCCGGCGTCCTGGAACACCTCGCGCGCCTGCGCCACCGCGTGGTCGCCGAGCCAGCAGCCCATCACGCGCGGCGGGTTGCCGCGTGCCAGCGGCACCAGCGCGCGGGCGATCTCGGTGCTCGGCACGATCGCGGTGGGCGCGTGGATGAACAGCACCGCGCCAGCGTCTGGATCGTCCTGCAGCGCCTGCAAGGCCTGCACGTAGCGCTCGGCCGGTGCGTCGCCGATGATGTCGACGGGATTAGCGCGCGACCAGTTGCCGGGCAGCAACGCGTCGAGCCGCTCGATCGTCGCGGGCGACAGCTCGCTCAGGCTCACGCCGGCGTGCTCGGCCGCGTCGGCCGCCATCACGCCGGCGCCGCCGCCGTTGGTCAGGATCGTCAGCCGCTCGGCGTGGTTGCCCGAAAAGCGCGCCAGCGTCTCGGCGGCCAGGAACAACTGCTGCATCGTGTCGACCCGCAGCATGCCGGCGCGCGCGATCGCGGCGTCGTAGACCAGGTCGGAGCCGGCCAGCGCGCCGGTGTGCGACGCCGCGGCGCGCATGCCCTGCGCCGAACGGCCCGACTTCACCACGATCACCGGCTTGATGCGCGACGCCGAGCGCGCCGCCGACATGAACTTGCGCGGCGACTCGACCGATTCGATGTAGAGCAGGATCGCGCGCGTCTTCGGGTCGCTGGCCAGGTAGTCGAGCATGTCGCCGAAATCGACGTCGGCGTGCTCGCCGAGCGAGACGAACTGCGAGAAGCCGATGCGGCGCGCGCGCGCCCAGTCGAGCATCGCCGTCATCAGCGCACCCGACTGCGACACGAACGCCAGCTCGCCGGGCAGCGCGTCGGTGTGCGCGAAGCTGGCGTTCAGCCCCAGGTGCGGCGCCAGCAGGCCGATGCAGTTGGGCCCGAGGATGCGCAGCAGCCGCGGTCGCGCAGCGTCGAGCATGGCTCTTTTCTGCGCGGCGGTGAGGCCGGCCGTGAGCACCACCGCGGCGCGTGTGCCGAGCGCACCAAGCTGCTCGATCAGCCCGGGCACGACTGCCGGCGGCGTGCAGATCACGGCCAGCCCGGGCGCACCGGGCAGGTCGGCGGCGTGCGCATAGACCGGCGCGCCGTCGAGCTCGGTCAGGCGCGGATTGAGCGCATACAGCGGCCCCTTGAAGCCGCCGCTGCGCAGGTTGCGCCAGACCGTGCCGCCGACACTGGCGGGACGGTCCGAGGCACCGAACACGGCCACGGAAGCGGGTTCGAACAAGTGGTTCAAATGGCGGATGGTCATGCTGGAATCGTGCCTGCGCGCCGCCTGCGGACTTTGATTGGTGTCAAGCACGGGCAGCGGCCGGCCGAGCCCCGCGCCACGGGCTGCTCCGTCAGGTCCGCAAGTTTGATGTCGGGCAACCCGGTCCGGCGGCGGCGCATCCAGCCTGCGCGGGTGTCGAACCCGTGCGCATGAGGCTTTAAATTCCGTCGATTCGCGCCCGCCCTGGCTGCGCGCTGCTGCCCCCGACCCGTCGGCGCGCGCTGTCGTGCCGAGCCGCCTGACGCAGCACGCCTGCCCGATGGCGCTCGCTGGCGGCCGCGGCAGCCGCCTGATGCAGCTGACCGACTGGCGCGCCAAACCGGCCGTGCCGTTCGCGGGCAGGCTCAAGGTCATCGACTAAACGCTCAGCAACTGCATCCATTCGGGCATTCGCCGCATCGGCGTGCCGACGCAATACAAGTCCCGGAGCCTGATCCGCCACATCGAGCGCGGCTGGAGCTTCCTGGAGGCCAGCCTGGGCGAACACGTCGACGTCGTGCCGGCTCAGCAGCGCGTCGTCGAGGGCCGATACAGCAGCACCGCCAACGCGGACTGTCACAACCTGGACAACCTGGACAACCTGCGCTGAGCGCGCGCCGAAGACGCGCTGATCCTGGCCGGTGACCATCTCTACAAGACGGACCAGGCCCAGATGCCGGCCGACCACGTGGCCAGCCGCGCCGACGCCATGGTGGCGTGCCTCAATGTGCCGCTCGCGCAGGCCGCCAGCTTCGGCGTGGTGCAGGTGGACGAACAGTCGCGCATCAGCGCGTTCGACGAAAGACCGCCGCATCCGGCGCCCCATCCTCAGCGCCCGGACCATGCACTGGCCCGCGTGGGCATCCAGGTCATCGATGCGCCGTTTCTGATGGCGCAACTTGTGGCCGATGTGGCCGATGTGGCCGATGTGGCCGATCCGTCCTCGAGCCACGACTTCGGCCGCGACCTGCTGCCGCGCGAGGTCGCGAACGACCGCCTGCACGCGCACCATGACTCGCGCAGTTGCGTGAACATGGTGGGCGACCGGCCCTGTCAGCGCGACTTCGGCACGGTCGACGCCCTCGACGCGGCCAACATCGACCTGATCCGGGTGCTGCCCGAGCTCAATCTGTACGACGACGACTGGCCGATCCTTCGCCTGCAGCGGCAGTTGCCGCCCGCCAAGTTCGATCTTGACGACGACACGCGGCGCGGCTCGGCGGTCGATTCGCCGGTCTCGAGCGGCTGCATCGTCAGCGGCGCCACGGTGCGGCGCTCGACCCCGTACTCGAAGGTGCGCATGGCCGACGGCAGCCTGATCGAGAATTCGCTGATGCCGCCCAACGTGTCGGTCGGGCGCGGCGTGACGCTCGAGCGAACCATCGTCGACAAGGGCTGCGTGCTGCTCGCCGGTTTCAAGGCCGGCGTCTGTCCGGCCGAGGACAGTGCACACTTTGACGCGACGCTGCGTGGCATCACATGATCACGCCCGACTTGCTGAGCCGATGCCATCTGCCCACCCCAACTGCCGGCGCCGGCCGCGAACACGCGGTGTTCCGCACCCGATCGACCACCCACGGAGACTGAACCCATGAAGATCCTGCTGCCCGTCGACGGTTCCGAGGCCTCGCTCGAGGCGGTGCGCCACGCGATCCGGCTGGTGCGTGACGGCCTGCGCGCGAGCTTCGTGCTCGCCAACGTGCAGGCGCCGATTTACCTGTACGAGATGGTGCTGGCGCCCGATGCCGAGGTGCTCGAGCGCGCCAGCGGCGCGGCCGGTTCACACGCCATCGACCCGGCTGCGGCGCTGATGCAGGCCGCCGGCATCGACTGCGAGCGCGAGGTGGCGTCGGGCGACCCCGCCAACACGCTGGTCGACATCGCCGAGCGATACCAGTGCGACGCCATCGTGATGGGCGCGCGCGGCGCGGGCACGCTGCGCGGCGCGTTGCTGGGGTCGGTCTCGCACGACCTGCTGCACGCCGCGCACGTGCCGGTGACGATCGTGCGGCTGCCCGAGGAGCCCGAGGTCGGACCGGAGGACTTCGAGGCAACCGTGACATGACGGGCGTGGCCTGACATGCCCCGGCGCGCCTCGCACTGGCATGCGTCCGACCTGCACGGCGCGGCGCGCCTGGCGCTCGACGCCACGGCCGGCCTGACCGACCTGGTCGAGGCCATGCACCAGCGCATCGCCCGGCTGCCCGGGCCGGGTGGCGCGCCCGACGGTCGCACGCGCGGCGTCACCGGTCTGGTGTACCGCAGCGTGCGGGGCGTGACGCGGCTGGTGGGCGGCAGCGTCGATGCGCTGCTCGGCCAGATCGTGCCGATGCTCGACGCGCCCGCCTCGACGCCGCAGCGCGACGCGCTGGTGGCGGCGCTGAACGGCGTGCTGGGCGATCACCTGGCGGCCAGCGCCAACCCGCTGGCGACCCCGATGACGTTTCAGGTGCAGGGTCGGCGGCTGCCGGCCGATGCGCCAGGGCTGGCGGCCGGGCTGGCAGCGGCGATCCCGGCCGCGCGGCCGCGCCTGCTGCTGCTGGTCCACGGCCTGTGCATGAGCGACCTGCAGTGGCTGCGCGCCGGCCACGACCACGGCGCGGCATTGGCGCGCGACCACGGCCACACGCCGGTTTACCTGCGCTACAACAGCGGTTTGCACATCTCGACCAACGGACAGGCCCTGGCGAACCGCCTCGAGGCTTTGCTGCACGCCTGGCCGGTGCCGGTGCAGGAATTGGCGATTCTTGGCCACAGCATGGGCGGGCTGCTGGCGCGCAGCGCATGCCACAGCGCGGCGTTGGCCGGCCATGCCTGGCCGCGCCATCTCAAGCGGCTGGTGTTTTTGGGCACGCCGCATCACGGCGCCCCGCTCGAGCGCGCCGGCCACTGGCTCGACCTGCTGCTGGGCTCGATGCCTTATGCCGCGCCGCTGGCGCGGCTGGGCCGGGTGCGCAGCGCCGGCATCACCGACCTGCGCCACGGCAGCCTGCTCGACGACGACTGGGCCGGCGGCGTCGATCCGGCGCAGGGTCCATCGCGCCACAGCCTGCCGCTGCCGCAGGGCGTCGAGTGCCATGCGTTGGCAGCGACCACCGGACAGTTCGTGGGCGACCTCAGCGACCGCCTGCTCGGCGACGGCCTGGTGCCGCTGGACAGCGCCCTCGGCCGGCACGCCGACGGGTGCTTCGATCTCGGGCTGGACGACCGTCATCAGTGGGTCGGGTGCGGCATGAACCACCTGGATCTGCTGAGCCGGCCCGAGGTCTACGAACAGTTGCTGCGCCGACTGGCCTGACAAGGCCGGTGCGGTGCGTTGCGGCGCCGGGTGTTTGCCGGTGCGACATTGGCGCGTGCCGAGCCGCGCCGATGCGGCGTTGCAAGAGCCGAGCCGAGCCGAGCCGAGCCGAGCCGAACCCACGGTTGACGTGCCGAGTCGACTCGATCCGGGTCGCGTCGCGTCGGGTCGCGTCGTTTCCACATCGCGCCGTGCTGCGCCAGGTTCCGCTGTCCTCCTGCAACGCGGCGACCGTGGCTGACCACACCGCGATTGCACAATTTTCGTGATGGACACATCACCCGGCACCGCGATGCTCGTACAGTCGTCTTCGAAATGATGGCCGCCCTGTCCCTGCGAGACCTGATACGACAAAGCACCAACGTTGCCCACGAGGCCCTGGAAGACACCGTCGTGATGCGCGCCTTTTCCGGCGGAGCGCCGTCGATCGCGCAGTACCGGGACTATCTGGTCCGCCAGCTTCGTCTGCACGCGCCGCTCGAATCGATGCTCGCCGGCTGGGTGCCCGCCGACTGGGCGTCGCTGCGGCTGAGCCGCTCGGCTTGGCTGCGCAGCGACCTGGATGCGCTGGGTGTCGCGCCGGACGCCCGCCCCGCCGCGCTGCCCGCGGTGGGGTCGTGGGCCGAGGCCGTTGGCGTGTTGTATGTGCTCGAAGGCGGATCGCTGGGCTTGCAGGTGGTGCGCAAGCGCATGCAGCACGACCACCCGGCGCTGGGCCAGGCAGGGCGCTTCATGCTCGGCTACGGCAGCGACACCGGGCGCCACTGGCGCGTCTTCGTCGACCGGATCAACACCCTGCCGGCCGCACAGTGGCCACTGGCCGTGCACGCCGCGAACCAGACCTTCGCTGCTTTTCTCAGCATCTATTCGGAACCCAGGGATGAACACTGACCCGCGAGACGCCGACACACCGGAGTCGACGCCCGAGACGTCGCCCGATTCGACGCCCGAGGCGACGCGCACATCGACGCTCGAATCGTCACGCCCCGCGCCGGCCACGCTGGCCGATTGCGATCGTGAGCCGATCCATGTGCCGGGCGCGATCCAGTCGCACGGTGCGCTGCTGGCGTTCGATCCGGTGTCGGGCACCGTGCTGCACGCGTCGACCAACCTGGCGCAGTGGCTGCCGGTCGGTCACCTGCCGGACACGTGCCGTTTGATGGTCGACTTCGTCGGCGAGGACGCCTACCGCAAGATCGGGATCGCCGCCCGAGGCATCTCCGGCAGACTGGTGCGGCATGAGGTCGTCGAGCTGGCGGCGCGTCCCGAGGCCGGCCAGCCGGTCGCGCTGGAGGCGGTCGTGCACAGCCACCGCGACATCTGCATCGCCGAACTCGAGCCGGCCCCGAAGCCGGACGACCAACGCGACTGGCTGCAATTGTTCGGCGACACGATCGACGCGCTGCGTGGCACCGACGGGCTGGGCGACCTGACGGAGCGGCTGGTCCAGCGCGTCAAGCGCCTGACCGGCCTCGACCGTGCGATGGTCTACCGTTTCGACCCGGAATGGAACGGCCAGGTGATCGCCGAGGCGCACGAGCCCGGCATGGAATCCTTCCTCGGACTGCACTACCCGGCCAGCGACATCCCGGCGCAGGCCCGCGAGCTGTACCGCAGCAACCTGGTGCGCTACATCGCCGACGTCGACTACGAGCCGGTGCCGGTCACGCCCTGGATCGACAACCAGCGGCTGCAGCCGTTGGACATGAGCCACTCGATGCTGCGCAGCATCTCGCCGCTGCACATCCAGTACCTGCGCAACATGGGCGTGCAGTCGACGTTGACGATCTCGCTGATGGTCGACGGGCGGCTGTGGGGCCTGATCTCCTGCCACCACCGCACGGCCACGCAGCTGCCGTTGCGCTTGCGGCGCGCCTGCCATGCGTTGTCGATCACCGCCAGCTACATGCTGGGCTGGCACGAACAGGTCGAACGCGAGGCCGTGCTGGCCGCGCAGCGCCACGCCAAGAACCGCATCGTCGAGGCCTTCAACCAGGTGCAGGCGCCGCTTGCGGCCGTGGTCGAATCGAGCGGTTCGGGTCTGCTGCGGCTGGCTGGCGCCATCGGCGGGCTGTTCTGGCGCGGCGACGAGCGCTACCCGTTCGGCCAATGGCCCGCGGGCGTGCGCGGCGACTCGATCCTGCGCTCGGTCCGGCACACGTTCGACACTTCGAACGAGCGCATCCTGTGCAGCGAGCAGCTGTCGTTGCAGCCGCCCTTGCAGCCCGCCGAACTGCGCACCGTGTGCGGTTTAATGGCCATCAAATTGGACGACTTCGTCGCGTCTGGCTTTGTCTGGCTGCGCCCGGAACTGCGCCGTGAGGTGGCTTGGGGCGGCAACCCCGACAAGCCCGTTCAGGTGCAGACCGACGCCCGCGGGCAGGTCGTGTTGTCACCGCGCACCTCGTTCGCGCGCTGGGACACGCTGGTGAGCGGCCGTTGCCGCGCGTGGAGCGACCTCGACCGTGAAGCGGCGTGTGCGCTGTATTCGCTGGGTCAGGTGCTGGCGCTGCGCGATTCACTGGCTCAGGTGAGCCTGAGCGATCGCCACTTCCGCAGCCTGGTGGCGTTGCAGTCCGATGTCTACTGGCAGCTCGACGCCGGCGGCCGCATCGTGACGCTGAGCCGGCCGCTGCCCACCGGCCACGGTGCGGTGCAAGACCACACCCTCGTGGCCATGTTCGAACCCTGCTGCGACAGCGCGTCGTTGGCGGTGCTGCGCGCGGCGCTCGCCAGCACCCGCTCGTTTCGCGGGCTGCGCCTGACGGGTGTCAGCCAAGGCGACGCGCGCCCGTTCGAGGTGGCGCTCAACGGCGAGCCGATGCGCGACCACGACGGCAGCCAGGTCGGCTGGCACGGCACGGTCAGCGACCTGACCCATGAGATGGCCGTGCAGTCGGCGTTGCGCCAGAAGGAGGCCGCCGAGCTGTCGAGCCTGGCCAAGTCGCGCTTCCTGTCGCAGATCAGCCACGAGTTGCGCACGCCGCTCAACGCGGTGCTCGGTTTTTCTCAGCTGCTGCTGTCGGACGGTGCTGCCACCGAGGCGCAGCGCGATCAGGTGCTGCACATCAAGCGCGCCGGCGATTGGCTGCTGGCGATGATCTCCGACCTGATGGACCTGTCGCAGATCGAGACCGGCAACCTGAGCTTCGACATGATGGTGCCGGTCGATGCCCGCGAGGTGCTGGCCGTCACCGTCGACCTGTTGGCGCAGCAGGCGGCGGCTTCCGAAGTGAAGCTCAACGGGGTCGATGCCGGCGCGCCGGTCTGGGTCAAGGCCGACGCGACGCGCCTGAAGCAGGTGATGGTGAACCTGGCCTCGAATGCGCTCAAGTACAACCGCACGGACGGTGCGGTGAACTTCGAACTGAAGACCGACTTGGCCGAACGACGCGTGCGCATCGAGGTGCACGACACCGGCGTCGGCCTGACGGTGCAGCAGGTCAGCCAGCTGTTCCAGCCATTCAACCGGCTCGGCCGCGAGCGCCAGCGCATCCAGGGCACGGGCATCGGCCTGGTGATTGCGCGCCAGATCGTCGAGGCGATGGGCGGCCGCATCGACGTCGACAGCGAGCCCGGCCGCGGCAGCTGCTTCGCGGTGACTCTGGACATGGCCGACGCGCCGCGGGCCGACACGGGCGCACCGAAGCCCGGCCTGGCCTCGTCGGAGCCGGTGGTGCTCTACGTCGAGGACGAGCCCACCAACGTGGTGCTGATGCAGGCGGTGGTCGAGATGTTGCCGGGCGTGCGTTTCGAACATGCCGGCACCGCCGAGCTGGGACTGGCCCGCGTGCGCGAGTTGCAGCCGGCGGTGTTGCTGACCGACATCAACCTGCCCGGGCTGCCCGGCACCTGGCTGTTGCGGGAGGTCAAGGCCGATCCAGCACTGCGCCACATCCACTGCGTGGCGGTGACGGCCGATGCGCTGGACGAGACGCTGGCTGCGCTGCGCGCCGCCGGCTTCGACGACTGCTGGACCAAGCCGATCAACCTGAGCGACGTGGCGGTGGCCCTGAGGGCCGCGCTGTCGCTCTGAGCATCGTGTCTCGGCGCCTGCGGCTGCGAACAGGGCCGGGCACCGAGCGGCTCAATGCGCCATCAGCGCCGGCACCGTCATCGCCTGCAACACGGTGCGCGTGATCCCGCCCATCACCCATTCACGCGCCCGGCCGTGGCCGTAGCAGCCCATCACCAGCAGGTCGGCCGGCAAGTCGGCCACCAGCGACAGCAGGTGCTCGCCCAGGTCGTGCGTGGGTGCTGGCTGGTGTTGGATGTGGGCAACCACGCCGTGCTGGTGCAGACAGGTCTCCAACAGCGCAGTCCGTGCGGTGCCGGTGTCGGAGCCGCTGTCAGCGCCGGTCTCGGTGCTGCTGCCGCTGCCTTCGAAACAGACCACCACCACCACCACCTGCGCGGCGTGCCGCAGCAGCGGCAGGGCCGCCGTGACCGCCGGCGCGCATTCCCTGGTTTCATTCCAGGCGACCAGGACGGTGCCGGCGCGCAACGCCGACTGCGCGATGTACGGCAGCACCAGCGCCGCCCGCCCGCTGTCGATCAAAACCGACGGCACGAAGTCGGTTGGCAGGTCGGCATCGGCGTCGTCGCCGGTACCGCGCTGGCGCAGCACCAGCAGATCGGCCTACAGCGCCATGCGGGCGGTGTCGCGCACCGGCAGGCCGTCGCCCTGGTGCCATTGCACGGCCGGCTGCCACTCGGCCAGAGCGCGCGCAAACATGGCGCGCGCGGATGCCAGCCGTTTCTGGTCGACCTCGAGCAGCATGCCGGCCATTTCGACCCCGGCGCCGACGGCCACCGGACAGCGCGACAGCGCCGAGTTGACGGCGTAGAGCGCGTCGGCCACGGCGCCGTGCTGGGCCGCGAGTTGCATCGCGACCTTCAGGCGCACGGCCGCCTGCGGCGTCGAATCGAGATGGGCCAGGACGGACTTGAGCTCGCTCATGGACGGGCCACCGGCAGGAACGAAGCGCCCGACTGTGGCCTGATCGAAGCGAATCGCCTTGACGCGGCTCAAGCGATGAGCCTGCCCGGTCAGCGTCGGCCCTGGCGCACCATCGCCAGCGGTTTCTTGCCCTTCAACTGGCGCTCGATGCCGTCGTTGAGGCGGCCGCGCAGATCGACCACCGCGTCCAGCAGTCCGTAGATGTTGGGGAACCGCAGGTCCAGCCAGAGCCACAGCGTGCAGCCGCGCAGCGCTTGCTCCATGCGGTCGAGCCGGCTGTGCTCGTCGACTTCCTGCAGAAACCACGGCGAGCCGGCGCGGCCGGTGGTCGCGTGGCTGCGGGTCCAGCCGAGAAATTCCTGCAGCGCGGCGTCGGTGCGCGTGTCGACCGGCGCCTGCGCATAAACGAAGCGCTGCTTCAAGGTCAGCGTGGCGGCGCTCTGGTCGAGCTGCTCCGCCAGGTCGAGCATCTGCTCCAGCTCGGCCACTTCGAAATGGGCGTTGTCGAGTTTCAATTGGTCCATGAAGACGCCGAGCACTTCACGCAGCCGGGTCATGCCCAGACGCTTTGAAATGGTGTCGACGTGCCACCAGTTCGGCGCCACCGGCGCCTTGAAGTCGCGTGGCGCGCGCGCCGGTGTCGCCAGCAACTCCTTGAGCGTTCGCGCAGCGGTCGGCTCGGCTTCGCGCAGCACGCCGACGAAGCCTTCCTCGTGCATGCCGTAACGGCCGGCGCGGCCGGCGATCTGGTGCACCTCGGAGGCGCTCAGCGTGCGGTCGCCCTGGCCGTCGAACTTGACCAAGGTGCTGAACAACACGCGCCGGATCGGCAGGTTCAGGCCCATGCCGATGGCGTCGGTGGCGACCAGGATGTGCGAGGCCCCGTTGGCGTAGCGCTCGGCCTCGCGGCGTCGCACCTCGGGTGGCAGCGCGCCGTAAATCACCGACACCGGATGGCCGCTGGCGGCGATCTGGTCACGCAGCATCAACACCTCGCGCCGGCTGAACGCCACCACCGCGTCGCCCATCTTCAGCGCGGCGATCGGCACCGGTGCCGGCAGCGGTTGCACATGCTGCTTGCGTTCGAAGTGACGCACCGTGCAGCTCTCGCCGCACAGCCCGAGCAGGATCTCGATCGCCGGCACCGCGTAGGCCGAGCAGATGATGATCACCTCGTTGGCCGGCACCGCCACGATCGCCTGCGTCCAGGCCCAGCCGCGCGAGGCATCGAAGATCATCTGCGCCTCGTCGATCACCGCCACCTCGACCGGCTTGCCGGTGCCGACCATCTCGATCGTGCTCGACACCACGCGCGCATCCGGCGCCGGCACGTTTTCCTCGCCGGTCAGCAGCGAGCAGGCCACGCCGCGTGCCACCAGCCGGTCACGGCCTTCCAGTGCCAGCAGCCGCAGCGGCGCCAGGTAGGCGCCGTCGTGGGCCTGCGCCAAGCGCTCGAAGGCGGCGTGCGTCTTGCCGCTGTTGGGCGCGCCCACGTACAGCGTGACGCTGCGCTGCAGGCGGCGCGCCATCTCGAAGGTGTCGGGGTAGCCCTGAAACGCCAGTTCGCTGGTCAACCCGGCCAGCGTGTCGAGCTCGGCGACGCGCAGTTCCCAGCGGTCCTGGGCGCGCGTGCAAGCTGCGGTCAGCTCGGCCAGCGTGCGTGGCGTGGCGCATTCGGCCTGCAGCCGGGTCACCAGCGTGTCCAGCTGGTGCGGCGTGTTGGCGGCGCTGCGGGCCACCAGCGCGTCGAGGTGCGCCGTCAGCGCCGCCGCGTCCGGGTACGGCGGCCGCGGGCCCAGCGCCGTCAGCAGCGCGGGCTGGTCGCCGCTGCGGAAATAGTCCCACACCGGCGTCGACGCGATCGGCACGCGGTACATCACCGTCACCACCGCGCGCAGGCCGTGCGCGCCCTGCAATTGCGCGGGCGACAGGTTCTGCGACAGCAGCCGCTCCCAGCCGGCGCCGCGCCGCGAGATGCCGAGCGCATCGAGCGAAGCACTGCGCTGCAGCATCAGCGCCCGCACGTCGCGGCCCTGACCCACCGCATCGAGGTGGCGCAGCGCCTCGAACATCAGGTCGGGCGCGATCCAGCGGCTCGGCCGCGCACCGGCGGCGGCCTTTTGCAGCAGCACGTAGCCCTGGGCGTCCAGATGATCCTCGAAGCCGGCCGCCTGTTCGGGCAGAAAGTCGGCCGGTTTGACGACCTGTGGCAGGTGAAACGCGGCCTGACGGATGCGGTTGAGCTGCGCCACGGTCAGCTGCGCTGGAAGGCGCGCGGCGTGGCGCGGGTTCGGCAGGCCGTTCGCGGCGGGGTTTGCAGCGGCGCTTGCGGCGGAGTGTGCGGCCGCGGTTGGAACTGCGTTTGTAGCTGCGTTCTCAGCCGCGTTCTCAGCCGCTTTTGCGACGGAAGAGGGCGGGTTGATGGCTCGGGTCAGGGGTGTGGAATTCATGGGTTGGATCGGTGCCGGGTCAATCGACCGGCAGGGCAGAGGGGGGTTGACTTCTTCCATGCAGATCATCGATCGCACGTCGTCGACGCCGACGGGCCTTGCCCTCGTTCGGCGTGGTCCATGGTTGCTCGGTGACGTGGCTTTCTTTGCCTGACCCGCATGCCAGTTTGCTTCGAAGTTCGCAGGGCCTGCGACGCCCGGCGCGGAGGCGAACCTCTTGCCACCCAACGGGCCGATTTTCAGGCGTCCTCACAGGTTTTCCATACATTGTCCCAGCAGTTGCCCTTGCGACACATCGCCGGGCGCATGCGGTGGCTGGCGGGCGCGGCCTGGAACGAGTGGCTGCTGTATCGGCTGCCGCGCCCCGAGCGATGGACCCGTCGATGCGCTGGGTGTCGCGTGGGCCACGCCATGCGCAGCGCCTCTGTCAGCAAATTCGCCCGCGTGTGCGGCTGCGTGCGTTCGCTCACCAATGGGCGAATGAACAGACCGATCCCCACAACGAAGTACCGCCATCATCTTGCGGGGGTGAGGCAGCCGTCGACGAAGGTTCGATCCAACGATGCGTATCGATTCGAGGCTGCTGCTCGGGGCGACTGCTTGGGGCTGCCGCTGGGGGTCACCAACCCGCCAACGGGCTGGCGCAGTTGGAGCAAAAGCGCGCTTGCGGCGCGGCCTCGGCGGCGCATTGCGGACAGTAACGCTTCGATGTCGATTCCGGCGAGGCTGCCAGGCCCGACGAGGTCAGCGCGGCGGCGGTCTGCAGTTGCTGGTGCAGACGTGCCGCCGGGACGGCGTCCTGAGCGGGCAGCAGCGCCTGCTCTCCCTGGTTCAGCGAGGTGATGCGCGCCTGGTCCTCGCCGCTGGTGGGCGCCAGGAAGACGCTTTGGCTGCGCCCGAACTGAATCAAGTGGGCGGCCAGTGCCTTGCCTTCCTTCTCGGTGCTGAACATGGCGGTGACCTGCCGGGCGTCGTCCTTGCCGAACACCACCGACTCGATGCGCGCACGCCAGACCCGCAACGTCATCGCCTCGGTGCGCACCACGTCGTTTTCGGTGTTCATGCGGCTGCTGAAGTTGTTGCCGGTGCCGATGCGGCTGGTCTGGTAGTTGCCGACCATCTCGACCCATGTCAGCACGCTCTCGAAGTTAAAGCGACCCCACAGCCCGGCCGCCGACTTGAAGCAAAACGCCGCCACCAAAGCCAGGATCGCCGAGGTGCCGAGCAGCGAGTAGCGGTTGGCCTGGCCCGACTGCAGCACGTCGAAGCCGCGCACGAAGTACAGCGCGCAGCCGATCGCGCCGATCGTCAACCCGGTCGCGTAGAGGTCGAGCAACAGCAGGCTGCGGTGGCGGCCCTCGGCCAGCGCCGCGCCGAAGCCGGGCGCCTTGGTGCCGGCCACCGGCATCGGCTGGCTCTCGTCGAACAACTCGCCGGCAAAGCTGCCGCTCGGTGCGCCGGCCGCTGTCACCGGGTCGATGCGCGCATAGCGACGGTTCGGGATGCGCTCGGTCCATTCGCTCTGCAAGGTCCGGTCGAGTTCGTCCATCAGCGTGGCCGGAGGTGCGTTCATCGACAAGCGGTGCTGCTCGACGCTGGCGCGGGTCTGCGGGGCCAGGTCGACCTGCGCCAGCACGGCGGCCATCGCCAGGCCGCAGGCGAGCAGTGCGGCGACCAGCATCAGCGAGGTCTGCAGCGTCGCATTGAAGCCGCTGAGCGGCGGCAGGCTGTGTCCGAGCAGGCCGACCGCGACCGGACCCAGGATTGCAGCTGCGATCAAGCCGACCAGCGAAAGGTGGCTCAGGCGCGCGTGCCCATCGGCGAGCACCGGTTTGAGGATGAAGAAGGCGCCGAACAGGAAATAAAGAATGCTGATCCACGGTCGCGTGGTGTCGTTGCCGAACAGCGCGAACGACACCACGAAGCTGAGCAGCGTCGCGGCGATCGCCGCCAGGTTGAACATGGTGCGCTGCGCGAGCGTCTGCACCACCTGCGGTGCGGTGATCAGGGTCGGCGCCCAGTGGTAGAGCAAGCCCTCGATCGCGCCGTGCGGCTCGGCATAGCTCAGTCCGCCCTGGCGCAGCATTTCCTTCACGCGGTCGGCGGCCGGCGAGCCGCCCATCGCCCCGACCGGAATTTCCGGCGCCAGCGAGGCCGGCCGGCCGCGACCGAAAAAGAACCTGAGCCGGCGCGATGCCGTGGCAGCGCTGGCCAGTCCGGCCACCAGCAACAACAACCCGGCCAACAATGGCGCGGCCGCCAGCCGCAGCGCCTGGCCCTGCAGCGCATCGCGCGCCCAGTACAGGCTGGTGACGCCGGCGGCCACCAGCAGCGCGCTGCACAACCACAACATCCGGTTCTGCAAACGGTACGGATTGGGCAGCTCGAGTCGCTTGGACTCGGAGCTATAGTCGTACGACATGCGTCCTCCTGTTGCGGTTGCTTGTGCGCCAACGAGTCTAGGCCAGGCTCTTCAGCCTGAGGCCATCGCGTTTGTCGACGGCGTGGTTCGCCGCCGCGGGGTCGCCCGCTTGCTGACTGCGGCTGGACAGCACGGATCCGGACGACATGATGACCGCGTCCGATTCAAGTCGGCGCAGGCGCTGCCGAAAAGTCAGTCAAGTGTCGCGGGCCTCATGCCCCGAGCTTTGCCGATGAATGCTGCAGCCTTCGAGGAACTGATCGACGTGAAGGCCCTGCGGGTCGGGATGTTCGTGCACCTCGACGGCGGCTGGTTGTCGCATCCGTTTCCGCTCAGCAGCTTTCGAATCTCTTCGACCGAGCAGATCGCCACCATCGCCGCGCTGGGTCTGGCCAAGGTGCGCTGGAGCCCGCGGCAAAGCGACGACGTTTTCGCAGCGGCACACGACGCATTGCACGCACTGGCGGCGCCGGCCGAGGCCGCGAGTCCGGCTGCCGTGACCGAACTGACGGCGACGGCGACGGCGACGGCGACGGCGGTGGCTCGCGCCGCGCACCGCCACCGGCTCGCCGAGCAACGTGCCGGTTTGAGCCTGTGCGAAAAGCAATTCTCGGAGGCCGCACTGGCCTGCCGTCGCGCCAATGAAATGGTGGCGGCGCAGCCACGCGAAGCCGGCGTGCAGGCGCTGGCGCTGTCGCAGGCACTGGTCGACAAGATGCTTGGCGCGCAGGAACTGTGCATCCGGCTGTTGACGGACGCGGCCGGCGACAAGGTGTCGGTGCATGCGCTCAATGTCAGCGTGATCTCGCTGCTGATGGGGCGCACGCTCGGGCTGTCGACTCCGGACATGAACGACCTCGGCGTCGGCGCCCTGATGCACGACATCGGCAAGCTCGAACTGCCCGATCGGGTGCGCCACCGTGAAGATCACTTCACTGCGGCCGAGCTGCGCTTCTACGAGGACCACGTGACGCAGGGCGCGACGCAAGCGCGCCGCATGGGGCTGTCGGCGGGCGCGATGCTGGTGTTGGCGCAACACCACGAGCATGCGGATGGCACCGGCTTTCCGCTGCGGTTGAACCGCGACCGCATGTCGGTGGCGTCACGCATCGTGGCGCTCGTGAACCGGTACGACAACCTTTGCAATCCCAACCTGGTCTCGAAGGCGGTGACGCCGCACGAGGCGCTGGCGATGCTTTTTGCGCAGGGCAAGTCCAAGTACGACGCCGCCATGCTGAGCGTCTTCATCAAGATGATGGGCGTCTACCCGCCTGGCTCGACGGTGCAACTCACCGACGACCGTTATGCGATGGTGGTCGGCGTCAATTCGTCGCGTCCGTTGAAACCACGCGTGTTGGTGCACAACGCGAAGGTGGCGCGCGAGGAGGCGCTCGTGCTCGACCTCGAGCAGGTGCAGGGCCTGGGCATCCGGCGAAGCATCAAGCCGGTGCAGTTGCCCGGCCCGGTGCTCGACTACCTGTCGCCGCGTCCGCGTGTGGCCTATTTCTTCGAGCCGGCGCGCGAGCTCGACATGTCGGCATGACACCGACACGCCCACCCACCGGCGTACGCGCAGCGAGGGCGGGCCGCACGTGTCAATGACCGACCCTCCACCCAAGGGCTGGGCTGCGCTGATCGACGCGACGCTGCACGCCGTGTGGCTGGTCGACGCGCAAAACCTGCGGGTCGTCGCCGCCAACCAGGCGGCGGGACGCCTGTTCGGCGTCGAGTCGGTCGAACTGACCGAGACGAAGATGTACCTGAAGGTGATCACGCCTCGTGTCGAGTTCGAAGTCGCCCCTGGCGACATCGTGCAAGCCGGCATCGTCATCACCAACTCGGAAGTGGGTTGCGGCACCTTGTCGGTGCAGCCGCTCATCTACCGGCTGGTGTGCAAGAACGGCTTGATCGCTTCGGACCATGCGCTGCGCAAGACCCATGTCGGACGGGCGCTGCAGTCGGAAGACGAGTCGATCACCGTGTTTAGGGACGACACCCTGGCCGCGGACGATCG
>ENA-OFCE01000745-OFCE01000745.1-metagenomes-genome-assembly--contig:-NODE-745-length-19708-cov-40.805679_pt1 | contig 19708 bp, 14 predicted proteins | sample MGYA00153388_OFCE01 | MGnify analysis MGYA00153388
AAAAATATGGTAATGTAATGAGATGAGCGAAAGGTCAGAGTTATCAGCAGCACTAAAATTAGAAATAGTTGACCAGTTGAGCCGTGAGGAACTGGTCAAAATTGTGCTAACCCAACAGAAGCTGATTGAAAAATTACAACAAGAGCTCGAAAGACTCAAAGAGAGACAGCCCAGCAATAGTAAAACATCATCGAAACCCCCATCAAGCGATCTTATACAGAAATCAGAGACAGCCAAAGTTGACAACTCAAAAGAGTCAGAGTCCCAACCAAAGCGCAAACCAGGAGGACAGCCAGGACATATCGGCAAAACCCGAAAAGGATTTGGGCGAGTAGATAGATATCAAATCAGCACTCCTGAGTCTTGTGAGCACTGTGGTAGCCCTGAATTAAGTGATGCGATTGGTTATAGCAAGCAGCAGGTAGCCTGTTTAGTTGCCTTACCTATTGAAGTGGTGGAATATCAACGAGTCAAATGTCAATGTAATGAATGTGGAGCAATGGTGATGGGTGCACCAGCATCAGGAATAGTTCCAGGACAAGACTTAAGCATCGACCTACAAGCATTATTGGTATGGTTAGGTAATTATGGGCACATATCCTATGAAAAACAACAAGAGTTCCTGCGCGAACTAGGTGGAATCGAAATTGGGATAGGGACATTACAAGCCACAAACGCGCGGGTAGCTTATGCTGTAAAGCCTGCCGTTGAAGAGCTATGGCAATGGGCACCATTACAAGCCAACGTCCATGTGGATGAAACTCCGTGGTGTGTCAAGGGAGTCAAAGAATGGTTATGGACAGCTACGGGTCAAGATTTTTGCCTGTTTCATGCTGCGGATACTCGAAGTAGAGCCGAATTAGAGACAATGCTGGGGAAAGAGTTTGCTGGTGTGTTGAGTTCTGATGATTTTAGCGTCTATAACGGTGTGATTGTGGGAGCGCAGCAGAAATGTTTAGCCCATCTACGGCGACATTTTAAGAAAGTTCTGCTGATCGGTTACGGTAACAATACAGTCGTCGCCTCTGCGTTCTTGGAATTAATTGATGAGGCATTTCGACAACATCGAAAATGGCGGGAACACCCTGAAGAGATTGATTATCACAGTTGGGCGAGGGACTTTAAAACCTCTTTGGCAGAATTGTTAAATACTTGGCAAGGTCATGTTGGTCATGCTGCTGGACTGTTATTGCGCTCGTTACGCGAGAAAGCACATCAATGGTGGTATTTTTTAGACCACCCGTCCATTCCCCCTGATAATAATTTGGCAGAACGTTCTTTGCGATTAGCCGTGACGAAACGTAAGGTATCTGGGGGCTCCCGGTCAATGTCTCGGTTTGAACAAACTGCTGATTTGTTGTCTGTGATTCAGACTTGTCGGTTTCAAGGTAAAAGCGCAATGGCTTTTTTCCGTGATGCTCTATCTGCCCATTGTTGTGACTTTTTCATCCCTTCTCTTATTCCCCAATCAAAGACCTGAATCCTTACCTTGTTCGTATCCTTTAAATTCTGTATCTGCTGGCAGTTGGTCTGTGGGATATTCTAGTATTTCTTCTCGATCTATTTTAATCGTCTCGTTCTTGCTGCGTTTGCTATGCTTTTTTGGCGTTTTTCGCTCTTTTTCTGATGAGATAAGGCTTTTGAACCCTTTGGAGTTGGCTTTGATATCTGGTTTTCCTTGTTCGCCCTTCAATCGGTTGTTTTCATCTTTTAACCGTTGATTCTCTGACTCCAAGTCTTTGACTTTTAATTGTAATTGCTCTATGACGTTCAGTAATATCTCTACTGTGTGACGCATGGATTCGTCTGCAATCTCTTTTGGGTCGATGGTTTGCAGTATATTACAGGATGACTTGTCTTGTGAAATAGTCTTTTGCGCCATGTGTCCTATTTTATAACACTTTGTGTACTCTGCTTACTTTTTTTCCTCTGCTACCCCTACTTATTGAGCCGATACAACTGCACTGACAATAGACAATTTCCAACCTATGCAAATTCCAGCCAGTAGATTTGACGTACTCCCGGAAAAAGTTCAACCTACCCAAAAAGCCTTTTTGGACAAAAAACAAACTCCATTTTTCAGCTATTTCAGCATCTAAACTAGCCAGCAACTTAGCTTCTCTGATCATTTCCGCCATCATCTTTGGCAATTTTAGCTGCTGCAAATCTAGACGGTAAGAATCACCAAAATTATGAGCTATCTTTTCCTTTTGAACATATGCCAAAATCCCGATATTGAATCCAACCTCAAACAGTCGTCCAAAATCTTCACTTATCATGATTGTGTACCTCCATCACCGACATTCAAGACTTCTCTTACTTTGTTCAAAAAAGCCAGCGAGTTAAACTCCGCATTCCCGCCCGCATGACGAAACACAGATAAAGCACCCACAGAATCATCGCCAATAATCCGCTCATAGGGGTCAAGTTTCAAATTAATATTTTGGCGAGCTTCATACCTGGAAAAGTGGAAGAGTGTGAGATAATGCAGCAAAGTATCTTTAATTTCACCATCATAAATCAAACCTTGGTGCAGGTCTTGATCATCCAGAATCCCATCGTATATATGCAATAGTGTCGAGTAGGAAATCACGCCGTTGTAAAAGTTCTTTTCTCCCGGCTGCTTGACTTTAATCCCGTTAAACAAGTTGAAAAATATCACAGCTTGCTGATTACCTTTTGTAGACAAGCTTTCAAGTTCCATTGCATCCTGAATGTAAAAAGATTTGCCTTTGTCACCTAGGAAACTGCGGACAAAGTATTTATCAAAAAACATCGGATAAATTTTGATATCTCGCCGCTCTCCCTTCAAAGTTCGGAGCAATTTTTTTGACATGAAAGATAATTCTTCATCTTCCTCAGTCTTGGTAATGTGCAGCGTACTCATGTAAGGTGCTTGGGAAATATATGCGAAATTCCGATATCCTTGCTGATAAAGCTGACTCATAACATCTTCAAGAATTACAGGTTCAGTATAAAGGCGGCTGACACTGTAATTCTCGGAAAAAGTCTTCAGCATTTCGACTTGAATTGTGCTGTCATCTAGCTGGTTAATTCCGACAACTTCTCCGATTAAGCTGGCTTGTCTTTGGAAGCGGTTTTGATTGCCTTTTTTCGCATCGCTATCCCGACTGGAGACGACAATAATTGCTAACTTATCCAACTCTGGAGATAGCTGCACATTGTCAAAGCGAAACTTTTTAGGAAGGATGGAATACATGGAACTCAAACCGTTACGGACACGGAAACCATCTACTCTTTCTCTAATCCGAAATCCTTGAGAAGTTGAGCGGTGTTTTTCACTCAAAATGTGAGACAATGTTTTGGAAAGTTTAGCCATAAACTCTTCAGATGGCGAAGGGTGATTGTGGTCGCCTTCGTGAAGTCTCACCATCGGAATAAATAAGTTTTCTGCCTTATTTCCTAGTAGTATTCTCATACAGATATAAGACAGCAGCAACATAGTAAACTTATACACAAAAGCGGCCGCAGGTTGTAAACCTTTTTCGCCACTGTCTAGTCGTTTGTCGTCATAGGGAAACAAGACTAATTTGGTCTGAAAATGCTGGTTGTAAATTGCTCTAGAACGATCGGCTTTAGGTGCAGAAAGTACAGGTAAAACATCGACACCTTCGATATTATATTCCATGCTGAAAGTTTGGCGTTCATCAGTCGGGAAATAGCGGACATCTTCGATGGTAATATTAACTGGTAACTGACAAATTGCTGTGGCGCTGACAGTGGGCGGTTCGACGGCAATATAATGGAGTGTTTGCTTATAATTTCGCTCCATAATGTCATTGAAAAATTTACCAGTCGTCAAAATATTGTCAATGTCTTGTAACAGACCCATTTTGAGGTTTACGTGCCTTGTTTCTGTTCGACTCGGCAAAATTGTCTGCCGTTCCAGAAAGGCTTTCAGCATTTTTTTCAGATGGGTGATTTTGTGATTAGTATTAAACTGATTAAACCCTTTGATAAAGTTACGAAACAGCTCTCTTTTAGCCTCGTCGTCAGAACCTTGTAGGGTTGGTAATACTCTTTGCTCAAAAATTGCGATCGGGTGATGATTGAGTTCTGCTTCAGCGTCGTAGTTTTGTGCTAGTGGATCGTGGCGAGAAGCAAACACAAAATAGTACAGCAATGCTATTCTTAACACCTTGCGGGCGAAGGTTTCGGCAATTGAATCTTCTGCAATTTCTGCTTGGTGTTCTTCACTGTCTGGATTTAGTAGATTCAGATGATATTCAAATGCTTCTTTTCCGCCGCGCGCTTGAACTGGGTTGTTAAACTTGATTTTAAGACCAAATATAAATTTACGTTCGCTTTGAGGAGTATCGGTACTTTCTCCCAAGTAACCTGCTACAATGGGAATAATTGGCAGTGCATCTAAAACTTCCGCTCTGGCAAAAATTTCTCTGTAATTAAATCGGAATCCTGCATAATTTACTTCGTATTCGCCATCGGCTTTACTGCTATCGTTGATATATTTTTCTAGCAATCGGAGGCGGCGAATCAAGTCTTCTAAATAGATGATGCCTATAGTATCTGTGCTGCTAGCACGGATGTGTTCTCGCAGATACTCCAAATAAGTAATTTTCGCTTCTTTATTAAGTTTTCCGAGGGTTTCCTTGTCTACCAGTCGGATTAATTTGTGAAAATCTGAGTCTTGATTTTCAACCATCTCATCAAGACGATGATTAAGTTCTTGTCTGTCGTCGTTAGTCTCTGCATTTTCATTAATATAGTTTTCCACACCCTCCTTTAGCTGTTGCTGAAAAATATCAGTATTTCGCACAGCAATCGTCAACTTATGCAGCTTTAAAGTGGCGTGGCTACAAGAATCTAGTGGTTGTAGAGTTAGCTTTTCTTTTTCTAAAGAAGTGTGGCGTTTACCAAAATCGTATTTAAAGCCTAACTCTTGACCGCTTCCCCGAAAACAGGGTGAATTCAAAGGAGTAATTAAGCTAGTGACAAACTTTTCTAGAGAAGTATTTTGTGGTAATTTAGATTCTAAGTGCTGTCGCAAACACTCTTTTATCTGCTTGATTCTGTTACCAAAATGCTCCTCAACTTCCTGGGGAAAATTAATAGTAGCATAATCTGCTTGGCGTTCAAAGGAACCCAATGGTTGTCGCACTTCTATTTTGGCAATATCAGCAGCAATGGCATCAATGTCTACGATCAGACGGCGGCGGTCATCTGATACATTAAACGGATTCTTTCCCTGCAAAACTTCTAAAATCTTGTCCAGCAAATCGCCATAGTCCACTGGAACTAAGTCGCTGTCATCCAACATTAAGATGTTCACCCTGTTATCCCCTTCAAAAAGCTTGAATCCACTCTTTCACTTCGTACTCAGTCCAAATCCCATTTACCCAATAAGGATCGGCTTCTACCAATTCTCGCACGGCCGCTTCGTTTTCTGCTTCGTAAATTGCAAAAACTTTTGTTAAATCTTTCGTTGGCCCGATCGTACTTAATATACCCGATTCCTTCTGCTTAGCCAATCCCGCTAAATGAGCGTCTCGAAACGGAGCACGTTTTTCGAGGACATCTTCGCAGTAACTTCCCCACATCACATATTTAGTCATATCTGTCAACCTCTCAAAAAATCTAAATTTCAGGTTGTTTATCTAAAATCAACCCGATCGCCATTATGATAATATCACTAAAGTCCGGCGGTTAGAAACCGCGTCTACACAAACAAAAACTACTTCCGTGGGTTATAATATCGCTAAATTCATAGAGGAGAAAACTATGACTTTATTAGACATTCGCCTGTTGACGGTTCAAGAATATCACCGAATGGCAGAAATTGGGATTTTTGACGAAGATGAACGAGTAGAATTATTGGCAGGACAGATAGTAAAAATGGCCGCAAAAGGAACCGCACACAGTGCGTCGGTGACACGCACAGAGAAGTTACTGAATAACCGTTTGGGAAATCGAGTTTTGGTGCGACTACAAGATCCTATTCGGTTAAATGATAACTCGGAACCGGAACCTGATATTGCTCTGGTTGTACCAGATCCACTTTACTATGAAGATCATCATCCAACTCCGTCTGAAGTTTATTTGATTATCGAAGTTGCTGATAGAACATTGAAAACAGATTTGGGGATAAAAGCGACAATTTATGCTCTGTCAGGAATAGCAGATTATTGGGTATTAGATGTTAATAATCGCCAACTTCACGTATTTCGAGAACCTAGTCAAGATGGTTATCAAAGTATAGCAGTTCTTGGGGATGATGGGAGTATTTCTCCCTTGCAATTTCCCGATATTTCGTTTATGGTTGGGGAGATGTTGCGGCCATTGATAACAATTTAAAGCCCTTGGTTTTTTTGCCCACCCTACATACGGTTGCGTTCAACGGCAGTACAAAGGTTTGAGTTATCACTCCCAGTATTGAGTCCGTCCGTTGCAACACAGGGTTATGCTGAGTGCTAATTTTTGTTGCTTTCTATATATTGACGTAAAACTTTGTTGATTAAGGTTTTGTACTGTTCTCCTTGGGTCTCAAACCACTGCTTCACATCTGGATCGAGCTGAACTAAATTGTTTGCTCGATCTGCTGGAATACGTAAAGTCGATCGTTCAAAAAATTCATCTGTCAGCGGTGGAATATCTGAGTAATCGATATTCTCTTCTGACCTTGACTCTAAAGCCTCCCAGTTAGTACCAGAGGTGCTGTTCAAATTGTTTCTGCTCATGACGGTTAGCTCTTCGCGCTGAAATGATTCGGATTACATTGTTTTGACGTTCTGTCCAGACTACTACCGCTATTCCAGAACCGAGAAAACCGATTCCAAACCAACGATCTTCGCCATAATCAAAACGATCATCTAGTTCAATCAGCATTTCACCATCAAACATGGCGGGAACATCAGCAAAATCAATCTCATGTTTACGGATGTTTTCAAGGTTTTTCGCTTCACCGCAAGCCAGGGTAAACGCATCTAGTTACCAGAGAATATTTGAAACCCCTAGTTCTCGTAAAAGTGGGGTTGAGATCTGACAGTATTATCAATAAATATTCATTGATGAGAATACGCTGGGCTTAATCTGATTAAATTCAAACGGTAGATCAAGGCTTTCAGCCGCTGATTATTCTTCCCAAACTAGATGCGTTTACCCTGGTCTCACTCAAATTCCATGAATGATTAGGGTATGCAAGATTAAACTAACTTATTTGATTATAAGGGGATTTAGCAAATTTAGCCGTAGGGTGCGTCGCTCTGAGATTGTGGATCTTTTTTAGGAATTTTTCAGGGCGACGCACCCTACAATTAGCTTCTCAGACTAACGCCGAATTTCTCAACTAAAACATCGCGAACTTTTTGTTGTGCTGGTTCGACATCGGTTTCGCTTAATGTTCGATCGCCCGATCGATAAACCAACCGAAATGCTAAACTACGTTGTCCCGCCGGCACGTTGTCACCACGGTATTCGTCGAACAATTCCACGGAATCTAGCAAGCTACCAGCCGCCTTTTTCATCGCACCAGCCATCTGGGCCACCGCAACTTCAATCGGTGCGAAAAATGCAATGTCTCTGTCGGAAGCAGGGAAACTGGAATAAGCTGCAAATTTGCGAGTCGAATTGTGCGATTCATCCAAACTAGCTAGCAGCAATCCCAAGTCTAATTGAAACACATAAACCTGCTCAGGTAAATCCTTTTCTTGCTGCAATTGTGGGTGCAATTGTCCAAAGATTCCTAAATGTTTCCCATTTAACGATAACGCAGCAGTGCGGCCCGGATGCAAGCGGGAATTAGAGGAATCGCCCGCATATTCCACCGCCAAACCCAACCCCTGAAACACGCTTTCCAGAATACCTTTGGCCTCAAACCAAGTCAAAGGTCGATCGCGCCCGGATTGCTGCCATTTCCATACAGTCGGATCGCCGCCAATAATCCCCGCAACTGCGTCTGCTTCCTTCATGGCATCTCCTTCCTTCCAGAAAATGCGGCCGACTTCAAAACCGTTGAGCGCGCCGTTTCCTTGCTCCAAATTGTAGCCAAAAGCATCGATCAAACCCGACAGCATTTCAGTCCGCAAAGCCGAATACTCGACAAACAGAGGATTTGCCAAAACTACCTGATTTTCTCCTTCAGTTTTTACCAAAGAATAGTGCATTAGTTCCGTTAAACCGGCAGCTCGAAAAGCCGATCGCACTTTCCGAATTGCTGCGTATTCTGGTGACAGATAACCGGGTTCCGTTTTGCTAGGCAAAGTCTCGCAAAAATTGTCGTAGCCGTGGAGTCGCGCCACTTCTTCTATTAAGTCGATTTCTCTTTCTAAATCTCGGTAGCGATAAGGCGGAATAGTTATTGCAAACACCCGTTCTTTCTCAGTCGGAACAACTTCGCAACCCAAAGCTGTGAGAATGTTTTTCACCTCTTCCGGTTGCAGATATGAATCGCCGCCTGTTTCGCCTCTTTTCAATTGTCCCAAAACCAGATTTACGCGATCGAGACGCAATTCGAGCGATCGCGAAAAACTCAAATCATCCGCGCCGGAACGGGCTGTTTTCTGCACCGTCGCAGCGCCTCCCGCCAACTCCAAGATTAGGGCAACTGCGCGGTTAGAAGCCGTCGTCAAGGCCGCCTGATTTACTCCTCGTTCGTAGCGGATCGAAGACTCGCTTCGCAGGCCTTGAGCGCGGGCTGAACGGCGAATTGTGGCTTGGTCAAAAATGGCTGCTTCTAAGACTAGATTTTCGGTTCCGTCGTGAACTTCCGTTGATTCGCCGCCCATTACCCCAGCCAAAGCTACGGGTTTGTCGCTAGCAGTAATTAGCAGATTTTGCGGTTGCAAATTGCGGTTTTGTCCGTCCAATGTTTTGAAGGATTCGCCGGGCGCGGCAAAGCGAACACCGATGTTGATATCGGTAGTGCCGGTGAAAGATTGTAGCCGATCGCGATCGAAAGCGTGCAAGGGCTGACCCCATTCCAATAAAATGTAGTTAGTCACGTCAACCACATTATTAATCGGTCGCACTCCCGCCGCCTGCAATCGCTGCTGTAACCAAGCCGGAGACGGCGCAATTTTCACACATTCAATTGCCGTGCCGATATAAATCGGGCATCCTTCAGATTCGGATATTTCTACTGACAAATTAGGACTTTTTTCGCCCTGAATTACCACATCATTAGTTGCGGGAATTCTCAAACTCCCGCCAGTCAACGCCGCCACTTCTCGCGCCACACCAACCATACTCAAAGCATCAGCACGATTCGCCGTTGCTGTCAAGTCTAAAATGATATCATCTAAACCTAAAAGCGGGCGAATATCGCTGCCCAATTCGGGATTTTCCAACTCAAAAATGTGAATTCCTGCCGATTCTTTAGACAGTCCCAATTCTGCTAAGGAACAAATCATGCCTTCGGAAGGAACGCCGCGCAATTTTGCCGGTTTAATTTTTAAATCAATAGTTGATAGAAAAGTTCCTACAACAGCAACAGGGACGTAAATGTCGGCTCTGGCGTTAGGTGCGCCGCAAACAATATTCAATGGTTCTGAAGAGCCGACATCTACTTGACAAACTCGCAACTTGTCTGCATTCGGATGTTGCTCGATCGCAGTTATTTTGCCCAAAACCACGCCATCGGCCCACGGGCGGCGGTCTTCGATCTCTTCGACTTCAAATCCGGCCATTGTCAGAGTTTCGGCTAATTCTTCGGGAGTCTGAGTCACATCCACCAATTCCCGCAGCCAGTTTAGAGAAATACGCATAATTTAGTCAGTAGTTAGTTGTCCGTGCTCGGTAGCTATTAGTCATTAGTCTGTGTCGGCGCGCTTTCACACCTGAAAATTGGGTCTGAAGCCTCCCCGTTTAGGGGGAAATCAAACAAAATGATTCATTGCTCCAATCCTCTTCTATCAACGGCTATGGGTAGCTGTCAACTGTCAACTGTCAACTGATGAAGCTCGCTGTCCCAGAATTTATTTGGGAACGCTCTCTATACCACACTCATTTAATTTTGTCAAGAGTATGGTGGTATAGACAAGCACAAATAAGCGATCTGCCACTCATGTTCATGACTGCTGGGGGATGAGTAACATTCTCATTCAGATAATGAGGTATGCTAGAAACATCTAACAGCGCAAAAAATACCTAAGTTTAGAAAGACTTTACACAAAAAAGGACAACTTTAGCAAGTCTTTAAACTATCTTCAAGGATAATCAACCGAAAAAACTCACAGCAGCGAGATAATTAAAATAGGGAAAAGATATCGGCCTAAAAGACTTAGGTGCAATTCCAATTCGCGATCGGACGCACGGCCCGCCCGCAACTGATAGATAAGTATTTCTAGCAGAAGCAGGAACAGGGAATTTGTGCGGCCCTTGCGACGCTGGCAAAATTAGAAAAATATAGGCACACTCAATCAACATGAGCTACTGCGTGAATCCGGGCTGTCCCCATCCTCAAAACCCTGCTGACTCTATTATCCAGTGTCAAGCGTGCGGTGCGCGGTTATTGCTGCGCGCTCGCTACCAAGTCATTGAACCGTTAGGACAAGGAGGTTTTGGAGCTACATTTCTGGCAAAAGACATCTCTTTACCCGGTCAACCGAGTTGCGTGGTCAAGCAACTGCGACCCAGTAGTTCGTCGCCACGAGTTTTAGAAATGGCGCGGGAATTATTTAAGCGAGAGGCGAAAACCCTCGGCCAACTCGGCGACCATCCGCAAGTACCGAGGCTGCTAGACTATTTTGAAACCGAACAGCAATTTTACTTAGTTCAAGAGTATGTTAAAGGCTTGACTTTGAAACAAGAAGTCAAACAATCAGGCCGTTTCAACGAATCGGACGTTAAAAATTTTCTATTAGAAATTCTGCCAGTAGTGCAATATATCCATAGTCAAGGAGTAATTCACAGAGACATCAAACCTGCAAATATTATTCGTCGAGTTCAAGATAGCCACTTAGTTCTGATTGACTTCGGAGCTGTAAAAGATCAAGTCAGTCAAACAATATTATTAGACCCCACCGACCAAACCGCCAACACGAAATTTTCAGTGGGTACATTTAGTTTTGCTCCCCCGGAACAAATGGCACTGCGGCCAATATTTGCTAGCGATATCTACGCCTTGGGTATGACTTGCTTGTACTTATTGACAGGAAAGTCGCCCAAGGATTTAGATTTTGATGCCATAACCGGCGAAATTGTCTGGCAGCCTCACGTTCAGGTAAGCCCAAATTTTGTGCGGATTCTTGATAAGATGCTGAAGCCGATCGTCAGTCACCGCTTTCAATCCGCAGCAGATGTCGTCAAAGCTCTGAATGGCGAATTTGAAGACGCAGACCTTTGCGACGGCTTGGCAACTCAATTCAACGGGTCTAGCCGCACAGTTGAAGAACTGACGATATTTAACGGTGAGGCTACTTCGTGGCCCTCGCCCCAGAGCAAAACCGAGCAAGATTTGCGATCGACAAAGCACAGCAGCCGCACTAGAACTTCATTCACCCAGTCCGAAAACACGGGGATGCAGCCCAGAGTTGCCCGCAGTCTGGCTGAGTCCGGCAGAACTTTCGGGACTGCCGCATTTTCCAATGGCAATTTAGCAGGGTCAAGGCTAACGAAATCTGCGGCTAAGTGGGACGTTAACAGTTTGCGAGCAGCATATTTTAAAGGTAAACGCGATTTTGCTGACTGCGAACTATCGGGTTTGCAACTGCAAAAATCGCAGTTGGCGGGGAGTAATTTTTATCAGGCTCGGTTGGTGAAGACAAATTTGCAAGCAGCGGATTTGTCCGGGGCGAATTTGGGCCACGCGAGGTTAATTAAGGCGAATTTGCGAGGCGCAAATTTGACTGAAGCTTATTGCAGCACTGCTAATTTTGAAGGTGCAGATTTCCGAGGTGCTGACTTGACGGGTGCTTATTTGACTAAGGCGAATTTGCGGGGCGCGAATTTGTGCGGCGCGAATCTGACTGACGCTACAGTTAGTGAGGAACAACTCGCAACCGCGAAGACAAATTGGCTGACTACTAAGCCGGATGGTAAGCGGGGTTTTGGATTTTAATTGAGGGAAGAAGGAAGAAGGAAGAAGGAGCGTTGCTGAATTTAGGTATGATTCACTCGCTATAGCAATCCCTGAAATTTAGAGTAGGGGCAATTCATGAATTGCCCCTACTAAATTTCGGAGGCAAATCATACTCCAAATCAGCAACGCCAAAAAACGCTCCCACTCCCAAACTCCCCCACTCAGGTGATTCGACAGCAGGAAGTTCGATCGCCCCAAAACCGCCTAAATTTAAAATTAGCAATGGAGGATTCGATCGCACCTAAATATGAAACTGCTCAACCGCCACACTCGATCGCTTCTGCACACCGGCATCCTCGCCCTGGCCTACTTTATCGCCGGAAAACTCGCAGTGTCGATACTGGGACTGGTGAAAGCCGAAGCCTCCCCGGTGTGGCCGCCCGCTGGTATTGCCTTGGCGGCAATGCTGCTACAAGGACGACAGATTTGGCCGGGAATTGCTCTCGGTTCGGTGCTGTTAAACTCTACTGCGGGTATACCCTCCGCCGTCATCGTTACATCGGCCTTTAGCGTCACCGTGCAAGCTTTAGTGGGGGAATCGGCGCTGAGACGAAGCGGATTTTCTACGAAGCTCGATCGATTGCGAGATGTTTTGGGTTTAGTGGTAGGTGCTGTCATCGGGTCTACTTTCCTCGGTTCTACCCTCGGCAACTTGGGCACGTGCATTTTTGGTTGGGCTCAGTGGAGCAATTTCTCTCGCAACTGGTGGACTACGTGGCTGGGAGACGGGATGGGAATTTTGATTGTGACGCCAGTGTTACTGACTTTGAATCACGCTATTGCAAGTTTTAAATTTAAAAGAAAACTGGGATATTCCATCATTTTTAATTACTTGTTTAGGAACAGGCAAGATGCCTGTTCCACAAGAGATGAATTTTCTTGTGAAACAGGCATCTTGCCTGTTTTTGACAATGGTGTAACATCTGAGATGAGACACCGGATTATTTCAAAGTTTATAACACTTTTTAACTTGGCAAAATACCAATTCCCCATTCCCAATTCCCCATTCCCCATTCCCAATTATTCAACTACATCTCCGGCAACTGCAAACCGCTCTAATCTTCGATTCTTGATTTTTAATTATTCGGAAATAGCGCTCTGGCTGACTCTTTTGTTGAGCTTTAGCTGGCTGGTTTTTTGCTCAAAAACACAGGCGGCGAGCGCTTTGTATCCCCTGGAGTATCTGCCTTTTCCTTTGATAGTTTGGGCAGCTTTGCGGTTTCAGCCGTCGGGAGCGATTTTTGCTTATTCGATCGTCTCTTGCATCGCGATTTTGGGAACAGTGCAGGGAGAAGGCCCGTTTTTGGCAAAAAGCGATAATCTCGAACAGGCAGTTTTATTTTTACAAGCTTTTACCGGTACGATCGCCCTTGTCGCCCTGATGTTAGCCGCCGCCGTAGCAGAACGTCAGCAAGCCCTGGTGGAAGTGCGCCGCACGGCGGCCATGTTGCGCGATCGCGAAGCTAGTCTCGCCAACGCTCAGCGCATCGCTCTTTTGGGAAATTGGGATTTAAATTGCACTGCGATCGAGCCGACTGATAACTGCGAAGAATCCGCAGAACATCTTACACCCAATATCGAATTGCGGTGGTCGGACGAGCTTTATCGGCTCTTGGGCTTGACTCCGGGAACTGTCAAACCAACACCAGAAGTTTTTTTGCAGGCTGTACATCCAGAAGACCGGGAATTGGTGGCGCGATCGCAGTGTCAAGCTATGTTTGAGCGCAAACCATATTGCATTAATTACCGGATCGTGCTGGCAGATGGGGAAGTACGCACCGTCTGCGAACAGTCGGCAATTAACTCAAATACGATCGCCGCCACAGTTCAAGACGTGACCGAACGATACCGTGCCGAAGCGGCTTTGCGAGCATCTTCCGATCGCGATCGCTTACTCTCAGAAATCGCCCTGCGAATTCGCCACTCCCTCGACCTCGAAGAAATTCTCAACACTACTGTTGCCGAAGTCCGGCAATTTTTCAAGGCAGACCGCGCTTTCATCGGCATTGTGGAAGCTGGCGGGGAACATCTTGCTGCAAGAGTGTACGGTAAGGTGGTGGCTGAGTCTGTCGCTACCCAATGCCCTTCTCTCCTGGGGTGGGTGCTTGCTGACGAGAGCCAGATCGAATTCTTGAGAACGTTTTATGCCACCAACCGCGCCCGAACAGTCTTCGATACTGCTAGCGTGCAAGTCAGGGAAGCAATTGCCAAATTCTACAGCGACTATCAAATTCGGGCGACGTTAAATGTGCCGATCGTCCTCGGGGAAAAGTTATTCGGCATCTTGGCTGTCAATCAGTGTTCTGGGCCCCGCCAGTGGCAAGAATTTGAAATTGATTTGTTAGAAAAACTCGCTACCCAAGTGGCGATCGCTCTTCAGCAAGCCCAACTTTTGCAGCAGGTAAAAGCCCTTAATACTAACTTAGAATCTCAAGTGGAGGAACGCACCCGCCAACTACAGCAAAAAATGCACGAACTGCAAGAAAGCAATCGCCTGAAAGACCTATTTTTACACGCAGTTTCTCACAATCTCCGCACTCCAGTTATGGGAATGTTAATACTGCTGAAAAATTTGCTCAACAAAGCGCCCTCTGACTGTCTACAGGATATTGCGGTTTCTCGATCGATCTTGCAGCGAATTGTTCAGGGTAGCGAACACCAGTTGACTATGGTTAATGCTTTGCTCGACGCTCATGCTAGCGAAGTTCAAGGTATTTTCCTCAATACAGTACCGCTGGACTTCCAGTCTTTAAATTCCGCAATTGTTGCCGATTTAGAACCGATGTTGGCAAAAAATCAAGCAACTTTGACGTTTGAAATACCAGCAGATTTGCCCAGAGTCAATGCCGACAGCAAACACTTGCAGCGGGTGCTGGAAAATCTGCTAACTAACGCCATCAGACACAATCATCCGGGAGTTAATATAACTTTGAAAGCCGAGGTAATTGAAGTTGAATCAGCGCTAATTTCCGAAGAAAATTCACAGGTTTTAACATCCCAAAATACTCCGATCGCCCGCTGCACCGCTAACCTCTCATCTCAGGAGGGCGATCGTCCTAGGATGCTCGACAGCACCCAGAAAAATCAGGAAATCCGCGTCAAATTCAACCTCGACGGCAGTTACAAACTGCCCCGCTATCAGGGTCAAATTGGCAGTACCGGCAGCAAATTGCCCAGAGTTACCGTAAAAGTGGTTCGCTGTAGTGTAACAGACAATGGAGTGGGAATCAGCGCCAAACAGCAAGAATCTCTGTTTGAACTTTACGTTCAAGACCCCAATAGCCGACAATTAACAGGGCTGGGTTTGGGATTGTACCTTTCCAAGCAAATTATCAAAGCTCACGGTGGCTCGATCGGCGTCGAAAGCACTCCGGGAAGCGGCTCGACTTTCTGGTTTTTGCTACCTGCTGTCAACTCGGACGATCGCTCTTCCCCAATTCTTTAATCTAAAATCCAAAATCTAAAATCTAAAATAGTATGAGCTATTTGGGCAATCAAAAATCAGTTCAGGAGTTAACGGATTACGAGGTGTGGCGCGATCGCTTCCTCCGAGATCGGCTGCGCCCTGCTGTGGGAATTGCCATTTTTTTTGCCTTCTCAATCATTATCTATCTCCTGGGCGAAGCATTATTCGCTCCCCGGGAATTTAAAATTATTTATTTGTACACTAGCGCTGCTGTAGAATTGGGTTTGCTGACTTGTTTCGTGCTGCAAAAAACCGCGATCGGACAGCGCTATCCCGGATTGCTATTTTTGGGTTTTTCGTGGTCGCTGACAGTCCTTGTACAACTTGGATTAGCCGTAGCAAAAGTCGGGGACTTACCGATTCTAACCTGGAGCTTAGCATTTCTCACCCAAGCTACGCTGATGCCCGTCCGGTGGCGGCTCCACCTGATTTCTCAACTCGGCGTTTTGTTCTGCCATGTCGGCATAAATTTGGTTTTAAATTTGAGTTTTGCTAGGTATACTGCTTTTAGACTGAGTGGGTTTTACTTGTATTTATTTTGGTTTTGTTTGATTTGCGATTTGTCGGTTTATTGGTACGAATGTCTGCAACAAACAGAGTTTAATACCAAGCGCGAGTTGGCATCTGCTTACCAGCAGTTGGAGGTGGCGGAGGCGAAGTACCGCAGCATTTTTGAGAATGCGGGCGAGGGAATTTTTCAAAGCACTCCCGACGGGCGCTACATTACTGCAAATCCTGCTTTAGCAAGAATTTATGGCTGCGATTCCCCGGAAGAAGTGACGGCCAAGTTTACTGATATTGAGCAGCAATTGTACGTCGATCCGGTTCGCAGAAATGAGTTTTTGCGATCGATCGAGGAAAGCGGCACAGTCTCGGATTTTGAGTCGCAAATTTACCGCAGTGACGGCAGTATTGTCTGGATTTCTGAGAAAGCGCGGGCGGTACGGCACAGCAGCGGCGCTGTGCTTTATTATGAGGGTTTAATTGAAGATATCACGCAGCGCAAACAAGCGCAAGAATCGCTGCGGCTGTTTATTCACGCTCTTTCTCACGATTTGCGAAACCCGGTGGCGGGAATGTTAATGGTGTTGAAAAATTGGCAGACAAAAACTGGGGAATCGATCGCAATTCCCCGCTCTGTTTTGCAGCGGATGATTCAAGGTAGCGAGCAGCAATTACGGTTGATAAATTCGCTGTTGGAAGTTCACGCCGGGGAAGTGCGCGGTTTGGTTCTGCACTGCGATCGGGTTGATTTGAAGGCGGTAGTTGAAGCGGTAGCGACTGATCTGGAACCTTTAATGAATGAGGCTCAAGCTACTTTTACAAATTTGGTTCCTGAGAATTTGCCCGCCGTGAATGCTGACACAACTCAGTTGTGGCGTGTGTTTTCTAATTTAATTGCTAATGCTCTAAAACACAATCTACCCGAACTAAGTTTAAAAATTTCTGCTAAAGTAATCCCTATCGAAAAAAACCTCATAAATCAAAGCAAACTGAAACAGGATACCGATAAATCCCCAATTCCTAGTTCCCCAGGAGCAATCCCCAATTCCCAATCCCCAATCCCCAATTCCCAATCCCCAATTCCCCATTCCCCAAGTATGATTTACTGTACGGTTGAAGATGACGGGGTGGGAATATTGCCGGAACAGTGCGAACATCTTTTTGACCTTTACGTTAGGGGCGATCGATCGCGACATTCCGTCGGTTTGGGTTTGGGCTTATATCTTTGTCGGCAAATTATTGGCGCTCACGGCGGGGAAATAGGGGTAATTAGCAGTCCCGGTTCTGGGGCAATTTTTTGGTTTACTTTGCCCTTGGTTCTGAAGAGTCGGTGATTGTGTGGTATGTTTAACTACATTTGATACTTTGGTTTTACCGCCGCAGGTGGCGCAAAAGCTGGTGAAGCTGAATGAGTCGATCGCACTATTGATATTAATTTAAAACTGTGCTATGCTCAGCCAAAGGTTTTTCAGATTTTTTTCCAATCTTCAGATTTTCTTTATAAACAGCATTTAATCTAAAAAGTATCTAATAACTACTACATAAAAGCTCTACAATTTATGTTTTTCCACGAAAGCTCAGACAATACAGCTAAAGACGACTCAGCTAAATATAACGAGCGGTCATTCTCAACTTTAATGCGGGCGCTCCGTCTTTCCCAAGGTTACTTTTCTTTCGTTTTAGTCAACTGCAACTCGCTGGCTTTGCGACAGCAAATAGTCGATCGACTCGAAGCAACTTGTCCCCAGAAACCTCGGCAACTGTTTTTGCCCGCATCGGCGACAACTCTCTACACGACAATCGCAACAGAAATAGACGGCGAACAGCCTCCAGCTTTAATGATCCTCGGTTTGGAATCAGTCGAGCCGATCGACCGATTGCTGACTTCTACCAACCTAGTATGCAGCGAATTCAGCAAAAAGTTTGCTTTTCCAGTCGTTTTTTGGGTGACTGATGAACTTCTGAGAAAAATCATTCGCACCGCCCCGGATTTATACAATCGGATGACGACAATTAGATTCATCAGTCAACCGTCAACAGTCAATCGTCAACAGTCAACCGTTAAATTCCGCTTCCCAAATCAAAACTAATTCCCGCGCGGCGGCGCTTCCCTCAGCCGGAAAACCAGCCAAAAAGTCTTTATCCGCCCCCACGTCATAAGGCCCTTCCTTGAACTCCAAAATCACAGTATCCGGTGCCAAAGCTACCAACGTGTGAATAGTGCCCTCTGGAAGTTCCACAGCGCGAGTGGGCCCAGCAGCGCTGACTCGCAAGGAGCGCAGGATTTGACCGTCTTCGTTCAAAATAACAATCCCGACTTCTCCTTGAATAACGACAAAAAACTCAAAACCGTTAACCGCCAGCGGGCGCAGGTGTCTGTGAGGGCGGACGTAAGTGCCCCGTTGCAGCACGTTGACAAACCGCTGCACCTTTTCTGACAAATCGTGGAAATTATAGTTTTGTCGCTGGCGGGGACTGCTGCGGGAGGAAGCCGCAACTTCGTCTAGCAATTCTTGCGTCAGCAATTTGATCGGAGGGGACTGCACAACAGATATCCTGTATTTAATAGTTGTGGAACAAATGGGCTAGTCTGGGATTATCTTTACCAGCATTTCTTGAAAGATGAAAATCGCAAATCAGGTGCGTATCACTAAGGCAATGCGTTTGTCAAGTATTTTTAGAACAAGTATTAGCTCGATCGCCCTCTCGACTATTCTAGTCTGCGCCCGTACCATTTCTGCATCTGAACCTGCGGTGGCGGTACTCTTAGCTCAGGAGCAATTGCAGCCACAAGTGAAAGAAGAGATTCGCGATCGAGTTCAAGAAGAAGTTGACATTGCTTTCGGGCGGACGGCGGTACTGTTGAACGGGATCATCATTGCCTTAACTTTGCTTCCGACAGCAGCCGGAGTCGGTGTTTGGTTTCTGTTGGGCAAATTGTCCAAGCAGACAACAATTGCTCGCCAAGAAATTGAAAGTCTCCGCTACGATACACTTTCTCAATTAAAACTATTAATTTCCGATGCTGAAAGCATCTTAGGTGAAATTCAACACCAAAGTCACCCAGCCGATGTAGAAACAGATTTATTATTGCCCGATGCCCAAATTCAAGAATTTGCTCCAGTTAACTACGGCAATTACCAACAGTTATTGACAGCCGGCGACTACGCCAAACAGGGAGATGCTTGTTTCTTTGAAAACCGCTATGAAGATGCGATCGCAGCTTACAATCAGGCCCTGCAAATTCAGCCGGATTTAGCCGATACTTGGAACAACCGGGGAGTTGTGCTCACGAGAATGCAGCGGTATCCAGAGGCGATCGCATCCTACGAACAAGCTACCACAATTCGCCCGACCTATCCCGATGCTTGGAACAACCGAGGCGTGGTATTGTTGGAGTTGCAGAAGTACCCAGAGGCGATCGGCTGTTACGAACAAGCAATCCAAGCCAAACCCGATTATGCCGACGCTTGGAACAACCGAGGCGTTGCCTTTTCCAAAATGGAGGAGTACGAACAAGCCGTAATTTCTTACAATCAAGCCCTACAAATCAAAAATGATTATACTGACGCTTGGAACAATCGAGGTGTTGCACTCTCAAAATTGCAAAAATACGAAGCGGCGATTGCTTCCTACGACAATGCTGCTAAAATCCGACCTGATTTTTACAGAATTTGGTACAA
>ENA-OFCE01000747-OFCE01000747.1-metagenomes-genome-assembly--contig:-NODE-747-length-19672-cov-2.847785_pt1 | contig 19672 bp, 17 predicted proteins | sample MGYA00153388_OFCE01 | MGnify analysis MGYA00153388
TATAATATCGACTTGGATATATTTATGATTTAGATGGATTATGGCAGATTGTTCAAAAAAAAACAGACATGAAACAAAAATTGGCTTTAGCAGCTGGTTTGATGCATCAACCCCAATTATTTTTTCTCGATGAACCGACAACTGGTGTTGATCCCGTTTCCAGGCGAGAGTTTTGGCAAATGTTGTTCAAACTGAATAAGGAAGGCACAAGTATTTTTGTATCCACGCCTTACATGGATGAGGCGGAATTCTGTACACGTGTTGCCTTTTTACACAATGGTCAGATCGTTTCCTGTGATTCTCCGGAAGGCTTACGCCAAGCTTATCCTTACAAAGTACTGGAACTGGGAACCAATGACCGAGATATTAAAGACCATTTAAAAAAATGTTCGATTCTTGATATTAACATGTTCGGCGATAAATATCATTTGGTAGTGGAAGACGTAACATTAGCTACAACACAGATACAATCTGTGCTAGGCGAGATGAACATTGAAAACATCACACTAGAAGAAATTCAGCCCACATTGGAAGATGTTTTTGTCGCTCTAGCAAGGGAGGTTTTTTGAATGTATGCTGTGGAACTCACAAACCTTACTCGCCGTTTTGGAGACTTTACTGCCGTAAATAACCTTTCCTTGCAGATTAAACAAGGTTCAATCTATGGTTTTCTGGGTCCCAACGGCTCTGGTAAATCTACTACGATTCGAATGTTGTGTGGATTAATGACACCGACCTCAGGAAGTGGTAAAATATTAGGTTTAGATATTGCTCATGATAGTGAGGATATCAAGCATAAAATAGGCTACATGTCTCAAAAATTCAGCCTTTATGATGATTTAACCGTCAAGCAAAACCTAGAATTTTATGCTGGGATGTATAGCTTGTCAGAAGATGTAGGAGAAAGAAGAATTAAAGAAATGCTGTCTTTAGCTGACTTAGAAGATCGGCAAAATGAATTAGTAGTGAATCTTTCCGGCGGCTGGAAGCAGCGTTTGGCCCTAGGTTGCTCTATTATTCATAACCCTCTCATTCTGTTTCTTGATGAACCGACAGGTGGTGTTGATCCTAAATCAAGACGTATGTTTTGGGAAATTATATATAAATTAGCATCGCAAGGTACTACGATAATGGTTACAACTCACTTCATGGATGAAGCCGAGCATTGCGATGAGATTGGATTTATATTTGAAGGAAACTTAATTGCAAACGGAACTCCGTCACAACTGATAAAGATGGTTCCTGGTGTATTGGTGAGCATTGCTACTCACGAGCCCATGGAATTACTAGAGACTATGATCGCCAGCAGTATTCCGTATCTTGATATTTATCCCTTTGGTGCCAGTTTACATATTTTGATTGAGGAAGATCAGCTGACTCAAGTTGCATCTTTCCCTTACAAACAAATCACGCCAGGATTGGAAGATGTATTTGTTCATTTAGTGAAATCTAAGCGTAAGGAGATGAAAATATGAAGCGTCTACGAGCATTGCTGATTAAAGAATTCATCCAAATGCGGCGTGACAAGTTAACCTTGGCCATGATGCTTGTATTGCCGATTGTACAGCTTTTACTTTTTGGTTATGCTATTAATACCGATGTTAAGCATTTACCTACCATTGTATTTGACCAATCTTTGCAGCAAGACAGTCGTGATTTACTTAATTCTTTGACGTCTAGTGAATATTTTGATATAAAATATGTTGCTAACAGTTTTCAGGAAATAAATGATGCAGTTGATTCTGGAAAAACCAAGGTAGGTATTATTATACCGCCCGATTTTTCCGAGAGTTTAAAGCATGGTAGAACCGCCACAGTACAGGTTATTGTGGATGCAACCGACTCCCTGTCTGCCTCTTCGGCTATCAGCGCTGCTCAATTGATCGGTCAATTGAAATCACAGAAAATTTTGCTGCAGAAAATGCAAGGCTACACGGGACATGCCACGCAGAATCCTTATGAGATTCGTATCCGCCCATGGTACAATTCTGATTTTGTATCGGCCTTTTACATGGTTCCAGGCATTATGGGGGTAATTCTAACCATGACCATGGTGATGATTACCTCGATGGCCATTGTCCGGGAACGGGAGCGAGGTACACTGGAACAACTTATTGTTACACCCATGAAGAATTGGGAGCTTATGATGGGAAAGATTATTCCTTATAGTATTGTTGGTTATGTGCAAGTCACTGTTTCTATACTAGTGGGTATCTTGGTATTTGACTTGCCGATTCGCGGTAGTCTTGGTTTACTTTATGGTCTTACATCTTTCTTCATCATTGCCTCACTGGCGCAAGGTATTTTAATCTCTACGGTAGCAAAAACGCAAATGCAAGCTATGCAAATGTCCTTTTTTGTTTTTTTACCGAGTATATTACTTTCCGGGTTTATGTTTCCAAGGGAAGCCATGCCGCTCTTCTTTAATTTACTTGGCAATATATTACCGCTTACCTTCTACTTGCAGATCATGCGGAGCATTATACTCAAAGGTGTGGGTTTTAGCATCGTATGGCCACAAGTTTTGTCATTAACCATATATATAATGATTGCGCTTGTAATTAGCATCAAAAAATTTCAGAAGAAGATTGCCTAGTAGAATATTCGAAGATGTTAGGAATGTGAAAAAAGCAAAATGTTGGAATAATCTCTCTAAATAAATAGTTAGTTAAGGAGTTGCTTTAATCATGGAACATAGTACAGCAGATAAAATAATGGAAACAGCTATTCCATTATTTGCGAAGAAAGGATACGTAGCTGTTTCAATCCGCGAAGTAGCGGATGCTGCTCAGATTAATAGTTCTGCCATTTCGTATTATTTTAACAGTAAAGAAGGGTTATACCAAGCGGCGTTGGAATCTAATTTTCTGCCTGTAGATAAGTTGCTAAAATCAGTGGATACTATGAAGGATCTAAATGCTATTGAACGTCTTACCATATATGCCCAGAACATCGTAAAACTTCATAGAGAGCATCCCTACTTAGCTCGGTTTGTAAATAGTGAACTTGCTAATCCAACACCCTGTGGTGAAGGGATAATAAAAAAACATATTTCTCAACTTTATCAATTTGTTCACTCCTCGTTGCGTGAAGGAGTTGCTGCTGGAGATTTTGTTCCTGATCTAAATCTTAGCTATGCAGCAGTATCCCTAGCAGGGATAATGAATTTTTATTTTCTTACAGCACCTGTTGTAGACGAATTCATCGTTTTATCGGAGGGCTCTGATGAAGAATATATTAGGCAAGCACTCAGAATTTATCTAAATGGTATTAGAGCGTAAGGAATTTCACCATTGGCTCTACTTTCTTTTACTTTTGTAACTTTACCTTAGGGTTCATAGACCATTTAAGTATCAAGAGCTATCAGTTTTTTTATCGCTGCGTTTTTTGAGCGTATCATTGAAAAAAGAAATGGCAAATCAATTCCGACAAAGTCGTAAGAGCATTAAGGTATAGAGAGCAGTCTAGAAAAATCTTGCATCAATTGGATTTCATCCTATAAAGACATGTGGTGAATTACGAGGAGGATTTCTTATGATAAAGCAGACTCATTGGAACAACTGTTTAGCAGTAATACTAACGAGTGGATTTTTAGCGGTAAATACGATGATAGTATTTGCAGCACCTGTAGAGCTATCTTTAGAAGAAAGTATTAAAATGGCTTTAAACAGCAATCCTGCCATTAAGATAGCTGATGCGGATCGTAAAAGTGCAGAATGGGGAATCAGTGAAGCAAAGGGTGGTAAAGGTCCATCTTTTACATATACTCACGTTGATGAACGTTATAAAAAGTATTCCACTTCTCCACGTACATATGGGCTTCCTTATACGACTAATTACTTTACGAATACAGCTACGTTAAGCATGAATTTGTATACTGGGGGTAAAGTCGAAAGTGCTATTAGAACAGCCAAGCTAAATTTAAAAGTAGCCGACTTGAGTGTAGAAGAAAGTAAACAGCAGATCAAATTGGATACTACTGTTGCATATTTTACCATTTTGCAGGCAAAGAACACTGTGAAAGCAGACCAGGAAACTGTTGATCAGATGATAGCTCATTTGAAAAATGTCCAGAATCAATTTGATGTAGGTACGGTAGCCAAAACCGATGTATTGGCTTCACAAGTATCATTGGCTGATAACCAGCAAACATTGACGAAAGCGCAAAATGCTTATAATGTTGCAGTTGCTACTTTTAATAATGTAGTGGGTTTACCATTACAGTCTGAAATCAAGGTAAAAGATGAACTTACTCATGAAAAGTATAATTTATCCTTAGAAGATAGCATCAGTTATGCTTTAGAGCATCGCCCGGAAGCAATACAGACGGATCATAATATTGAAATTGCTAAAGAGGCAGTGAAATCGGCAAAAAGCGGCAAGCTGCCTACGGTTACTGCTAGTGCTGCTGCAGGCTGGGGTGATACAACGTTTCCAGGAGTAGATAAAGATACATGGACAATTGGTTTGACAAGTACTTGGACTCCTTTTGATTCAGGCGTAACCAAAGCTAAAATTAGACAGTCTGATTCAGCGGTGGTAAAAGCTGAACAACAAGCAAAACAAACAAAGGATTCTATTCAATTGGCAGTAAGAGAAGCGTATTTAAATATGATAGAAGCTGAAAAACGTATTGATACTTCTCAAGTGACAGTGGAACAAGCGGAAGAAAATCTAAAAATTGCTGAAGTTCGTTACAGTGCTGGAGTTGGCACCAATACAGAAGTGATTGATGCTCAAGTGGCATTAACAAAGGCTAAGAACAATTATATTCAATCGATGTATGATTTCAATACCAGCAAAGCCAACTTAATAAAAGCCATGGGAGTACCTGCTGAATAAGTCACTATTTATGAATTTTTCATGAGCATGCCCTGATAAATAGTAGGACATCTATTGACGAGAATATAGAGCTATGATATTATTTAAACAATATTATAGCTGATCAGACAAACTGAAGGCTGAAGAAATTCCTGAAGAGGGCTTTCTTTAGTCTTTTTCTTTTTAATTGGCAAGGCACAAAATTACTTTTAAGGCAATTAAGAAGATGTATATGGACCTTTGGTCTCTTGTACCAGGTTAATCAATCGTTGTATAAAAACACATATATGTGAATAGAAAGGGGTATAAAAATATGGCTTTACCAGAAAATTTACGTTTTGATTCAGTGGCAGTACACGGAGGACAAGAACCTGATCCAACAACGGGTTCAAGGGCAGTGCCTATTTACCAAACCACATCCTACAACTTTCGTGATAGTGAGCATGGTGCTAATTTATTTGGTTTAAAAGAAGCCGGTAATATTTATACTCGTATTATGAATCCAACTACTGATGTGTTAGAAAAGCGGATTGCAGCTTTGGAAGGCGGCGTGGCAGCCCTTGCTTTTGCCTCCGGTCATGCTGCGATTAATGCAGCAATATTAAATATCGTTCAAGCTGGGGATGAAATCGTTAGTTCTTCCACTTTGTATGGTGGTACTTATAATATGTTTGCCTATACCTTACCTCGTATTGGAATTAAGGTAACTTTTGTTGATCCTAGTGATCCAGAAAATTTTCGTAAAGCGATTACGGATAAGACGAGAGCTGTTTTTGCAGAGACCATAGGGAATCCTAAAATTGACGTATTCGATGTTGAAAAAGTAGCTGAGATTGCGCATGAAAATGGTATCCCTTTGTTGATTGACAGTACTTTTGCTACACCTTACCTTTCTCGTCCTATCGAATTTGGTGCTGATATTGTAATTCATTCTGCTACTAAATTTATTGGGGGGCATGGAACTTCTATGGGGGGGTTGGTTATTGACAGTGGTAAATTCAATTGGGCTAACGGCAAATTTCCTTCGTTGTCAGAGCCAGATCCAAGCTACCATGGTTTAAGTTATACAGAAGCATTAGGAGCCTTGGCTTACATCACTCGCTTGCGTATCCAAATCTTGCGTGATTTCGGGGCAGCAGTAAGTCCTTTCAATAGTTTCTTATTCTTGCAAGGATTAGAAACCTTGCCTTTACGTATGCAGCGTCATACGGAGAATGCTTTGGCCGTTGCACAGTATCTTGAAAAACATGAACAAGTTGAATGGGTAAGTTATCCAAGTCTTCCCAGCCACCGGGATCATGCATTAGCTAAAAAGTATTTACCAAAAGGTGCAGGTGCGATCCTAACCTTTGGCATTAAAGGTGGATTGGAAGCCGGTAAGAAATTTATTGATGCTCTTAAACTATTCTCAATCCTTGCTAATGTGGGGGATGCGAAGTCTTTGGTTATCCATCCTGCGAGCACCACCCACTCACAGCTTACTCCTGAACAGCGTGCCACAGCAGGTGTAGCGGATGAACTGATTCGCTTGTCAGTTGGTATTGAAGATAGTGCAGATATTATTGCGGATATTGAGCAGGCTCTTGCTGCAGCACAATAAATTTTATAAAGTAGTATAACTGATCAGAAAGCTGAAGGTTAAGAATTGCTATAATAAGGCAATTCTTAACCTTTTATTCTAGTAATTTCTAAAGTAAGGTCGTAAGGAGAATTTTCCATGAACAGCCAAAACATAAAAAAAGATGTTATTGAATATGCAAAGAATTTAGGGGCAAATTTAGTGGGCTTCGCTCCTGTTTCTCGCTGGGAAGAATTTAATGAAGTGAAGGAAGCATACCGTCCTAAGGTGATTTGGCCTCAGGCACAAACGGTAATTGTGTTAGGTATACCTGTCTTGCTGCCCATTTTGGAGACAACTCCTTCAATTAATTATGTAGAACAGTATGATACGTCAAATATTATGCTTGATCAAATTGCATATCGGTTGTCAGTTTATTTAAATGAGCTTGGGCATGGATCGATTTTTTTACCCCGTGATGGTTATGGTGATATTAAAGTATTAGTAGAAAAGCCTGTAGCTGCATTTGGTCATGTTTATGCAGCAAAATATGCAGGATTGGGTACTGTCGGTTATAATAATACCTTACTGAATGAAAAATATGGACCGCGGGTACGCTATGTATCTGTTTTTACTACATTAGCGATACCTGGTGATCCTTTAATAGAAAAAGATCTTTGCAATAAATGCCGTGTTTGTCAAAAGCTATGTCCATCCCAAGCCTTTGTAACGCGAGAAGATGATCTTGTTGCGCAGATGGATAAGGTTGCTTGTGCTAAGTATCATGACCAGCTTCGAGAGGAACATCGCTATCCTTGCGGTATTTGTATTAAAGTTTGTCATGTAGGTCAAGATCGTAATCTATATAAAAGTACAGATATTAAATTATATCTTGATGAGAAAAAGGCATTAGAGGAAAACCCTAAAGATCCTCGCTATCAGGGATGGGTTCATTGTCGTACCCATGGGTCAAAAGGGGATCGGATATCTTAAAAGCATGTCTTAAAGTATTGATAAAGAAGACTTAATTTAGAACGATTTTTACTCCGATTGAATTAAGCCTTCTTTATACATTGCTACTTTATCATATCTGTAACAAAATGTAGAGTTGCATAATTGTCCTAGAGATTACATAGTGCAGAATAGGATTATGCTAATTAACAAGATATTTGTCAGTTTTTGATGGGGATTCTTAGAAGGAATTAAGCATTTAACAGCGAAATTATCAGAAAATACTAATAAGGATTTTTATATGTGGGAAAGAATGCTAAATCATCTTCTTTTAGTTGAATGTTGCTATATTAAGGGGGGCGAAGTGTGTCTGTTCTCGCTAAGGAAACAAATAGTATAGATTGCTTTGCACAAAATCGATGTAAAAAAACTGTAAAGGTGAAAGGTAGTAAGAACGCTCTTCGTGCTCTATTTACGACGATTCGAGAGTTAACAAAAGTAATTACCTTTGTTCCTACATTAAGGTGCATCAATATAAATCATCATGAGTCTGCTGTTTTAGAAAAGATGGGATTACTTGAAAAGAGAATCCGTAAATGTAGGCGAATACCAATAAAAAAAGCTAAGATTACTAGATATAAAAATAATTTACCAATTCATAAAAGTACGTTTTGTAGTAAAGCAGATCAAATGGAGAAAGCATTTAGGGAGTTGTTTCTTTCCAGTCCCTGCCCCATGGCGCTTATATCTGTTGATACGCGAAAGGTTATTACAGCAAATGATTATTTCGTAAAATTGGCAGGACAGGATCACGAAACCATTCTCAAATGGAGTATACATTCATTAAAAGATATGATTTCTCCAAGGGATTACCATTATATACGAAAGAGTTTACTCCAGCAGCAAAGTGTAAAAGACTATAAATGCAGATTCAATGTGAAATCACAAAATGCAAATATGATCATATTGAATATAAAATACCTAATGTTTAATGAACAGAATATGCTGCTCCTGACAGTTGTAGATATTTCAGAAACCATTGAATTAAAGCAACATATTGAAAGACTAAGTTGTTTGAACCTCGTGGGTCAATTAGCAGCTAGTATTGGTCATGAAATTCGCAATCCGATGACAACTGTACGAGGATATTTGCGCTATATGCAAAGAAAGTCAATTTTTAGTGGATTTGCAGAACAGTTTTCAATGATGATATGTGAACTGGATCGAGCAAATGAAATTATTACCGATTTTCTTACTCTTGCTAAAAATCGCGTAAATGGTTCCGCTATGCAGAATCTAAATAAAATTGTTGAAGATATAGGACCTCTGATGGAAGCTATGGGCAGTGAAATCGGACATTCTATCGAATTTGTGCTGCAGCCCATACCGGACCTTTTAGTAGATAAAATTGATATTCATAAAGTGCTCATTAATCTGGTGAAAAATGGATTTGAAGCCATGGATGATAAGGGGAAAGTTGTTGTTCGCACCTTTAAGGAAGAACATTACATTGTATTGCAGGTTACGGATGAAGGTAAGGGAATTTCAAAGGAAGTTTTGGAAAAACTAGGCACTCCGTTCTTTACGACAAAGGAGAAAGGGACAGGCTTAGGTCTTTCGGTATGCTATCAGATTGCAGCCAGGCATAATGCATTTATTGATATTCAAACAAATACGGCAGGCAGTACGTTTTCTCTTAAATTTCCTTATAAAAAATAAAATTAATGAAAAGATTTGAACCGTCAAAGTTCAAATCTTTTTTTATATCAAAATTATAAGTTTTGTAGGTGGAAAAATATAAGATATTATGAACCACAAAGGCGTAAATAAAACCCTTGGTGTCCTTTGCGTCTTTGTGGTTCAAAATGTTTTTTTAGATTGCGCAGGGTTTTTATTAGCAGAATTTATAAGTTTTAGAGGGTAAAAGTAACATGAAACTGTCATTGCGAGCATAGCGAAGCAATCTTCTTAACAAGAAGGGGATTACTTTGCTATGTTCGCAATGACAAATCGATGCATTGATGTTTTTTTAACAATATTTCATTAAAATGAATTATATTCATAAAACATCTTTTAAAAACTAAAAAATATTTAATTTATTCATAATCATAAAATAAAGTTCATTTAAATGAAAAAAATGTTTGAAAAATAGAATCTGTTGTTATATAGTATTCTTAGAAGAATACTTATCTTTTTACAAACTTAAAAATAAGAAAGAGCAGGCACAAATATGAATAAAGATATTGGGAAAAAAGTAAAAGAATTACGAACTCAAAAAAAGATGACGTTAAAGGATGTAAGTGAGCGAACCACTCTTTCTACGGGTCTTTTATCTCAGCTAGAGCGAGGGCTGACCAATATTGCAACGGACTCACTGCAAAAAATTGCTCAGGTTTTGGAGGTTGATCTAACTTACTTCTTTACGAGTCCCACAAAAAAAGAAAGTTATGTTTTGCGAAGCTATGAGAAGGAAGTATTTCAAGTCGTGAATTCTCGATTTATTCATTATCACCTGACGAATGGCGCACCTGAAAAAACTTTACTGCCTCGATTAGTAGAATTATTACCAATTAATAGCGAGGAAGATATAAGCCAGTACGCTCACGAGGGAGAAGAATTTATTTATGTCTTAGAGGGAATCTTAACTCTTTTTATCAACAATGAACAAATCGAGGTATTCCCTGGAGATTCGGCCCATTACAATTCCTCTACGGTTCATAATTGGGCGAATTATACGAATAAAATGGTAAGGATGCTAGTCGTTAGTTCTCCTAATCCTTTTAAAATGTAAAACCTATCTATATAGGTTTGAGGTGAGTAAATGAGAAAAGCACTACTATTTAATATTCAAAAATTTTCTGTACATGATGGTCCTGGTATTCGCACTACCATATTTTTCAAAGGATGTCCCCTTACCTGTCAATGGTGTCATAATCCAGAAAGTCAAAGCTACCAGGCGGAAATCTTAATTGATAAAGATCGTTGTACTCGGTGCGGGGAATGTGAAAAGCATTGCAGTCAGCAAGCTGCCTGGCAGAATAATCATCAGCTGTTTTATGATGCCGAAAAATGTAACGCTTGTGAAAGGTGTATTGATTATTGCTGTAAGAATGCCAGAGAAATAGCCGGAAAAGAATACACCGTACAAGATGTAATGCAAGAAATTCATAAGGATAAAGCATTTTATGAACAATCAGGCGGTGGGGTGACCTTATCTGGCGGCGAAGTGATGACCCAAATTGACTTTGTTGAGGAGCTGGTAAAGGCATGTAAAGAGCAAGGCATAACAGTTGTCATCGACACTTGCGGTTATGCGCCTAGTGAAAATTTCCTGCGGATTATGAAATATGTTGATGTATTCTTATATGATATTAAGCTTATGGACTCTGGTGAACACGAACATTACACCGGGCGGGATAACTCTTTAATATTAGAGAATTTAAGACTGTTGTCTAATCATGATGCTGTCATTCAATTACGGCTGCCGCTTATTGAGGGAATCAACACTAAGAATGAACAGATTCAGGATATCATTGACTTTATTGCCACTCTTAAGATACATTCCATCAACTTATTACCCTATCACCATATGGGGCAGGGGAAGTATAAAAAGCTTAATTGTCCATTACCAGTATTAGAAAGACCGTCAGATTTGAGGTTGGAAGAGATCCAGTCCATGTTTAAACAAGCAAAATATAAAGTGCAGATTGGAGGGTAAATTGTGGAACAAAGAGGTATGAATGAAAGAATTCGAAAACTTAGGAATCAGAGTTTAACGGTAGAGCCCCATTTGTCCATTGAAAGAGCACGTCTGGTTACCGAGGCTTATGAAAAACATTTAGGAAAGGTGGAAACGCCTATATTGCGAGCTCTTACCTTTCAGCACATTATGGAGAATAAAACGTTGTGCATTAATGAAGGAGAACTCATTGTTGGTGAGAAAGGCGAACAGCCTCAATATGCACCTAGCTTTCCAGAACTTTGTTGTCATACAGAAGAAGACCTTGAGGTTATGGATCAAAGAGATAAAATATTCTTTAAGGTTAATGACGCAGCAAAAAAATTGCAGAGGGAAAAGATTATACCTTTTTGGGAAAATCGATCCATGCGCAAGAATATCTTAGCGCAAATGTCTGCGGAATGGTTAAATTGTTATGAAAGTGGTATTTTCACAGAATTTATGGAACAAAGAGGGCCTGGGCATACAGTAGCAGATGGAAAAATGTATACAAAAGGATTTTTGGATTCTAAAGCTGAGATACAAGAACAAATAAAAGCTCTTGATTTCTTGGAAGATCCCCAGGCTTATGAGAAGAAAAGCCAGTTAGAGGCTATGGCACTATGTTGTGATGCTATTGTGACATATGGGAAGCGCTACGCTCAATATGCTAAAGATATGGCCCAAAATGAGACAGATGAAGACAAAAAGGCAGACTTGCTGGAAATTGCAGCAAATTGCCAAGTTGTACCTGCTCATAAACCGAAAACCTTTGCTCAGGCGATTCAAATGTATTGGTTTGTACACATTGGCGTTACAACAGAAATCAATCCTTGGGATGCGTTAAGTCCTGGGCGGTTGGATCAGCATTTATATCCTTTTTATAAAAAAGGTATAGAGGATGGAACTCTCACGAGGGAAAAAGCTAAAGAGCTGCTGCAATGTTTATGGGTAAAGTTTAACAATCAGCCTGCACCTCCTAAAGTCGGGATTACATTAAAAGAGAGCAGTACCTATACGGATTTTGCAAATCTTAACACTGGCGGTGTGAAGGATGATGGGGCAGACGGTGTCAATGAAGTATCTTATTTAATATTGGAAACCATGGATGAGATGCGATTATTGCAGCCTAGTTCTAATGTTCAGATTAGCAAGAAGTCGCCTCATAATTTCATCAAGAAAGCCTGCGAAATATCTCGCAAGGGTTGGGGACAGCCGGCTTTTTATAACACAGAAGCGATTGTGGAAGAATTATTAAGAGCAGGAAAAAATATTGTAGATGCGCGGCAGGGCGGGTCCAGCGGCTGCGTGGAAACTGGTGCTTTTGGCAAAGAGGCCTATATCCTTACAGGATATTTTAATCTGCCTAAAGTATTGGAATTAACTCTCAATAATGGTTTTGATCCGATCGGGAAAAAGCAGCTGGGTCTAAAGACTGGCTCTGCTGAGGATTTTAAGACCTATGAAGAGGTCTTCGATGCCTTTAAAAAACAGCTTCATTATTTTATCAATGTGAAAGTTACAGGCAATCACATTATTGAGCATTTGTATGCAAAGCATATGCCTGTGCCTTTCTTATCCATTATTACCAGCGGGTGCATTGCCAGCGGCAAGGATTATAACGCAGGCGGAGCCCTTTATAATACCAATTATATACAAGGAGTGGGCATCGGCACGTTGACAGATTGTCTGTCAGCAATTAAGTACAATGTTTTTGACCAGAAACGTTTTACGATTAAAGAACTGCTAAAGGCTTTGGAAGATGATTTTATAGGTCATGATACCATTCATAACCTAGTGGCAAATCGAACTCCTAAATACGGCAATGATGATGATTACGCTGATGATATTATGGTAGAAGGATTTAATGCTTTTCATAATGAAGTTGTGGGAAGAAAGACCCGAAAAGGCGGGGTTTACGGCATTGATATGCTGCCGACTACCTGCCATGTATATTTCGGCTCAGTGATGGGGGCAAGTCCTAATGGGCGAAAAGCTTTTAAACCTTTGTCCGAAGGAATATCTCCTGAAAAAGGTGCGGACAGAAAGGGGCCTACAGCTGTTATTAAGTCCGCTTCAAAAATGGATCACATCAAGACGGGAGGAACTCTGCTCAACCAAAAATTTACCCCTTCTGTTGTCACTGGTGACCAAGGGTTAGAAAATATGGTATCCTTAGTTCGTACCTACTTTAATTTGGATGGACATCATATTCAATTTAATGTAATTGATTCGAAAACATTATTAGATGCTCAAAAGCGCCCTGAAGACTATAAGGATCTAATCGTACGTGTAGCAGGCTATAGTGATCATTTCCATAACTTAAGCAAAGAACTGCAAGATGAAATCATAGAACGAACGGAACAAGGATTTCATTGAAAAAAAGACTGTCTCAAATGCAAAAACATGAGAGACAGTCTTTTTTACTATACTAGATAGAATAAAAATTTACTTTCTGGTTAGAGTAAAGCATTGATAAAAAATAAAATTAATGTTAATGTATATACAAATTAAGGTTAGTTAGAAGAAAATGCGTTGCAGGCAGGGACTATTATCATATGGTTTTCCTTGCCTGCAACATTTTTAAAAATATGAATGAGGTGAAATGATGAGCCAGAGATTTCAAGAACAAATTGGTGATATCGTATCGACAATTGTTGCCAGTTATAAAGAGAATGCCTTTCCTGTGGCTTCTGCGTCTCTTCCGAACCGGGATAGTATCATTGAGAGTATCCATATGCTCAGGGAATTGTTATTCCCTGGGTATTTCGGCAAGCAGAATCTTATTATTGATACAATTGGCTATCATGTTGGTGATTTACTAATTAAAATTCATGAGAAACTTCATGAGCAGATCGGTTACGCTTTAAAACATGAAGCAATTAAAACTCGCGAAGTCACACTGGATGTAGGCAAGAGGGCGGATGAAATTATTTATACATTTTTGCGCAAAATACCGGAAATTCGTGATACGCTAATAATGGATGTACAAGCTGCATTTGATGGTGATCCTGCCGCGGGGGATAAGGATGAAATCATATTTTCCTATCCTGGTATTCTGGCGGTGAGTATTCATCGCTTAGCTCATGAATTATATTTGTTGTCCGTTCCACTTATACCGAGGATTATGGCGGAATACGCCCATATTATAACGGGGATTGATATTCATCCCGGTGCTATCATTGGTAAGTATTTTTTTATTGATCATGGAACAGGTGTGGTAATCGGTGAAACAAGTACGATCGGCAACAATGTCAAAATATATCAAGGGGTTACATTAGGGGCTTTATCTACAAGAGGAGGCCAGAATCTACGCGGCGCTAAACGTCATCCTACCCTTGAAGATGAAGTTACTGTATATTCTGGTGCTTCCATCTTAGGCGGCGATACGGTTATTGGTAAAGGTGTTGTTATAGGTAGTAATGCTTTTATTACCAAATCCGTTCCAAATGGTACGAAAGTCAGTGTGAAAAATCCTGAATTACTATTTAAAGACCATTCACCGGGGGATGTAAAAGAAGAGTTCGTTTTGGATTGGGTGATTTAAGAGTAGAGAAAATTAACGTAGCGTAAAAAGCAATGAACCACAAAGGCGCAATGCCGCTGCCCGCGGCACACAAAGGAGAGCACCAGAAGTTAAACCTCTTTGTGTACTTTGCGCCTTTGTGGTTCAATTCGTTTTATATGTTGAAAAAATATGTTCGAGTATTTATAGATATTGTAATCTTCAAATGCTTTATTTTTTAGATGGGCAGTATGATAATAGTAAGAAATCATCCAAATTATGGTGATTTATTGCTAATCCTAAAATTGAGAAAGGAGATTGGAATTCAATAGAGAAAATATTCAGAATAAAGATGCCTGCTTGTTAGAGTGGGGTGAAAACGGTAAAGGGCAGGGGGAATATCTTTGTAGGCTAAGATACTTGGTTTAGATTACAGTAAAAAGTAGGAGGCGGTAGGAAAATGAAAAGTTATCAGATGTTCATTAATGGTGAATTTATTGCTAATGAGTCAAGAAAAATGATATCGGTCATAAATCCAGCCACTGAAACCATTGTTTCTGAAATCCCTGCGGGAACGCGGGAGGATGTTGAGACTGCTGTAAAAGCGGCCGAACAAGCACAAAAATCTTGGGCGAAGCTTCCAGCTATTGTACGTGCTGGTTATTTAAAGGAAATCGCTCAAGGCATACGAGAAAATTCGGAAGAACTCGCCCGTGTAATAGCCGAAGAACAAGGTAAAATCTTGCCCCTTGCCAGAGTAGAAGCTAACTTTACAGCCGATTATATGGATTACATGGCCGAATTTGCCAGACGTTATGAAGGCGAGATCATTGAAAGTGATCGCCCCAATGAAAATATTTTTCTATTCAGATTACCAATCGGTGTTATTGGTGGAATCCTGCCTTGGAATTTCCCCTTCTTTTTAATTGCTCGAAAATTGGCACCTGCTTTAGTAACAGGAAATACGATTGTTATTAAGCCAAGCAGCGAAACGCCTAATAATGCTTTTGAATTTGCCAAGATTGTGGCAAAGACATCTTTGCCGAAAGGCGTTTTCAACTTGGTATCCGGTGCTGGTTCTGTGGTGGGGAATGCACTGGCTGGTCATCCTAAAATTGGTATGGTAAGCTTTACGGGAAGCGTAGAGGGTGGCATTGCTATCATGAGAGCTGCGGCAGAGAATGTGACGAAGGTCTCTTTGGAATTAGGGGGGAAAGCTCCTGCCATTGTAATGGCGGATGCAGATCTTGATCTGGCAGTGAAATCCATATGTGCTTCCCGCATTATTAATACTGGTCAAGTTTGCAACTGCGCAGAGCGGGTCTATGTTCATGAATCCGTTGCAGAGCAGTTTATTGCTAAAATGACAGTTGCTATGAGAAATGTTAAGTATGGTAGTCCACTAGAGGATGAAACGATTGATATGGGCCCCTTAGTCAGTAAACAGCAGTTAGAACAGGTGGAAGCTTCTGTTGCGAAGGCTATTAAAGATGGTGCTACCTTAGTTGTAGGAGGTAAGCGAGCAGACCGAGGAGTGGGCTTTTATTTTGAACCGACTGTACTTATCAATTGCAAGCAAAGCACGGATATTATGCAGAAAGAAACCTTTGGTCCTGTATTGCCCATCGCTACATTCAAAGATTTAGATGAAGCGATCGAACTGGCTAATGATTCTGACTTTGGACTGACTTCTTCCATCTATACGCAAAATATTGATGTTGCCATGAGAGCGTGTAAAGAGATTAAATTTGGTGAAACCTATGTAAATCGAGAGAACTTTGAAGCTATGCAAGGTTTTCATGCTGGCTGGCGCAAATCTGGTATTGGCGGTGCTGATGGAAAACATGGTCTAGAAGAATATCTTCAAACTCATGTGGTGTATATGCAATATAATCAAAATGTGAAATAAGTATATCTTAACTATAGGTAAGAGCCTTTGACGTTTTCGCGTTAAAGGCTCTTACTCTATAGTTAGGACAGAGAGGTAAAGAAAACGGCTGAAACACGAAGACGCAAGCTTACGCGTACACGAAGGACACAAAGGAGTTTGCTACCAAATATGCAGATATTGTTGTACTGCAAGAGATACAATAGCTACGGCGATCCAACAGGATAATCCCAGAAAAATCGGCTTTATGCCATTGCTGATAAGTTGTTTCAAATGGGTGTTCAAGCCAATGGCAACCATGGCCATCACGATAAATAACTTTCCGATTTGGGCAAGAGTCAGACAAAGGGATGAAGGTAGAAATCCGGTGGTATTGACAATAGACGCAAATATAAAACCAAAAATAAACCATGGAAATATTTTGGAAAAGCTGAAAGAACCCGTATTTTCAGCTTTTCTGGAAGTAAGTATAGCTAGTGCGATTGTTATGGGTACAATCATTAACGTACGGGTTAATTTTACGATGGTAGCAAAGTTGCCAGCCCTTTGACTATATGAATAGCCTGCAGCTACTACAGAAGACGTATCATTGATGGCTGTTCCTGCCCACATTCCAAAACCCATATCATTCATTCTAAAGATGTGTCCAAGAAAGGGGAAAATAAATACTGCAGCGATGTTAAATAAGAATATTGTGGATATGGAATAGGCGACTTCTTTATCGGTTGCCGCAATGACAGGAGCTGCTGCAGCAATTGCTGATCCGCCGCAAATCGCTGTTCCGACACCAATGAGAATGTTTACATTTCCCGCAAGTCGTAAATAGCGCCCCACCAGCCATGCCGTAATCAGTGCAGCACTTATAGTAGAAATCATAATAAGCAGAGACTGGCTGCCGACTGCAAAAATATGAAACAAATTCATTTCAAAGCCAAGTAAAATAATCGCATACTGTAAGACTTTTTTAGCAGTAAAGGAGATTCCCAAGTTCAAAGATGCGGGTCTTTTTAAAAAGGCAAGTATCATACCGAATAGAATTCCAAATATCGGCCCTCCTACCAAAGGAACTGCGGTTCCCAAAAACCAGGCTGGAATAGCTATCATAGTAACGATAAAAGCACCTGGCATGATGTTGTTGGAAAAATTATTTTTGATCATATTGATTCCTCCTCGATAAGCATGATACTATCAGTTGAAGAATAATATGTAAAATACTATAATATAATTAAAATAATAGGTAAATACCTATAGTAAGAGGATTATGATGACATTACGACATTTGTACGTTTTTTTATGTGTATGCGATGAAGGCAATATGACTGCCGCAGCCAAAAAACTTTATATAGCCCAGCCATCCGTCAGCCAGGCAATCTTTGAACTTGAGAAACATTATAATGTGAAATTGTTTGAGCGGTTGGGACGCAGGTTATTTATTACCTCTGCAGGTCAAAAGTTATTAACGTATGCCCGGCATATCGTCAATTTAAACCAAGAAGTAGAGGAGTCTATGCGGGAGATTCATGATAATGGCATCTTACGGATCGGTGCCAGTGTTACTGTCGGAACTTATATTTTACCCAGTGTAATAAGAGAATTTATGCAAAGTAATCCTAAGGTAAAAGTTGTATCGACTGTGAATAATACGACAGTAATTGAAGAAATGCTGCTGGCAGATCAGTTAGATATCGGGCTGGTTGAAGGTAAGGTACAATCCTCTGGCATATTACATATGCCTTTTATGGAAGATGAGTTAGTATTGGTAAGTGCTCCTGCTCACCCCTTTGGCAGAAGAGGAAAGATTACGTTAGCGGAGCTTGAAGAGGCTGACGTTATTGTACGTGAAGCAGGAAGTGGTACTCGAAATTTATTTGAATCGGTGATGACGGGAAGAGGAATAAACTGTAATATTATTGGTGTTTATAATAATGCAGAAAGCATAAAGAATGCTGTGTCAATTGGTCTGGGGGTTTCCGTTATATCATGGATGGCTGTGCAAAAGGAAATAGAGCGAAGAGAGCTTGCTATCATAGAAATAGAAGGGGTGTCTTTTAAAAGACAATTTAGTGTTATTTATCACCGAAATAAGTATCTATCTCCTATTTTAAAGCGGCTTATTGAATTATTGCTGCCTGCATGAGAGTACAAATTTGCACGCTTTGGAATAATTAGATACAATCTATATATAGCAATAGCCATTTGGAGGATATATGATGAAAAAGATAGGACTTACATTAGGTGATAAATGGCTGATTGGGATGCTTTGCGTAGTATCGTTTACAGGAATTATTCTTAGTGTGATTCTCTTTCCCGCTCAAGCCAATACAGTTGCTGAAATTCGGGTGGACAATAAGCTGTTTAAATCCATTACCTTAAGGCAGGGTTACTATGAGGAAATTCGCATTGGCGGCGAGACGGAATATGCCATTATAGAAGTCCAAGATGGTAAGATTCGCATACGGCAAGATGATTCTCCCCGCCAGATCGGTGTACAAACGGGATGGATTAGCAAACCGCCTCAACAAGTTGTGAATTTGCCCTATCGTATTGTGATTCACTTAGTATCCAATGAATCTCTGGACGTAGATGATATTGCACGGTAGAAATTTATATAATTTAGATCGCAAATTGCCAAAGTTTCAGCTCGAATTAAGGTTGACACATAGATTATAGCTAGCTTTGGTGTAGTTTTGTTAAATAATTGGTCTGCCAGCTATGTCTGACGGCTGTGCTGCATTCGCAGCGCCTGATGCAAAGATGCGCCCTAATCTTCGTATGCCTTCTTTTAGCAGTTCTTCATTATGGGTGGCAAAGCAAAGACGTATTTCATTGCTTTTGGTTCCATTTGTATAAAAAGCTTCACCAGGTACAAAAGAAACACCTACTGCCGCGGCGCGTCGAATTAGCTCAGTTCCAGAAGCTGGAGGAGTTAGTGTGCACCAAAGGTAAAAACCTCCCTCGGGTATATTAAAATCCATATAAGCATTGCAATATCGCCGGATCGCGCTAACCATAGCGTCCCGGCGTTTTTTATATTCTATACGGACAGTAGATAAATGATTTGCCAGGTAGTCTTCTTCTAGACAAACGTGAAGAATAATCTGAGAAAGACTATTGCTATGGAGGTCGATATGCTGTTTTTCTTGTGCTAATCGATTGATAACTTGTGGAGCGGCGATGACCCAGCCTGTCCGCAGACCTGGAAAAAGTATTTTTGAGAAAGTGCCCATATAA
>ENA-OFCE01000748-OFCE01000748.1-metagenomes-genome-assembly--contig:-NODE-748-length-19666-cov-4.587935_pt1 | contig 19666 bp, 18 predicted proteins | sample MGYA00153388_OFCE01 | MGnify analysis MGYA00153388
GCAGCGCGACCTGGCCGATCCGGGCCGGGCCCTGTGGCTGGTCGAGGATGGCGGTGAGGCGATCGGCTTTGCGTTGGCGGGGCGCAACAACCGCGTTGTCTTGCGCGCTGATGATGGTGGCATTGCAGCCAACGGATGCGACCCATTTGAAGAACGGAAAATTGCCAGCAGAGGTCGCTATTTCACTGTCGAGAGCGGCGTGGCATGCGGAGCGCACTGGACGGATTATGTGACGTTCCGGTTCGACCCGGTGTCGAAGGGTTACATTTTCGACAATCGGCGGTTTCAGTCGTGGTCGATGAATCGCAGCAACGACCCGAATGCCGAGGCACTCGTGCCTGACCCGCCAACGGTAACCCGTTCCAAGGGGAAAGCGGTGCCATTCGCCGAATGGCAAAGGCCAGCGGGTGGATAAGGCTATTGTCCGCTTTCCACCCAAAGCGGACATTAGAAAATTAATTGATTGCCGCCTTCGCCGCCTCGGTCAGTTGCGCCATCAGCGCTTTGTGCGGGAACGGACCATGGCTGATGCGGGCGACTCCGGCGGCGGCCCAGTCGGCCTTGGGCGGGGCGCCGGGGAAGGCGATCGCGTTCAAGGGCAGCGGTACCTCGCGCACCACCCGCTCGATGTGGCGCGGGTCGGCGATGCGCGGCACGAAGAAGCCGCTCGCCCCGGCATCGGCGTACGCCTTGCCGCGCGTAATCACTTCCCCGATCAGCGCGTCGTCGGTCTCCTTATGCTTGAGCAATAAATCGGTCCGCGCGTTGATGAAGAAGTCGTCGCCGACCGCCGCGCGGATCGCGGCGATGCGGCTGACTTGCAGCTCCAACGGATGCAATCCCTCTCCGCCAATCACCTGATCCTCGAAATTGCACCCGACCGCGCCCGCCGCCTTCAACCGCGCGACACTGGCCGCGCCAGTCTCCGGATCGGCCGAATAAGCCCCCTCGAAATCCACCGCCACCGGCAGTTCGACCGCGTCGACGATTCGCTTGGCATTGGCGAGCGCGAAGTCGATCGGCACCTGCTCGCCATCGGGCCAGCCATTCGCGTCGGCCACCGGATGGCTGCCCGTCGCCAGCGCCTTGGCTCCGCCCGCGACCACGGCAAGCGCGCTGCCGACGTCCCAGATATTGTACAGGATGACCGGATCGCCAGGCACGTGCAGCGCGGCGAAGGTGGCGAACTTGCTCATGCTTGGTCTCCGGCTTGCTGGTACAGCTCGATCTTCACCCCGTCGGGATCCACGATCCACGCGAACTTGCCATAATCGTCCGACTGCCGGTCGAGGATCGCAACCCCCTTGCCCTCCAGATCCGCGACCATCGCATCGAGGTCATCGACCCGCAGATTGATCATGAATGGCAGACTGCTCGGCGCAAACTTGTCGCTGTCGGCCGCGAACGGCGTCAGCAACGCGAAGCCATCGGGCGAATCGTCCTTGAACGCGAACATCGCGCCATATTCACCGCCGACGCCGAGCATCTCCTGATACCAGCTCCGCGTCGCCGCGATGTCCGCGACTTGATAAAAAACACCGCCCAGTCCGGTTACGCGCGCCATTGACCATCCCTTTGGCTCAATGCTGAGCAAACACTTTGCGCTTGCCGTCGCGGGTGAACAGGATCGTCTGATAAGCCTGCTTTTGCCCGCCCATCTCCATCCCCGGCGACCCGGCAACCATACCCGGCACCGACAGCCCAACAGCGACCGGTTTCTCGCGCAGCAATTTGGCGATATCGGCGGCTGGAACATGCCCCTCGATGACGTAACCGCCGACCGATGCGGTGTGGCACGAGCGCAAATCGTCAGGCACGCCGAGCCGCTTGGCGGTCGGGGTGACATCGGCGACATTGGTCACCCGCACGTCATGTCCGGCCTTTTTGAGATACTCGACCCACTTGGCGCAGCAGCCACAGGTCGCGGTCTTGACCACCTTGATCACCGCCGCACCAGCGGGCGTGGCAAGCGCCAAGGTGGCGGCGATCCCGAGCCCGAACAATCGTCCCATCATCTCGAAATCTCCTAATGAACGAACCGCGCCACCACGTCGCGATACGACCGCGACACCTTCACCTGCGCGCCGCTGTCGAGCACCAGGAAGCATTCGCCATTGGTGTGCGGCTTGACCTGGCGGACGAGGTCCAAATTGACGATGGTCGAGCGATGCACCCGCTGGAACCGCCGCGGGTCGAGCCGCTTCTCCAGATCCTTCATCGTCTCGCGCAGGATCAGTGTGTTGTCGCCGGTCATGATGCACATGTAATCGCCCGCCGCGTCGATCCGCTCGATCGTGTCGACATCGACGCGGAAGATCTGGCCCTGGTCGCGGATGTTGATCATTTTTTCAAAGCGGTTGGCCGACGGCCCTTCGGCACTGGTCGTCTCGGCCAGTTCCTCGGCCGCTTCGGGGGCATGTTCCTCGAGCGCTTCCTTCAGCCGCTCGGCCTCCCCGGCGCCGCGTTTTTCGGCCAGTCGCTGGCGCACCCGGTCGAGCGTCGCCGCAAGCCGGTCTTCCTCGACCGGCTTCATCAAATAATCTGCCGCCTGCGCTTCGAACGCGCGGATCGCATGTTCGCCATAAGCGGTGACGAACACGAACAACGGCGGCTCGACCTCCATCAGCCCCTGGACCACCGAAAAGCCGTCGAACCCCGGCATCTGGATGTCGAGGAACACCAAATCGGGCTTGTGGGTCTTGATCGCGCGGATCGCCTCGCGGCCGTTGGCGGCGGTGGCGATGATCTCGACATCCTCATGCGCCTGCAGCCGGAGTTGCAGCCCCTGCGTCGCCAGTGGCTCGTCGTCGACCAGGATGGTTCGAATGGTCATGTGATCGCCTTCTTCAATTGAATTCGCCTAGCCGTCATCGAGCGGAATATCGATGATGACGCTGAATCCCCCATGTTCGTTCGACTTGGTCGAGAATGCGTGGGCCCCGCCATAGGCTTGCGCCAGACGGTCCTTGATATTCGCCAGACCGACGCCGGTCGACTGATGACCGCCGAACATCGCCGCTTCACCCGCCCCGCTGTCGGCCACCTCGATCCGCACGCCCTGCCCCTGGCGCTCGGCCTTGATCCAGATTTCGGCCCCGGTTTCACTCGGGGTGACCGCATATTTGATCGCATTCTCGATCAACGGCTGGAGCAATAATGACGGCAACCGCGCACCGATGGTCGAGCTGTCGATCTCGAAATGCGGGCGCAACCGATCCTCGAACCGCATCTTCTCGATCTCGAGGTACAGCTTCAGCGTCTCGACCTCCTGCGCCAGCGTCACCTGCGCGGTCGGCTCATTGGCGAGCGTGTAGCGCAGGAACGACGACAATCGCGCGAGCATCGCATTGGCGCGCTCGGTCTGCTTCAATAGCACCAGGGTCGAGATCGAATTGAGCGTGTTGAACAGGAAATGCGGGTTTAGCTGGTAGCGCAGCATCGCCAGCGTTGCGCTCGACGCCGCACTCTCGAGGTGCGCCCGCTGGTCGATCTCTTCCTCGAGCAGGAGGTAATAATTGATCCCGTAATACAGCGCCGTCCAGGCGATCAGCAGTACGAAGTCGAGCAGCAGCGCACCGAGATATTCGAGTCCGGCGGGCTTGTAATCGGGCTTGAGGAAGGTCGCATAGCTCCACGTCTCGATCACCGAAAAAGTGCCCGCCGCGATGACCACCGTCGCGAACGACAGAATCAATGTCCACAGCACTTTCATCGTGATCAGCCGGCGGAACAGGCTCGCCATCAGCAAGGTCAGCGAATAGCCGGTCGCGGTCAGCAGCAACGTGTGGACGATGAACATCGCGCCCATCGAATTAGCCAGCCCGGACAACGAGCGAAGGATAAAATCCCCCCCCCAGCCGATCGACTGGAGCACCCAGAAGGCGCGATTCTTGTCGTCGAAAAACGGCGCGTCCAGCCCGACCTGCTTGAGGATCGGCTTGGCCGGCCCCTTGGGCTTGGCCTTGAGCGTGACCGGCGCGGCGGGCACTACCGCTGCGCTCCCCGCCTCGATCAATTGGGCGCTGTCACTCGCCATAAAAGTTTCCGACCATCCCGGGGATATAGTCGAGCCGGGATCGATCCCCAAGCGCCGCGCGATCCGGCCCTTTCGCAGCGGTGCCAAATCGCGCTAGACCGATGCACGAGGAGAGCGACGATGGACGATTCCGGAACGCAAGCGAGCTTTCGCAGCATGGATCAGGGGACGCAGGAGGATTGGGCGATCATCGGCACGCATTTCGTGCCGTTCGCGGGCCAGCTCGCCGATCGCGTGCTGACCCACCTCAAGCTCCTCGACGGCGATTATGGCGGATTCCCAATCGACCGGCTGCAGCACAGCCTGCAGACCGCGACCCGCGCGCATCGCGGCGGCGAAGCCGAGGACTATATCGTCGCTGCCTTGCTTCACGACATCGGCGACACGCTCGGCAGCTATAACCACCCCGACATTGCCGCAGCGATCCTCAAGCCATTCCTGTCCGACAAGCTGCACTGGATGGTCGAGCATCACGGCATCTTCCAGGGCTATTATTTCTTCCACTACATCGGGCTCGACCGCGACATGCGCGACAATTTCCGCGGTCATGAGCATTATTCGGACACCGCGCGCTTCTGCGAAATCTACGACCAGACCGCGTTCGACGCCGCCTATGACACCGCACCGCTCGAATTTTTCGAACCGATGGTGCAGCGTGTGCTGTCGCGCCCGGTCAATAGCGTCTACAAGGCGATCGGCGAATCCGGCTGAACTTCAAGGGCTTATCAATGAAAACTATGATCGTCGCGGCGTCGGCCTTGCTACTCGCTGCCTGTCAGGGCGCGGGCACGCCCGTCCCGCAGCCGCAAGCCGCGAGCGATGCCATCGCGCCGATCCTCGCCACGCCTGACGCGGTCGATGTCCACAGCTATGCGAAACCGCTTGAAGCCCGCGTGACGCACATCGCGCTCGACCTCGGGGTGGATTTCACGGCCAGGCGCATCGCCGGCACCGCGACGCTCGATATCCAGGCCAAGCCCGACGCCAAGTCGGTCATCCTTGACGACAAGGGGCTCGAGATTTCGGCGATCGCCGCCGCCGACGGCACCCCGCTGACCTACACCGTCGGCGCGGTCGATCCCAACCTTGGCGCCCCGCTGACCATCGCCATCGGCACCGCACGCAAGATCGTCATCACCTACAAGTCCGCGCCCGACAGCGGGGCGCTGCAATGGCTGACCCCGGCGCAGACCGTCGGCAAGAAATTGCCATTCCTGTTCAGCCAGGGCCAATCGATCGAGAATCGCAGCTGGATCCCGACTCAGGATTCGCCCGGCATCCGCCAGAGTTGGGAAGCAAGAATCCGCGTCGCCAAGCCGCTCACCGCGGTCATGTCCGCGCCCAAAGCCGCCGAGCCGGTGACCGATGGCGATGCCCGCATCTTTTCGTATCGGATGGATCACCCAGTCGCGTCCTACATGATCGCGATCGGGGTCGGCGATCTCGTCTTCCGCGATCTCGGCCCGCGCACCGGGGTGTGGACCGAGCCCGGCATGCTCGACAAGGCTGCCGCCGAACTGTCCGACACCGAGAAAATGGTCGCGGCGGCGGAGAAGCTCTACGGGCCCTACGCCTGGGGCCGCTACGACATGCTCGTGCTGCCGCCGTCCTTCCCCTTCGGCGGGATGGAGAATCCGACTCTGACCTTCCTCACCCCGACCTTCATCGCCGGCGACAAGAGCCTCACCAGCCTGGTCGCGCACGAATTGGCGCACAGCTGGTCGGGCAACCTCGCGACCAACGCCACCTGGTCCGACTTCTGGCTCAACGAGGGCATGACCACTTATGCCGAGCGCCGCATCGTCGAGGAGGTTTACGGTTCCAGGATGGCGGTTCAGCAGGTCGCGCTGGGGATCGACGCGCAGGATAAAGCGGTGGCCGACGCGGGCGGGCTGACCGGCGCCGACACGCGGCTCCACATCGACCTCAAGGGCCGCCACCCCAACGACGGCCTGACCGACATCGCCTATGAAAAAGGCGCTGCCTTCCTGCGCATGATCGAAGCCACGGTCGGCCGCGACAAGTTCGATGGTTGGCTCAAGGGCTGGTTCGATCGCCACCGCTTCCAGCCGGTGACCTCGGCCCTGTTCCTCGCCGATCTTCGCGCTAACCTCATCAAGGGCGACACCGCACTCGAAGCCAGGTTGATGCTCGACGACTGGGTCTACCAGCCCGGCATCCCGGCCAATGCGATCAAGGCCGACGGCCAGGCCTTCGCCGCAGTCGATTCGGCAAGCACTGCCTTTGCTAGCGGCGGCGCGCCCGACGTGACTTCGTGGAACGGCTACACCACCGACGAGCGCCTGCGCTTCCTCAACCGCCTGCCGCGCAAGCTTGGTACTCCGCGCCTCGACACGCTCGCCTCGGCCTTCGCGCTTGGCTCCTCGACCAACAATGAAGTGATCTTCGCCTGGCTCGATCTCGCCACCCAGAATCGTTACGATCCGGCGGTCCCGGCGCTGACCGCGTTCCTGACCTCGGTCGGTCGCGGCAAGTTCGTCCGGCCGCTCTACAAGACGCTCTATGCCGACGCAGAGTGGGGCCGACCGATTGCGCAGCGGCTCTATGCCGAGGCAAGGCCGCTGTATCATCCGCTCGTCACCCGCGATGTCGACAAGGTCATGGCTGGAAAATAACATCCGGTTAGCGCCGAAATCATCGCGTCCTTAACCGCGCATAAACGCTCTTCGGCTAGTGGCTGTTGAACCGCCAACTAGTGGATGAGCGATGTACGAGGCTCCTGATCGGTATAAGCGTATGGTTTCTGCCCGACTTCCGGGTGGGGAATCGCTTGGGCTGAGCACGCAGGACAACGACGACAACGCCTCTCCCTTGCGCGATGCCCAGCTGATCGCGCGGGCGCAGATGGGGCTGTTCTTCGCCGGCGCCAATATCGTCGCGGCGTTGCTGATCGTCGGCAGCCTGATGACCCGCTTGCCATCGACCACCTTGTTCATCTGGGTCGGGTCGGTGGTCACGGTCAATCTTGGCGCGCTGCACGTCGCGCGGACCCAGGCGATCACCAATGTCGGGCGATCGGGGCGCAAGGTCCCGCAATGGTTTCTGGTCGGTGAAGTGGTGCTTCGCGCCGCGGTCTGGCTCAGCCTGCCGCTCTATTATTTCCCGTCGCTCGATCCCGGCAGCCAATTGGTCACCGCCTCTTTGATCTCGGGCCTCGGCATTGCCGCGCTCGGGCTGGTGGTCATCCCGGCCTGCGTCAACGGCTGGCTGATCAGCTTTACCGCCGGTCTGTGTTTCGCCTTGTTCACCGCGCATGACGCCATGCCGTTCCTCAACAAATTGCAGATCTTGTTCACGCTCGGGGTCGCCGTCGTCGGCGTGTTCGCGGTCGCGCGCTGGGCCTTCCGCCAGTTGCAGAGCAACGCCGACATGGGCTCGGCCAGCGAAAGCGCGTCCTTGCTGCTCCAGGAATATGAGCAGCGCGGCGTGGGCTGGCTGTGGCAGGTCGATGCCGAAAACCGCGTCACCTACATCTCCTCGCGAATGAGCGCTCTGCTCGGTCGCCCCGCCAGCGCACTGCTCGGCCATTCGCTTCCGTCCCTGCTCGGCGGCCATGCCGAGCTCGGCAAGATTCTGCTCGAGCGCCAGTTGTTCAACTCGCTCGAAATGGAATTGAAGACCGCGCGCGGCCCGCGATGGATTTCGATCGCCGGCGATCCGATCATCGATACCGCTGGCCGCTTCGAAGGCTTCCGCGGGGTCGGGTCGGACATCACCGAGATTCGCCATACGCAGGAACGGCTGACCCACCTCGCCAATATGGACGTATTGTCCGGCCTGCCCAACCGCGGCCGGGTCCGCCAGCTGCTCGGCGAGGCGCTGCGCACCGCGACCACGTCAAATGTGCCGTGCGCGATCATGTTCCTCGATCTCGACGGCTTCAAGCCGGTCAACGACACCTTCGGCCATCCCAAGGGCGACGCCGTGCTCCAGGCGGTGGCCAAGCGATTGTGCGAACAAGTCGGCCCCGACGGCCATGTCGGGCGCATGGGCGGCGATGAATTCGCGATTGTCGTGACCGACGCGCAAAGTCGCAAGCAGGTCGAGATGCTCGCCGATTCGATCATCAAGTCGATCGCCTCGCCCTACATGATCGACCAGACCGAAATCCGCATCGGCGTATCGATCGGCTGCGCCTTCGGCCCGATCGACGGCGCGACGGTCGACGATCTGATCCTCAAGGCCGATCTCGCGCTCTATCAAGCCAAGGATGCCGGGCGCGGCGTCGCCAAATATTTCTCGGCTGCACTGCAGTTCGAACAGGACGACCGGATGCAGATGGAAACCGACCTGCGCCAGGCGATTGCATCGCACCAGTTCCATTTGATGTTCCAGCCTTTGGTCAATGCCAAGACCCAGTCGATCGTCGGCTTCGAGGCACTGATCCGCTGGAACCACCCCAAGCGCGGGCTGGTCCCGCCGCCGGTGTTCATTCCCGTCGCCGAGGAGGCCGGACTAATGGGCGCGATCGGCGAATGGGTGATCGACGAGGCCTGCCGCGCGGTCGCGACCTGGCCCGAGCCGATCACCATGGCGATCAACATCAGCCCCAAGCAGATCATCCTGCCGTCGCTGCCCAACATCGTCAGCCAGGCGCTGTCGCGCTACAAATTGCCCGGCAACCGGATCGAGCTCGAAGTCACCGAAGGCGTGTTCCTGGGCGACGAGAATGCGACGCTCGACGTGCTCAAGCGCCTCCGCGCGCTCGGGGTCGGGATCGCGCTCGACGATTTCGGCACCGGCTACTCGTCGATCGGCTATCTCAACAAAGCGGTATTCCACAAGTTGAAGATCGACGGCAGCTTCGTCCGCGCCGCCGGCACCCGTCCGGAGAATGTCGCGATCATCCAGTCGATCGTCCAGCTCGCCAAGAGCTTCCGCATGAACGTCACCGCCGAGGGCGTCGAGACCGCCGAGGATTTCGAGCGGATGCGCGATCTCGGGGTCGACACCATCCAGGGCTATTTGTTCGGCAAGCCCTTGTCCTACGAGCGCGCCAACCAGATGGTGATCGGCATCGGCAACAAGAAAAAGGTCGGCTGAGCCGGCCGCCTAGCGCGCGGCGATATATTCCTTGGCGCGATCATATTCGTAGGTCGTCACCCGTCCGTCGCGATCCCCGTCCGCCAGCGCCTTGAACGCGACCAGCGCGGGCTGCGCCTCGTACAGCGTCAGCCAGCCATCGTGATTGCTGTCGAACGTCCTCAGAGCCCACGCCTTGATCACCGGGTCGCCGTCGAACAAGTTGTTGGCGCTGGGATTGACCGGCGCGCTGGCATTGATCGGGCTCGACGCAGCGACTGCCACTTGTCCCGCCAGTCCGATCAACAATCCAAGCATCCCGCGCACTCCGCCTCCAACCAACGTCAGCCGCCCAACGCCCGAACCCGCTTTTATGTCCCCGGGTCGATCGCCTCGCGCACTGCGGCGTCGAGCGCTTCGGGGCGAAACGGCTTGGCGAGCAGTTGCGCGTCTGGCGCGGCGCGGCGGATTGCCTCGCTCTCGCTATAGCCCGAGACGAACAGGATCGGCTGGCCCGGCACCGCCTGCAACATCCGCGCCGCCACCTCGCCGCCCGACAGGCCGGGCATCGCATAATCCAGGATTACCAAATCGGGCCGCTCGTCGGCGAACATCGCCAGTCCCGCTTCGCCCTCGGCCGCCGCGCGCACGCGATAGCCATAGTCGGCCAGGCTTGCAGTGATAAACCCGCGCACGTCGGGGTCGTCATCGACCACCAGAATCGAGGCGTTGCGCACCGCGGGTTCGCCCTTGCCATCCTCGGCCCGCGCCAGTTCGACCTCAGCCTCGCGGTCGGCGCGTTTGAAGAACAAGCGGATCGTGGTGCCTTCGCCCGGCACGCTGTCGATCCGCGCCGTCCCGCCCGACTGGCGCGCCACACCATAGACCATGCTCAGCCCGAGCCCGGTGCCCTTGCCGACCTCCTTGGTGGTGAAGAACGGATCGAATGCCCGCTGCGCAATTTCGGGCGTCATCCCGCTCCCCGTGTCGTTCACGCAAAGCACGATGTAATCGCCATCCTCGAGCTCGGGATCGTCGACCATCCGGACCGGCGTGGTCACGATCGAAAGCGTCCCGCCGTCGGGCATCGCGTCGCGCGCATTGATTGCCAGATTGAGCACTGCAAGTTCGAGCTGGGTCGGGTCGGCCATCACCGGCATCAGCGCTTCGTCGAGATCGAAGCGCTTGACGATCTCCGGCCCGAGCACATTGCCCAGCAACGGCTTCATCGCCTCGATCAGTGGCGCGACATGGGTCGGCTTGACCTCGAGCCTTTGGACCCGGCTGAACGCCAGCAATTGCGCCGTCAGCCGCGCCCCGCGCTCGGCCGCGCTCAATGCATTGACCGCATAACGCTTCAACCGTTCGTCGCCGACATTGCGCGCGATCACGTCGAGCCCGCCGACCACCACCGTCAGCAGATTGTTGAAATCATGCGCGATCCCGCCGGTCAGCTGGCCGAGCGCCTCCATCTTCTGGCTCTGGCGCAATTGCTCCTGCGCGGCCTTCAACTCGGTGATGTCGCGCGCCTCGAACAACAGGTAAATGATCGCTCCGCTGTCGTCGCGCACCGGCTGAATCGACACGTCGAGAAATGCGGTCGGCGATCCCTCGCGTTCCATCTTCACTTCGGCGGTATATAATTGTCCTGCCGCCGCTGCCGCGACCGCCTCCCTGACCATCGGGATATGCTGCGGATAAGCGCGCATCGTCGGCGACTCCCACAGTTTCTGCCCGATGGAGTGCGCCGGATCGGGGTCGCGCCACGGCGCCGACTTGCGGTTGAGCTCGAGCATCGTCCCGTCGGGCTTGAGCAGCACCAGCACCTCGAGCACGGTGTCGAAGATCGAGCGGAAGCGGGTTTCGCTGGCGCGCAATTCGGCGGTGCGTTGCTCGACCTGCCGGCGAAGCTCGAGCTCGGCTTCCTTGGCGACGGTGATGTCGGTCGAGGCGCCGATATACCCCATGATCTCGCCATCGGGCCCGAACCGCGGCTGGGATACCGCGCTCATCCACCGCCAGTCGCCCGGGCGGACCGCGAACCGCCCTTCGGTGGTGAAGCTCCCGCCAGCCGCCTCGCCCGCCAGCGTCGCGGCGATGATCGCGGCTTTGTCGTCGGGGTGGACGCGCTCCATCCAGTTGATCCGCCGCGCCTCTTCCTCGCTTACCCCCATCAGCTCGACATAGGCTTGGTTGACGAAGTCGCGGCTGCGGTCGAGCCGGGTGACCCACATCGGCAGCGGCGCTGAATCCGCGATCCGCCGGAACCGCGCCTCGCTCTCCTTGAGCGCGCGCTCGCTGGTGCGATATTCGGTGACGTCGTTGATCATCAGGACCAGCCCGAACACCGTCCCGTCGGGCCCGGCCTGCGGCAGATATTCGGACTGGATCGCCAGCCGACCGCGCGTCGGGTGATCATAATCGGCGGCGAACCATTGCCGCTCCCCCGCCAGCGCCGCCTCGAGCAATGGCTTGCGGTCGGCCATCGCCGCCGGGCTCAATATGTCGGCCATCGTCAGCCCGAGCAATTCCCCGCGCGGCCGTTCGAAAAACTCCGCCAGCGCGCGATTGACGAACCGATAGGTCAAATCGCGATCGACGAACGCCAGCGCCACCGGCAGCGCATCGGCGACCGCGAGCACCTGGCCGAAGTCGAACGCGCCGACCCCGCCTGACGTTTCGCTTCGCTGCTTTCGCGCCATGCCTTGGATTGCCCCGTCTTGCGTCTGCAAACAACAACCAAGTGCCCCCATTGTCGTTCCGACCGCCCGCCCCCATCTCGTTCCGCTACCGATCGACAGGAACCATGCATGGCCGACCCGACCTATATTCCGCCCGAAGTCTGGACCTGGGACGCGCCCAGCGGCGGCAAGTTCGCCAACATCAACCGCCCCACCGCCGGCGCCACCAGCGACCGCGACCTCCCCGTTGGCGACTACCCGCTCCAACTCTACAGCCTCGGTACCCCCAACGGGGTCAAGGTCACGATCATGCTCGAGGAATTGCTCGCGCTTGGCCACATAGGCGCCGAATATGACGCGTGGCTGATCGACATTTCCGAAGGCGATCAATTCGGTTCGGGCTTCGTCGCGATCAACCCCAACTCGAAGATTCCCGCCTTGCTCGACCGCACCGATCCCGATCATCCTCAGCGCGTGTTCGAAAGCGGCGCGATCCTGCTGTATCTCGCCGAGAAGTTTGACGCCCTGCTGCCCACCGATCCCGCCGCGCGCACCGCGGCCTTAAGCTGGCTGATGTGGCAGATGGGCTCGGCCCCGTTCCTCGGCGGCGGCTTCGGCCATTTCTATTCCTACGCGCCGGAGAAGTACGAATATCCGATCAACCGCTACGCGATGGAGGTGAAGCGCCAATATGACGTGCTCGACCGCCATCTCGCCAACAACGAATATATGGCCGGCGCCGATTACAGCATCGCCGATATCGCGATCTGGCCGTGGTATGGCGCGGTCGCGTTGGGCCAGGCCTATCCGGGCGCCGCGACCTTCCTCGGCCTCGCCGAGTACAAGCACGTCCACCGTTGGATCGCTTTGCTTGCAGCGCGCCCTGCGGTCCAGCGCGGCCGACGGGTCAACCGAAGCCCAAGCGACACCGACCCCAGCCTGATCCGCGAACGCCATTCCGCCGCCGATCTCGACTAGGCGCTCATCCGGTGGCGCGCTTCCGCCCGGTCAGCCAGCCCCCGGCGCGAAGCTCGGGGAGGTACGTCCGGCTGACCGGCACCATCAGGTCGCCGACCATCTTGAGCATCACCCGCCCGTCGCGTTGGATGACGTCGGTCACCGCCGGTCGGGCGACCCACCACGACCGGTGGCAGCGCGCGCCGTCGAGCCCGTCGAGCTCGTCGATCGCGTCGGCCAAGCGCATCAGGATCAATTCCGACCCGGCATCGGTGTGGACCTGCAGATAATGGTCCTGCGCTTCGAGCGCGTGGATCGCGGCATGCTGCAGCCTCAGCGGTAGCCGCGCCGTGAACCGCGGCTCGCGCGCCTGCGCAGGCGCCTGCGCAACCACCATCACCTGGCGCGGCGCGGTCGAATAATTCAGCGCCGTCATTAGCATCGACACCATCATCACCACGCCGAAGATCACCACGCCTTCGACCCAGCCGCCCGGCGCGCCGAAGAATAATGTGTTGGCCCCGATCAGCAGGATCGTCAGCGGGATGGCGATCACCAGGCTGACCAGCAAACCTTCGGCGAACGGCCGATGCTCGAGCCGCCCCCAGCCGCGGATCACCGGGCTGACGATCATTCCAAGCGCCGCCCCGCTCTCCATTACCAGCAACCAATAGGCCAGCCGCTTTGGAAATCCGACCTGGTCGGTGCCGAGTGCGCCGATCACCGTCATGAACAATGCCGCGATCGTCGCGATCAGGAATCCGCGATACGGCTGCATGAATATCGCCGCCGTTCGCGAAGCGTGAACGGCATCGTCGGTCGTCCCACGCATTTCCGGCACCATCCCGCGTATCCCCTGACGACGACGATCCTTAGCGATGGCATCTGCCTCGGGGCAACCACGACACCAAAGTTTCGTCACACCCTAAGGAGACCAACGATGACCAATTGCCTCGCAATCCTGCTCGCTTCCGCCTTCCTTGCCGCCAGCCCGGCTGCTGCCGCCCCCGCCGCAACCGCCGCTCCAGCGACCAAGCTCGAGATCAATTTCATCGGTGTCGAAACCCGCACCGGCTCGATCATGATCGCATTGTTCGACAGTGAGGACGCCTACAACGGCAAGGGCGCACCGGTTCGCGCCACTGCGGTGCCGGTCAAGGACGGCGCCCTCAACGCGGTCATCGCGGGTCTCGCGCCGGGCCGCTACGCGATCAAGGCGTTCCACGACGTGGACGGCGACGGCAAGATGGGGATCAACCCGTTCGGCATGCCGATCGAGCCGTTCGCTTTCTCCAACAATGCCAAGGGCAATCGCGGCCCGGCGGTGTGGGCCGATGCGGCCTTCACGGTCGCCCCCGGTGCGACCGTCCAGGCGATCACCATCCAGTAACCGAAGCGTCCGGAGCACAGCCAATGACCATCACGCTTTCACGCCGCGAGATACTGACCGCCGGAACCATGGCCGGGGCCGCCTTCGCCTGCCCCGGCCTGGCCTTTGCGGGCAGCGGCAAGGCCGACTGGACATTGGGTGTCGCCGATGTCGAGGACGACATTGCACTGCGGGCCTTGCGCCGCATATCGGGCCGCTCGCCCACGGGACTGGCCGGCGCACTCTATCGCAACGGGCCGGCCAAGTTCCGGCGTGCCGCAACGAGCGCGACCCACTGGTTCGACGGCGACGGCCTGATCCGCAAGTTCAGCCTCGCCGACGACGGCAGCGCTCACCTTGCGGCGCGGTTCGTCGACACCCCCAAGCGCCGCCAGGAAACCCGGCTTGGCCGCATGGTCATCCCCGGCTTCGGCACCAAGGGCAGTTCCGATGCCGAGATTGGTGGCCCCGATGATACCAACCCCGCCAACACCAATGTCATCTTCTCGGGCGGCGAATTGCTCGCGCTGTGGGAAGCCGGATCGGCCACCCGGCTCGATCCCGACACGCTCGCCACCAAGGGGCCCAAGACCTACCGCGCCGATCTCGCGCACATGCCGTTCCTCGCCCATCCGCGGGTCGAGGCCGACGGCCGGATCTGGAATCTCGGACTGTCAGGCAGCACCGCCTTAGTATGGCGCGTCGGTGCCAATGGCACGCTCGAGGCCGCCCACACGATCGCCTTGCCGCGCGCCAGCTATCTGCATGACTTCACCGCCACCGCGCGCCACCTGGTGATCGTCCTCCAGCCGTGGATCCAGGACAAATTCACGCTGCCGTTCGTCGACAGCCTGTCGTGGCGACCCGAGCAGGGGACCAAGGTGCTGGTCGTCGACAAGGACGATCTGACCAGGCAGCGCGTCTACGATCTCCCGACCTTCGCTTTCTTCCACCTCGGCGACGCGTGGGAGGAAAGCGACGGCACGATCCGCTTCGACGGCTGCATCGAGCCCAATCCCGATTTCGCGATCAAAGCCGCCCCCGGGCTGATCCGCGGCGAGTATGTCCATACCCCGATGCCGGTGCTGGCGATGATCGCGCTTCACGCCAATGGTCGCGCGACCCTGACCCCGACCCGCATCGCCGCCGAATTCCCGCGCTCCGACGCGCGGATTGCCGGCCATGCCCGCAATTTCACCGTCCATGTCGGCCTGTATCGGCCCGGCCGGCCGATCGCGCAGGGCGTCGCGGTGTGGGACTGGCAGCGCGGCCGCGACGACGCCTATGACTTCGGCGCTCGCCAACTGGTCGAGGAGTTCGTCTTCGTCCCGCGCCCCGGCGCAACCGGCGAGCTTGACGGCTGGCTGCTCGGCACGACCATCAACCTCGACGCGCGCGCGACCGAATTGCACGTGTTCGACGCGCATCATGTCGCGCAGGGCCCGCTCGCCACCTGGCGCGCCGATGTCGCGCTGCCGGTCGGCTTCCACGGCAATTTCGTCGCCGCCTGACCCGGACGAGGAAACGGCGCCTCCCGGTCAGGGGAAGCGCCGTCCTTCATTCAGTTGGTCGCCGTCCGCTTACTGGACGGTCACCTCGACCCGCCGCGCCTGCTCGGGCGTAACGCCAGTGCTGGTCGCCTCGGCCGGCTTGACCAGTTCGACCGACGTGTCGGCGATGCCTGCCGCCTTGAGCGCCGCGGCGACGCCTTGGGCGCGGTTCTTCGACAACGCGGCATTGGCCGCCGCATTGCCGCTCGGGTCGTTATAGCCGGACACCGCCAGCTTGGCGCCGGGATGCCCGTCGAGATACGCCTTGAGCGTCGCCGCCGCTGCCGCCAGATCGTTGCTGACCGCCGAGTTGCCGCTGTCGAAATAGACCGTCGCCATCGGCTTCTCGTCCTTCATGCCAGCAACCACGCCCGATCCGCTCGGGATCGCGGCTTCGGCGACGGGTGCCGCCGCAGCGTTGGCGGTCGTTTCGACCGGTGCCGCCGCAACCGGCGCGACATCCTTTTATCCCGTGCAATTCTTCAGCAGCACGAACGCCAGCACGATCGCCGCCGCGAGCAGCAGCCATTTGCCGATGCCCCCCGCGCCGACCCGGCTCTCGCCGCCGGTCGACCCGACATAGGGGGCCACCACCACCGGCGCTGGCTTGACCGCCCCAGGATTGACCACCGCAGCCTTGACCACAACCGGCTTGACCGCCCCAGCCTTGACCGCAACCGGCTTGACCGGCACCGGCTTGACCGCCCCAGCCTTGACCGGCACCGCCTTCACCGGCGCTGCCTTGACCGGCACCGCCTTGACCGCGACCGGCTTGGCCACCTTCGCCGGCTTGGCCACCTTCACCGGCTTGGCAAGCTTCACCGGTTTCCCCGCCGCAACCCCAACGCCAGCCGCCGCCGCAGCGCCCACACCGCTGAAGCTGAACGAGCCCGGCGCACTCACCGCCCCGCCGAACAAATCATGCTTGCCGAAATAATCCGCCAGCAGATAATAGACCGTGACGCGGTTCTTGGTGCGGTCGGCCGACATCATCTGCTTGACCGCATCGAGCCCCCGGTTGAGCTCGGCGTCGGGCGCGGTGAGCGCGAGTTTCTTGCGCAGGTAACGCTCGCGCACGCGGTCGACCTCGCTCGGATCGCTGAACGACACCAATGACGAATCGCGATTGCGCAGCGCGATCCCGAGGTAATTGGTGATTTTCTTGACCACGCCTTCGTCGGCGCCAGCGTGATATCTGCGAACGTCTGCCAGCCAGTCTTCAGCCATGTCTTTCCCTTCCCCAAAGCTCCAAACGCGCAATGCTAAGCTGAATCGCAACCACCGCAACGATTCGTTTCGTCGCTTTCTGTGGTTAATTCTCTTTCCTATCGCGAACCACTGTGGTTTGTAACGCCGCCATGAGAAACCGCACCCCAGCGCCGCCCAATGGCGGCCAGCCGATCGACTTCGTGCCCGCCACGCGCCGCTCTGCCCGTCACGACGGCTGGACTCCCGAGCGCCAGCGTTCCTTCATCGAGGCGCTGGCCGACACCGGCAACGTCCGCCGCGCCGCCGCCATGGTCAACATGTCGCCCGAGGGCGCTTATTACCTCCGCCGCCAGCCCGAGGCGGCGAGCTTCGCCGCGGCCTGGTCCGCCGCGCTCGATCATGGCGTCCAGCGGATGAAGGACATCGCCTTCGAGCGCGCGGTCGAGGGCGAGCTGGTGCCGATCCTCGCCGGCGGAAAGCTGATCGGTTATCGCCGCCGCTACAACGATCGCCTGCTGATGTTCTGCCTGCGCCACTACGGCCAGGACGCGGCGGGCAAGCGCACCACCATCAACTATTTCAGCACGAAAGCAGTCGCGGGCGCGGCCACCTCTGGCCCCTCTCCCCTCGCGGGAGAGGGCGACTCGCGCAGCGAGCGGGGTGAGGGCCCTTCCCTTTCCCTCGCCGAAGCCTCCACCACCACCGTCCGCACCACCATCACCGGCCCCGACAACGCGCTCGAAAATGCCCTCACCGAAGCCGCCGCCCTGATCCACAACTTCGACGGGGTCGAACTCGACGCCGAAGCCAAGGCCGAGATCGCCCGCGTGCTCGATCAATGCGCCGCGCGCCGCCGCGCCGAAACCGGCACCCCCGCCGATCCGGCCGAAAAATTCTTCGCCGCCGAGCAGCCCGAGCGCGACATTTTGGTCTATGACGAAGGCTATTCCAAACCCCGCCGGATCCGCGCCCGCCCCGCCCCGGCCAGCGACAATATCGTCCAGCCCGACGCCTTCCTCGAACAGGCGACGAGGCAGGAGGTCGACGAGGACGACCAGTTTCGCAGCAGCGGGGCGGAGGTGGATTGGGAGCTCCTCGACGATGTCGAGGGCTTGGACGCCGTCGACGCGGCAGTTGCCGCGATCAAAGCCGCCCAGTCCGAAGGCGATGAGAAGGAGCAGGAATGATGCGAACACCTGTCCCGAGCGCGCCGAGGGTATTTTCTTTGAAGGCCTGTCCTGAGCCAGTCGAAGGAACGACACCTGCTTCAGCGGCATCCGCGCTTCCGCTCATCCTGAGCTTGTCGAAGGGCCCAACGACCGCCCGCTCATCCTGAGCTTGTCGAAGGACGGCGGCGGCTACATCAATCTCACTGCCCCGCCCGTCCCGAGCGCGTCGAGGGGCCGCCTGATCCCCGCCCACGGCTTCATCCCCGTCCCCGCGGTGGGGAGCGCGCCCTGTCCTGAGCGCAGTCGAAGGGCGGGCGAGATCGCGGTGCCGCCAGAACCCCTCCGCTCATCCTGAGCCTGTCGAAGGACGGCGAGCGGGCGGCGATGCGAGAGATGGCGCGGAGGGTTGACATGCTGGGGGCATGTTGGAACGGCCGCTGTGCGACCCGGCCGGGCGAAGCCGCATCAAGGTTCCATCGGCGCGCAAGCGTCGATGGAATGCGGCGGAGGGTGCGGCGCAGCCGACAGCTTCGACGTCACGGACTACTCCGTGATGGCTTCTCAGTGGTATTCTTCGCTTAGCTGAGTGCAACGCCCTTGAAGCATTGCTCACGATGCCACTGCAGATAGCGCGGGTCGGGCCTCTCCGAAGGATGCTCGGGAAACACCGCCAGCCCATTCTCATTCAGAATCTTCCTTACGCCGTCGACATCATTGATGTGATTTGAAAGCAGGATTTGCCGGTCATCGGCCACGCTGAGCAGCCCGCGATCAAACATCCAATGGATCGTCCCCGACAGCGCCAGACCGTTTTGAACGACGTCAGGCCCTTTGGCCCCGACTGACTTGATGTGTGCCGCCTCGACTTCGGCACGACCGCCGCCATTGATGAACTTGAATCCGGTGAGCGCGCAGCGACTGCCATAGGCTTTGAGCACCTTCGACCGGAAAATCCGGTCGCGCACGGTGCGCAATGTGAGGACCTTGGTTTTGTCTTCCTCGTGCAAAAAAGGTGTTTGATGATCGAAGACTTTTGCTGGCAACGGGGCATCATCGACTCGCGGCAATAATGGTTCCTGCACGTCAAGGCCCATCGTGATGATCCGATTGAAATCGGAATCGGGTATTGGTCGGACCGCTGCCTGCGCTCTCCCTGACACCCGCCCCTGGTCATTCAGGACGCTGCGTTCCGGATAGGCGCCGCCGCTTTGAAACGGCACATCGCGATCGAACTCGAGATAGGTCGAGGGATCGATGACCGCCAAATACATGTCGACAATGCGCGGATCAGGGGTGATCTGGCTGACCTGGCCGACGGCGTGATAGCCCTTCTTTCCGGCCTTGGTCGGCTCCAGAAAAATCACCCAATCGCCAACCATCTGGCTCGCGCGTGACAGGTAGGGGCGGGGAAATTGATACACCTCCCACGGCCGGTCGTCGTAAATCGAGTCTTCACGAAAGAGGAATATGCCCTTGCTCATTTTCGCTTCCTGTACCCTGCTCAACCACCACGGCTGTTGACAATCGCTTCCAAACGATTCACGCTTTGTTCACGGTCTGGTATTTAAGATAGAGGTTGTGATGATCCGCAAGACGTCAAATCTGACCGTGAGCTTACCTAAATGCCGCAATTGCGGCCGCCATTGGCGCCC
>ENA-OFCE01000749-OFCE01000749.1-metagenomes-genome-assembly--contig:-NODE-749-length-19641-cov-4.710865_pt1 | contig 19641 bp, 19 predicted proteins | sample MGYA00153388_OFCE01 | MGnify analysis MGYA00153388
TTTGATTACCTGCGCGATAACATGGTTCAGGACACGCGCGACCGAGTGGCGCGCGGTCTGAACTTCGCCATCGTCGACGAGGTGGACTCAATCCTCATCGACGAAGCGCGCACGCCGCTGATCATTTCAGGCCAGGCGGAAGACCACACCGAGATGTATGTGCGCATCAACGCCGTGGTGCCGCAGTTGAAGAAGCAAATTGGCGAGGCCGACCCGCGCACGGGCGAAGGGGTGATCGAGGCGGGCGATTTCACGGTCGACGAGAAGACCCATCAGGTCTTTCTCACCGAGTCGGGTCATGAACGCGCCGAGGCCATCCTTACTGAGGTTGGCCTGCTGCCTCCAGGTGCCAGCCTGTACGACCCGGCCAACATTGCATTGATGCACCATGTGTACGCGGCGTTGCGCGCGCACCGGTTGTACAACCGCGACCAGCATTACGTGGTGCAGAACGGCGAGGTCGTCATCGTTGACGAATTCACCGGCCGCCTCATGACCGGCCGGCGCTGGAGCGACGGTCTGCACCAAGCCGTGGAAGCCAAGGAAGGCGTGCAAATCCAGAGCGAGAACCAAACCCTGGCGTCGGTCACTTTCCAGAATTACTTCCGCATGTATGGCAAGTTGTCGGGCATGACCGGAACCGCCGACACCGAGGCTTACGAGTTCCAGGAAATCTACGGCCTGGAGACGATGGTCATTCCGCCCAATCGGCCCACCATCCGCAAGGACGAGCTCGACCTGATTTACAAGACAACGAAGGAAAAGTACGACGCGGTGGTCAAGGACATTCGGGACTGCCACGAACGTGGCCAGCCGGTGCTGGTGGGCACCACGTCGATCGAGAACTCCGAGCTGGTGTCTGAGCTGCTGGTGAAGCAGAAACTGCCGCACCAGGTGCTGAATGCCAAGCAGCACGCCAAAGAGGCTGAGATCGTGGCGCAGGCTGGCCGGCCGGGCGTCGTCACCATCGCCACCAACATGGCCGGGCGGGGCACCGACATCGTGCTCGGCGGCAACGTCGAGAAGCAGATCCAGTTTCTCGACGCCGACGAGATGCTGTCCGACGAAGAGCGCCGCACCCGCGCCAAGCTGCTCACGGAAGAATGGCAGAGCCTGCACGATCAGGTCAAGGCTGCGGGCGGGCTGCGCATCGTGGCGACAGAACGGCACGAGAGCCGGCGCATTGACAACCAGTTGCGCGGTCGCTCCGGCCGCCAGGGTGACCCGGGCGCCAGTCGCTTCTACCTGTCGCTGGATGACTCGCTGATGCGCATCTTTGCCGGTGAGCGTGTACGTTCCATCATGGACCGGTTGAAGATGCCTGAGGGCGAGGCCATCGAGGCGGGCATCGTCAACCGCAGCATTGAAGGGGCGCAGCGAAAGGTCGAGGCGCGCAACTTCGACGTCCGCAAACAATTGCTGGAGTACGACGACGTCAGCAACGACCAGCGCAGGGTGATCTACCAGCAGCGCAACGAGATCCTTGAAGCGGCCTCGCTGGATGCGCAAATTGCCAGCCTGCGCAAGGGTGCCGTGACCGAAGTGGTGCGCACGCATGTGCCGGCCGAGTCGCTGGAAGAACAGTGGGACTTGCCTGCGCTGGAGCGCGTGCTGAAGGACGAATGGCAACTCGACGTGGCGCTGTTGGCCGAGGTCGAGAAAAGCAACTCGATCACCGACGACGACATCCTCGGCATGGTGGTGGCCGCGGCCGACGTGCAGTTCAACAACAAGTTGCAGGCCGTGGGTGCCGAGCAGTTCACGCCGTTCATGCGCATGATCCTGCTGCAGTCGATCGACAGCCATTGGCGCGAACACTTGGCGGCGCTGGATTACCTGCGCCAGGGCATCCACCTGCGCGGCTATGCGCAGAAGAACCCGAAGCAGGAATACAAGCGCGAGGCCTTCGAGCTGTTCTCGCAATTGCTCGACGTCGTGAAGATGGAAGTGACGCGCCAGCTGATGACGGTGCGCATCCAGAGCCAAGAGGAAGTGGCGCAGGCCGCGTTGGCGATGGAGCAGCGTGCCGAGCAGTTCAGCAACATCACCTACACGCACCCGAACGAGGATGGCAGCGTGTCGCAGGAAGCCGCGCCGGCCGACACCGAAGTGGCGCTGGCAGAGCAGGTGCCCAAGGTCGGTCGCAACGACCCGTGCCCGTGCGGCAGTGGCAAGAAATACAAGTTGTGCCACGGCAGGCTGGCCTGAACAAAGACACCCTGCGCACGGCGCCGCGCGAACTGCGCACCGCCCGGCTGCTGTTGCAGGCGCCTCGACGCGAGCACGCGCCGGCGCTGGCCGACTTCTTCAACGCCTCGCTGCCCGACTGGCCCTTCATCGGCTGGCCGAAGTTCTTCCGCGATCCGGCCTGGGCCGAGCAGTTCTGCGTGCGCGGGCTGCAGTACATCGAGGAGGGCGAGAACCTGATCTTCAACGTGTTTGAAGGCAAGGCCAAGGCGCAGGGCAGTGCCGTGGCCGACGCCGATGGCAATGCCGACGCCGATGCCGATGCCGATGCCGATGCCGACGCGCGAGCCGGTGTCTGCATCGGACGCATCGACCTGCACAGCTTCGACTTCGACGCGCCGCGCTGCGAGATCGGCTACGTGGGCGACCCGCGCGTGTCCGGTCGCGGCTGCCTGCGCGAAGCCACGTTGGCGGTGCTCGACCTCGGCTTCGCGCTCGGCCTGGCGCGCATCGAGGCCTTCAGCGACGTGCGCAACCAGCGCGCGGTGAAGTTCGCGCTCGACCTGGGTTTCGAACGCGAGGGCGTGGTGCGTCACCGCGAGCGCGATCCGCAAGGCGAGTTGTGCTCACAGGTGTTGCTGGCCCGGCTGCGGCCGGCGGACTCTGCGCAAAGGCACCCATGAAAACTCCCAAGCGTTTGCAATCGCTGCTCGAGGAAGGCCTGATCGACATGGTCGTGCGGCAGCTGATGAGCGGCAAGGAAGCGATGGTCTACGTGGTGCGCTGCGGCGGCGAAACGCGATGCGCCAAGGTCTACAAGGAGGCCACGCAGCGCAGCTTCCGGCAGGCCGTCGATTACACCGAAAACCGCAAGGTCAAGAACACGCGGCAGGCGCGTGCGATGGCCAAAGGCACGCGTTTCGGGCGGCAGGCGCAGGAAGACGCCTGGCAAAGCGCCGAAGTCGATGCGCTGTACCGCCTGGCAGCGGCGGGCGTGCGCGTGCCCAAGCCGTACAACTTTTTCGAAGGCGTGCTGCTGATGGAGCTTGTCACCGACCAGCACGGCGACGCCGCGCCGCGACTGAACGACGTGAGTTTCACGGCCGAGCAGGCGCAGGCCCACCATGCCACCTTGCTCGCCGAGGTGGTGCGCATGCTGTGCGCGGGCGTCGTGCACGGCGACCTGTCGGAGTTCAACATCCTGCTGGCGGCCGACGGCCCGGTCATCATTGACTTGCCGCAGGCGGTCGACGCAGCTGGTAACAACCACGCGCAACGCATGCTGCTGCGCGATGTCGATAACCTGCGCGATTTTTTCGGGCGCTGTGCGCCGGCGCTGCTGACCACGCAGTACGGCCCCGAGATCTGGGGGCTGTTCGAGCGCGGCGTGTTGCGGCCCGACAGCGTGCTCACCGGACGCTTCGAAGCCCGCACCGGCAGCGTCGACGTGGGCGGTGTGTTGCGCGAGATCGACGATGCGCGGGCCGAAGAAGTCGCGCGCCGGCTGCGCATGTCGGCCACCTGATCTGAAGCCGGCGCCGAGGGTCGCGCGAGCGTCCGGGTGCCGCCCCGATTTCTACAATCCAGCCTCACCCCGACCGGTCCCGCCGCCATGCCCGTCAACCTGCAAGCCCCGGATCCACTCGACCTGCACCCCGTCGCGGGCGTGATGCTCGGCATCGCGATGGCCGGCGTGCGCAAGGCGCATCGACGCGACCTGCTGGTGCTGACCTTGCCCGAGGGCGCCAGCGTCGCCGGCGTGTTCACGCAGAACCGCTTCTGTGCCGCGCCGGTGCAGATTTGCCGCATGCACCTCGCTGCCGGCCACGGCATCCGCGCGCTGCTGGTCAACACCGGCAATGCCAACGCCGGCACCGGCGCCGACGGTCTGCGGCGCGCGCACGCCACTTGCGAGGCGCTGGCGCAGCAGCTGCACATCGCGCCCGCGCAGGTGCTGCCGTTCTCCACCGGCGTCATCATGGAAAACCTGCCGAGCGAGCGCATCATCGATGGATTGCCGGCTGCACTGGCCGACCTGAAGGCCGATCAGTGGGGCCTGGCTGCCGAGGCGATCATGACCACCGACACGCTGCCCAAGGCGGCCTCGCGCCAGCTCGTCATCGGGGGCAGGACGGTCACCGTCACCGGCATCGCCAAGGGCGCCGGCATGATCCGCCCGAACATGGCGACGATGCTCGGCTTCATCGCCACCGACGCGGTGCTCGAGCCGCAACTGCTGCAGCCGCTGGTCAGCGAGGCCGCAGACCTGTCGTTCAACCGCATCACGATCGACGGCGACACCTCGACCAACGATTCCTTCGTGCTGATCGCGACAAAGCAGGCCGGCCACGCCGCTATTTCCAGACTGGACGAAGGCGACGGCCGCCGCCTGCGCGATGCCGTGGTCGAGGTCGCGCAGCAGCTCGCGCAGGCCATCGTGCGCGATGGCGAGGGCGCCACCAAGTTCATCAGCGTGCAGGTCGAAGGCGGCCGCACCGAGCACGAATGCCGGCAGGTGGCTTACGCCATCGCCCATTCGCCGCTGGTCAAGACGGCTTTTTTCGCGAGCGATCCGAACCTCGGCCGCATCCTGGCGGCGGTCGGCTATGCCGGCATCGACGACCTCGAGCAGAACCTGATCGACCTGTACCTGGACGACGTGCACGTGGCGCGCGAAGGCGGCCGCCACCCGGACTACCGCGAGCAGGACGGGCAGCGCGTGATGAAGCAAAGCGAAATCACGGTGCGCGTCGACCTGCACCGCGGCGCGGCGCGCACGGTGGTCTGGACTTGTGACCTCAGTATCGACTACGTCAAGATCAACGCCGATTACCGCAGCTGATTCGCGCCCGGATGGCGGCGTCGGCCCGGCTCCGAAGGCGGGGCCGGTCGCACCTCGCGGCGCGGCGCGATCGTCGGCACGCCTACCCGCCCCACGAAGACCGGCGCGTTGACCTGGCTCGTATGCCCGAGGCTGCGCCTGGCGCTGCCCGCTGGCGACCTGCTGCACGACCGCACCGACCGCCGGCTGTGGACTTCGATCCTGATCAGCTTGCTGGGCGGGCAGGTCACGATGCTGGCGCTGCCGCTCGCGGCCGCCATCCTGATGCACGCCAGCCCGACGCAGATGGGCCTTTTGACGGCGATCGAGGTGCTGCCCTTCGTGCTGTTCTCGCTGCCCTCGGGGGTCTGGCTCGACCGCGTGCGCAAGCTGCCGGTCTGTGTGATCGGCGAGACGGCGCTGGCCGTCGTGGTGGCCAGCGTGCCGGTTGGCTGGTGGCTGGGCTGGTTGTCGAAGGGGTGGGTGTACGGCGTCGGCTTCGTCATCGGCACGATCGCCACCACCGCCGGCACCGCCGGCACCGCCACGCAGAGTGCTGACGCGGGTGGTGGCGCGCGACCGGCTGGTCGAGGCGCATGCCAAGAATGCGCTCGCCAGCTCGGGCGCCGAAGCCGCTGGCCCGGCCTCGGCGGGCGCGTTGATCAAACTCGTCGGTGCGCCGCTGGCGCTGCTGGTGGACGCGGCGCTGCGGTTGATCTCGGCCGTCATCCTGCGCGGCATCTTGGTCAACGAGCAGACCACGGCGCGACCCGGCAAGGCGTCGACGGTGCGCTTCTGGCGTGATCTGCGCGTCGGCGTGCGCTTCGTCACGGGCAACCGGCTGCTGGTCGCGCTCGCGTTCGTGGTCGGCGGCTGGCAGATGTTCCATCAAGTTGCCTTTGTCGTGCAGATCCTGTTCGCGGCGCGCGTGCTTCATTTGTCGGCGCAGGCCGTGGGTCTGAACCACATGGCGACGGGCGTGGGCACGGTCGTCGCCAGTGCGTACGGCAACCGCATCAGCCGCCGCATCGGCCCGGACCGTGCCTGCTGCTGGGGTTCGGCATCTGCGGCGCCGGCTGGCTGACCCTGGCGCTGGCGCCGGCCGGGCCTGGGGTGTGGCGATGTTCGTGCTGATGCTGTTGCTCTATGCGAGCGGCGCGGTGCTCGTGTTCATCGACTTCCTGGCGCTGCGCCAGGCCGTCACGCCGGCGCCGCTGCTGGGTCGCATGACCAGCACGATGCGCTGGCTGATCCTGATTCCCGCAGGTCCCGGCGCGCTGCGGGCGGCTGGCTCGGCGAGCATGTCAGCCCGCGCGCGTCGCTCGCGTTCGCTGGCGGCGGCGCGCTGCTGCTGGCCTCGGTGGCGTGGCAGATGCCGGTGATCCGGCAGGTGCGCGAGCTGCCGCGGCCCGAGTGCGCCGACGACTGGCTGGGAGTCGAAGCCGATGTGCGGCCCGCTCGCGGCGACGAGTAGCGTCGATCCGGTCTGCCGCAACGCCGGATTCGCGCGCGGTCAGCTGGCTCCGCGCTCAGTCGATCAGCCCGCCCGCCGGCGAGAAACGGTCCACCGCATCGGTGATCAGACCGTCGATGCCGAGCGCCAACAGGCGCCGCGCATCGGCCGCATCGTTGACCGTGTAGCACAGCGCGCGCAGGCCTTGGCCGTGCAATTGCGCGATCACGCCGGCGTCCATCAGCCGAAACTGCGTCACCACGGCGACGCAACCAAGTCGCACGGCGATGTCGAACCAGCCCGGCTCCAAGGCGTCGAGCAACAGCGCACGTGGCAACTGTGCGGCGCCTTCGCGGGCGCCCTCCAGCGACGCCGGCCGGAAGGAACTCAGCAGCGGCGGCACGGCTTCGCCCAACCACAACGTTGCGGCTGCCGCGGCCACCACGCGGCCGGTTTCGAATTCGCTGCCGGGAGTCGACTTGATCTCGATGTTCAGCGCATGACCGTTGCGCAGACAGTAACGCGAGATCGCATCCAGGCTCGGGATCGGCTCGCCCGCAAAGCTGCGGCCGTGCCAGCTGCCGGCGTCGAGGCCGGCCAGCTGCGCCCAGTCGAGCTCACCGGCGACGCCGCGCTGCGGTGTGGTGCGATCCAGCGTGTCGTCGTGCAGCAGGAACGGCCGGCCGTCGGCGCTCAGCTTGACGTCGCACTCGAACGCTCGATAGCCATGGCTCGCGCCGACGCGAAACGCCGCCAGTGTGTTCTCCGGCGCCAGCTTGCCGGCACCCCGGTGAGCGATCCAGCGTGGATACGGCCACGCCGATGTGAACGGCGTGAGTGGCGTTGAAGTGGGCGGCGAAGGCGGCGGCGAAGGCGGCGGCAAAATCGACGGCGTAGCGTGCCGAGTTGGGTGCGGCGCCGGGTGCGGCGCGACAGGCAATGGCTTGGACATCGGTGGCTTTCGACAGGTTCGATGGCTGGTGCGGCGGCTGGTGCGATGGTTTGTGCAGCGGCTGGTGCGACGGCTTGTGGAAATGGCTTGTACGCCGACAGTCTCGGCAACCACACCCGATAGACCGGATCACGCCGCGGGCATGTGGCCGACAAACGCGCGTCATTGCTGCGCTGCAGTACGATTCTGAGTCAACTGCAACAGGGTGCCGCGCCGCATCCGGCGCCCATGAACGCACCGCTACCGCTGAACCAGATCGTCGCCGCTGCGGCCATGAATGTCGCCCTGCTCGACAGCGTTCATGCCGACACCGCCGTGCCGCGTCTGCGCGAGATTCCCTACAACTACACCTCGTTCTCGGATCGCGAAATCGTCATCCGGCTGCTCGGTGCGCGCGCCTGGGACGTGCTGAACCGGCTGCGCGACGAACGCCAGACCGGCCGTTCGGCGCGCATGCTCTATGAAGTGCTCGGCGACATCTGGGTGGTCCAACGCAATCCGTATCTGCAGGACGATTTGCTGGACAACCCGCGCCGCCGCAAGCTGCTGATCGACGCGCTGCACCACCGGTTGGGCGAGGTCGGCAAGCGCCGCACGCCGGCCGCCGATCCCGGACGCGATGCCAGCGTGGGCGAGTTGCTGAGGGCCGCCAGTGCGGCGGTGTCGGCCTTCGCGGCGCAGTTCGACACGGTGGGCGAACTGCGCCGTCGCACGCACAAGGTGCTGGGCCGAGTGACGGCCAGGGACAACATCAAGTTCGACGGCCTGTCGCGTGTCTCGCATGTGACGGATGCGACCGACTGGCGGGTCGAGTACCCGTTCGTCGTGCTGACGCCCGACACCGAGGCCGAGATGGCCTCGCTGGTGGCAGGGTGCGTCGAGTTGGGCCTGACGATCATTCCGCGCGGCGGCGGCACCGGCTACACCGGCGGGGCGATTCCGCTGACCTGGGACAGCGCCGTCATCAACACCGAAAAGCTCGAGGCGATGAGCGAGCTGGAAATGATGCGGCTGCCCGGTGTCGAGCGCGAGGTGGCGACGATCTGGTCCGAGGCTGGCGTCGTGACGCAGCGTGTGGCCGACGCGGCCGAACGGGGCGGCCACGTGTTCGCCGTCGACCCGACTTCGGCCGAGGCCAGTTGCATCGGCGGCAACATCGCGATGAATGCCGGCGGCAAGAAGGCCGTGCTGTGGGGCACGGCGCTCGACAACCTGGCATCGTGGCGCATGGTCACGCCCGAATCGAAATGGCTCGAGGTGGTGCGGCTGAATCACAACCTCGGCAAGATTCACGACGCGGCGATGGCGAGCTTCGAGCTGCGCTACTTTGACGCCACCGGCAAGACGCTGGAGCGCACCGAACGGCTCGACATTCCGGGCCACGCGTTCCGCAAGGAAGGCCTGGGCAAGGACGTCACCGACAAGTTCCTGGCCGGTCTGCCGGGAATTCAGAAGGAAGGCTGCGACGGCCTGATCACGAGCGCGCGCTGGATCGTGCACAAGATGCCGGCGCACACGCGCACGGTGTGCCTGGAGTTCTTCGGCAACGCCAAGGACGCCGTGCCCAGCATCGTCGACATCAAGGATTACATGTTCGGGCAGGCGCGCGCCGCTTCGCCGGTGTTGCTGGCCGGACTGGAACATCTCGACGACCGCTACCTCAAGGCGGTCGGCTACGCCACCAAGTCCAAGCGCGGCGGGCTGCCCAAGATGGTGCTGGTGGGCGACATCGCGGGCGACGACGCCGACGCCGTGGCGCGCGCCACCAGCGAGGTGGTGCGGCTGGCCAACAGCCGCGCCGGCGAGGGCTTCATCGCGGTCAGTGCCGAGGCGCGCAAGAAATTCTGGCTCGACCGCAAGCGCACGGCCGCAATCAGCCGGCACACCAACGCGTTCAAGATCAACGAGGACGTCGTGATTCCGCTGCCGCGGATGGGCGAGTACACCGAGGGCATCGAGCGGCTCAACATCGAGCTGAGCCTGCGCAACAAGCTGGCGCTGGTCGACGCGCTGACCGAGTTTTTCCGCACTGGCCCGCTGCCGCTCGGCCAAAGCGACGACGCCGGCGACATCGCCCCGGCCGAGTTGCTGGAAGACCGCGTGGCGCAGGCACTCGACCTGCTGCGCGAGGTGCGTGCGCTGTGGCAGCACTGGCTCGACGAGCTCGATGTGGTGCAGCCCGCGTCGGCCGGCGGCAGCGGCCGCAGCGTGTTCGCCGAGCTGCAGGACCACCGCCTGCGCGCCTCGTGGAAGACGCAGATTCGCGCCCCCCTGCAGCAGATCTTCGCCGGCGCAGCGCTGAGCCCGATCGTCGACGCCTGCCAGAAGATCCATGGCGCAGTGCTCAAGGGCAGGGTGTGGATCGCCCTGCACATGCACGCTGGCGACGGCAATGTGCACACCAACATCCCGGTCAACAGCGACAACTACCAGATGCTGCAGACCGCGCACGATGCCGTGGCGCGCATCATGACGCTGGCACGTTCGCTCGACGGCGTGATCTCGGGCGAGCATGGCATCGGCATCACCAAGCTCGAATTTCTGAGCGTGGCCGAGATGGCCGACTTCACGGCCTACAAGCAGCGCGTCGACCCCGAAGGCCGTTTCAACAAGGGCAAGCTGCTGCGCAGCACGGGCGCCGACGGCGTGGCCTTGCATGCCGACCTGACCAACGCCTACACGCCCAGCTTCGGGCTGATGGGCCACGAGTCGTTGATCATGCAGCAGAGCGACATCGGCGCCATCGCCGACAGCGTCAAGGACTGCCTGCGTTGCGGCAAGTGCAAGCCGGTCTGCGCCACCCACGTGCCCCGCGCCAACTTGCTGTACAGCCCGCGCGACAAGATCCTGGCGACGTCGCTGCTGGTCGAGGCGTTCCTGTACGAAGAGCAGACGCGACGCGGCATCAGCATCAAGCATTGGCAGGAGTTCGAAGACGTGGCCGACCACTGCACCGTCTGCCACAAGTGCCTGAGCCCGTGTCCGGTGAATATCGACTTCGGCGACGTCTCGATGAACATGCGCAACCTGCTGCGCAAGATGGGCCAGAAGAGCTTTCGGCCCGGCAACAAGATGGCGATGATGTTTCTGAATGCGACCAACCCGGAAACCATCAAGCTGATGCGCGCCGGCATGGTCGGCGTCGGGTTCAAGGTGCAGCGGCTGGCCAACGACCTGTTGCGCGGCTTGGCCAACAAGCAGACGGCCGCACCGCCGGCCAGCGTCGGCACGGCGCCGATCAAGCAGCAGGTCATCCACTTCATCAACAAGAAAATGCCCGGCGGGCTGCCGAAGAAGACCGCGCGCGCGCTGCTCGACATCGAGGACAAGGATTACGTGCCGATCATCCGCGACCCGGCGACGACGACGGGCGAGACCGAGGCGGTGTTCTATTTCCCCGGCTGCGGCTCGGAGCGGCTGTTCTCGCAGGTGGGTCTCGCGACGCAGGCGATGCTTTGGCACGCCGGCGTGCAGACGGTGCTGCCGCCCGGCTACCTGTGCTGCGGCTACCCGCAGCGGGGCTCGGGCCAGTTCGACAAGGCCGAGAAGATCATCACCGACAACCGGGTGCTGTTCCACCGCGTGGCCAACACGCTGAACTACCTCGACATCAAGACCGTGGTGGTCAGCTGCGGCACCTGCTACGACCAGCTGCAGGGCTACAAGTTCGAGGACATCTTCCCCGGCTGCCGCATCATCGACATCCACGAGTACCTGCTGGCCAAGGGCATCACGCTGCCGACCGCCGGCTCGGGTGCTCAGGGCTACCTGTACCACGACCCGTGCCACAGCCCGATGAAGCTGCAGGAGCCGATCAAGACCGTCAAGGCGTTGCTCGGCCCGAACGTGATCGATGCCAAGCGCTGCTGCGGAGAAAGCGGCACGCTCGGTGTGACTCGGCCGGACATCGCGACGCAAATCCGCTTCCGCAAGGAAGAAGAATTGCGCCTGAACGAGACGGCCCTGCGCAAGCTGATGGCGCCTGCCGCGTCCAGCGCCGGCGGCGCTGTGGTGGCGCCGGCCGACAGGGGCGCGGTGAAGATCCTGACCTCGTGCCCGAGCTGCTTGCAGGGCTTGAGCCGCTTTACCGGCGACTTGAAGAACGGCTTGCTCGAAGCCGACTACATCGTGGTCGAGATGGCCCGCCAGATCCTCGGGCCCGACTGGCTGCCCGAGTACGTGGCGCGCGCCAACGCGGGTGGCATCGAGCGCGTGCTGGTGTAGGGATTCGCTGGAACGGGAACAGAAACGGGAGGCATGGCGCTCGCAGCCGTGTCTGGCCTTGTCACAGTTCGGACGGCGGTGCGTCGGGTGATTTGCGCAGATCGCGCAATTTTCTGAATGCCGCCTCGCGCTGAGCGCGCTTGACGTCGCGCAGTTGCCACCAGCCGAACAGCAACACACCGCCAAACACCAGCACCAGCTCGATCAGGATGATCGGGAAATCAGCTGACACGTGGCGAGGCTCGATCAGGTCTGCCGCAGCGGAATAGCTTACAAAAGGGCCTGCTGGCGCGCCAGCCGCCAGACGGTTTCGCCGGCCTTGGGCCGCGCCAGCATCCACAGTTCCCGAAACGGCGCCGGACCCTGGCCGTCGCATTCGCGGATCAACCCCGAATATTCGATGCTGGCCAGGTAGGCGGTGGGCAATTCCTCGAAGCCGATCAGCTCGGCGTGCAAAGTCACCACGTCGGTGCGGTTGGGCCCGGGCCCGCGGTCCGACAACTGGTGGCGCAGGTCTTGCAGCATGGCCGCAGTGGTCAGGCGTTCCAGTGCCGCCACATCGGCTCCGTCCCAGGCGTCCTGAAGCCGCATGAAATGCCCTCGCGCCTCGGCCAGCAGCCGGCTGCGTTCGAACGGGGCCGGCAGCTCGATGGCCATGTCGCCGGTCGGCGACCACCAGGAGGTCGATGCGCGGGCCGGTGGGGTCGGCGGCGCAGCGCCCACCGTGCGCAGGCTGCGTCGCTGGGCCCAATACACCAGGGCCGCCATGGCCGCCAACACCAGCAGCGCGCGGTTCAGTGGCAGGTGACCCCCCGACCATTCGGACAACGCGGCCTGCAGCGCGACGAGGGCGGCCAACGCCGCCATCAGACCGGCCGACGAGGTCATGGCGCCGAGGCCGATGGCCGCTGCCGCCGCCTTCCCGGGCAGCAGCATCAGCAGCACGGCCACGCCGGTTGCGCCCGCCGCGCCCGCCACGGAGGGGAAGCGGCGCTCGCCGAGGGGTGCGACGGGGTCGCGCCGTGCACCAGATTGCGTCATCAGCATTTGATGCCCACGTGCAATGCCACCACACCGCCACTGAGGTTGTGAATGTCGACATGGCCGAAGCCGGCTTCACGCATCATGAACTTGAGCTCCGCCTGCGCCGGGTGCATGCGAATCGATTCGGCCAGGTAGCGGTAGCTCTCGCCGTCGCCCGCCACCCATTGGCCGATGCGCGGCAACACGTTGAACGAATACCAGTCGTAAGCGCGCGCCAGCGGCTGGGCGACCTTCGAGAATTCCAGCACCAGCAGCCGGCCGCCGGGCTTGAGCACGCGGTTCATCTCGGCCAGCGCACGGTCCTTGTGGGTCATGTTGCGCAAGCCGAAAGCGACGCTGACGAGGTCGATCGAGGCGGCGGCGAATGGCAGCGCCTCGGCGTCGCACAGCGTCGTCGGAAGTTCCAGCCCCTCGTCGAGCAGCCGGTCGCGGCCTTCGCGCAGCATGGCTTCATTGATGTCGGTGTGCAGCACGGTGCCGCGCGGGCCGACCTGTCTGGCGAAGGCGCGCGCCAGGTCGCCGGTGCCGCCCGCGATGTCGAGCACGCAGTCGCCCGGCCGCAGGTTCGCCACCGCCACGGTGTAGGCCTTCCAGGCGCGGTGCAGACCCATCGACATCAAATCGTTCATCAGGTCGTAGTTCGCCGCCACCGAATCGAACACGCCGCGCACGCGCTGCGCCTTCTGTGACTCGTCGACCGTCTTGAAACCGAAGTGGGTGTCGCTCATGGCGTTGTCCTCAATGGCTGCTGCAGGCCGAGCCGCCGCCGGCAGCCGCCATCGGCGCATCGCGGCTGACACCGGCCGCGCCGAGGCGGGCTTCGTATTGCGCCCACAGCTCGTCTTGCTGCGAGCCCAGGAAATACAGGTAATCCCACGAATAGATGCCGGTGTTGTGACCGTCGCTGAAATGCGGCTGCAGTGCATAGTTGCCGACTTGCTCGAGCCCGTCCAGGCCGACCAGACGCTTGCCCGTTTGCAACACCTCCTGGCCCGGTCCGTGACCCTGCACTTCGGCCGACGGCGAGTACACGCGCATCAGTTCGAACGGAATGCGAAACAGCGCGCCGTCGGCGAATCCGATTTCCAGCACGCGCGACTGTTGGTGAACGGTCACCGAGCTGGGTTGAGGTGTCTGGGGTTTGAGGCCGGCCATGGTGCGGAGTGCGGTTTCAGCGCGGATGGAAAGGAACCAGTTCGTCGATTGTCGTCGTGCGGGCGAGCCCATACGTCGGTGCCCACCACGCGGTCAGGGTCAGACCGCGCGCAGCGCCTGCAGCAGCTGCCGATCGAGCTGTTGCAGGCTCGCCGGCAGACGGTGCTGCGCCGGCGGTTCGACCGTGCGTTGCGGCGCGGCCCAGACCGGCAGCGGAAAGTGACTGTCCCAGTCGAAGCGGCCGATCACGTGCCAGTGCAGATGCGGCGTCATGTTGCCCAGCGACGCGATGTTGATCTTGGTCGGCTGCAGCGTCTCGCGCAGAGCACGCTCGACCGTGCACACGAGTTCCATGCAGCGCGCGCGATCGGCGCCGGGCAGGTCCGAGAATTCGCCGACGTGGCGCTGGCAGACCACGCGGTAATAGGCAGGAAAGGCGGCGTCGTCGACCCGCACCACGCGCCAGTCGTTGTCGTGCCAGAGCTCGATCCCGCCGGGCGCGGTGCACAGTTCGCAGGCCGGCACGGTGGTCGGCGAAGACGGCTGGCTCGGCAGCGTGGGCATGGCGAGATTGTGTCGCGCCATCAGGCGCTGCGCGCCGGGCGCGCGAGGATCGGCCTCGGTGCGCGTTGGGCGTGCGACGTTCGACCTCGGTGCGCGCCCAGCGCGTGACGATCGACTGCAGTGCGCGCCAAGCGCGTGACGATCGGTCTCGGTGCGAGCTTTGCGCCCCATCGTTGCTTCGGCTTGCACGCGGCCAAAGGGCGCAAGCCGCCCGGTGTCGGGTGCCAAACAGCCACGACGCAGCCCGGCCTGCGGCAGGCGACAGATCAGCCTTCGAATGAGCGGACGCGCTGTGCGCCAGGGCTCGCTGAAGCCGGCGGGGCCGGTCTCGCCGGCTTCAGGCGGTTGGCGGCTGGCCGGTCGATGTCGACCGGCCGATGCCGACGTACTCGATACCGAATGAGCGCATCAATTCGGGTTCGTAAAGATTGCGACCGTCGATCACCACCGGCTGCGTCAGCACCGACCGGATCGCCTCGAAGTCGGGGCTCTTGAACTCCTTCCATTCCGTGATGATCACCAGTGCGTCCGAGCCCTGCAGGGCCAGCGACTGGTTGTCTACGAAGCTCAGCCGCTCGCTGCCCGGCACGCCTTGCATCACGCGCCGAGCCTCGGGCATCGCCACCGGGTCGTAGGCCTTTACGGCGGCGCCGCGCCGCAGCAGTTCGGCCATCACGATGCGGCTGGGAGCTTCGCGCATGTCGTCGGTGTTGGGCTTGAAAGCCAGGCCCCAAAGCGCGAACTGGCGTCCGCTCAGGTCGGCGCCGAAGCGCGCCACCACCTTGTCGACCAGCACGTGCTTCTGGCGCTCGTTGGCGGCTTCGACCGCCTTCAGCACCTTCAGGTCGACGCCGGCGCTGCTGGCCGTGCTGATGAGCGCCTTCACGTCCTTCGGAAAGCACGAGCCGCCGTAGCCCGCGCCGGGATACAGGAAATGCGTGCCGATGCGCGGATCGCTGCCGATGCCCTTGCGCACCAGTTCGATGTCGGCGCCGACCTGCTCGGCCAACAGCGCCAACTCGTTCATGAAACTGATGCGCGTGGCCAGCATCGCGTTGGCCGCGTATTTGGTGAACTCGGCGCTCTTGATGTCCATCACGACCAGCCGTTCATGGTTGCGCATGAAAGGGCTGTAGATGGCGCGCATCAACAGCACGGCGCGTTCATCGTCGGCGCCGATGATGATGCGGTCGGGGCGCATGAAATCATCCAGCGCGGCGCCCTCCTTCAGGAATTCGGGGTTCGAGACCACCGCGAAGTCGAGCGTGATTCCCCGTGCAGCCAGTTCCTCGGCCACCGCGGCCTTCACGCGTGCACCAGTGCCGACCGGCACGGTGCTCTTGTCGACGATGACCTTGTAGTCGGTCATGTGGCGGCCGACATTGCGCGCCGCGGCCAGCACGTACTTCAGGTCGGCCGAGCCGTCCTCGTCGGGCGGCGTGCCCACGCCGATGAACTGCAGCGTCCCGTGCGCCACCGCGGCGACGCCGTCGGTGGTGAACTGCAGCCGGCCGGCGCTGCGGTTGCGCCGCACCATTTCGAGCAGGCCGGGCTCGTGGATCGGGATGCCACCGTCCTCGAGGATCTTGATCTTGCCGGCGTCGACGTCGAGGCAGACCACGTGGTTGCCCATTTCGGCCAGACAGGCGCCAGTGACCAGGCCAACGTAGCCGGCGCCGATGATCGTGATTTTCATGAAGGCTGATCTGGTTGAATTGAAAAACGACGCTATTCTGGCCGACGGCGCGGTGCTTTGGCGTTGTGACAGACAACGCATCAACACACTGCACGAAATCCTGAATAAAGGAACAAAATATCCGGATCTGGAGTGTCCACATGTCGCTGCCCGCATACGCCTATCCGTCTAGCCGCTTCGAGCCAATCGCGCCGGTCGATCTGAACGACCGTGCCGAGCGCCTGCGGTTGTCGCAGTCGGCCTTGAAGGGTTTCTTCAACCTCGCCGCGCGCTGGAAGCTCAAGGACGAAGAGGCGCGCGACCTGCTCGGCGGTCCGTCCAGCAGCGCTTACTACGAGTGGAAGAAGAACCCGGTGCGCACGCTCGAGGTCGACCGCATCACGCGCATCTCGTACCTGTTGGGCATTTACAAGGCGCTGCACATCCTGTACGGCGACCCGTTGGCCGACGAGTGGGTCGGCCTGCCGAACCGCAACGCTATTTTCGGTGGTCGCACGCCGCTGTCGTTCATGCAGTCGGGCGGGCTGCTGGCCATGCAGACTGTGCGCCGCTTGCTGGACGCGCGCCGCGGCGGGGTCTGAGCGGGTGAGGGGCCATGGGGTGCATCCACGTATTCACTCCGAGGCCCGCGCGCCGCGATGAAGCTGCCGCCGCTCAGCCTGTTGCGCCAGTTTGACACCTGCCGGCTGATTCCGTCGCGCTATGCCGACCGCGAGGATTCGGTGCTGGCGGGCATCGCTGACCACACCGAGCATCTGCGCGAGTTGTTCGAGCTCGACAACGCCACCAGCGACCGGCTGCGCGCCGAACACGGTGTCGCCAGCGGATCGGGCACGGGCATCGGTATCGACGAACTGGTCTTTGGCGTGCCGCAATTTCGCATCGTCAATGCCGCGTTCACGTATGCGCGGCCTGAAGGCAGCCGCTTCAACGGCAGCGACCGCGGTGCTTGGTACTGCTCTTTCGAGATGGCCACGGCGCTGGCCGAGGTGGTGTTTCACAAGACGGTGGAATACCAGGAGATCGGCCGATTCGACGACAGCGTGAGCTACCAGGCGCTGCTGGCCGACTTCAGCGGCGAGTTTCATGACCTGCGCGGTGCGCGCGGGTACGTGCGCTGCCTCGACCCACGCAGCTACATCGTCTCGCAGACGCTTGCGGCGCAGTTGCTGGACGCCGGCTCGATGGGCCTGATCTATCCGAGCGTGCGCTGCCCCGGCGGCACCAACCTGGCGTGCTTTCGACCGGCGTTGGTGGGCCACGTGCGGCGCGGCGCCAGCTTCCGGCTCAGCTGGTCGGGCTCGCCCGAACCGAAGGTCGAAGCGACCTAGTGCAGTGTTCGACGCTATGCAGCACATAAAACGCGTCTTTGCCGCCCTGACGTCGTTGCAAATCCTCGCGATGCCACTCGGCATCGCTGTGGTTTGCGCCTGGCCAGGACGACGAATCCATCGGTTTTCTTGAGTGCTGCACAGCATCGAATCCTGCACCAGCACCTGAGCACCGCCCGCGCGACGTCCGGCGGATGAATTCAACGGGCCCGCACCGGGACCGCGTCGACTGCCGCGCGCGTCACAGCCGCCTCGGCCTCGATCCATTCGCAGAAAAGGCGCACTTCGGGGCGCAGGCGACTCGCGTCGGAGACGATCAGCCAGTATGAAAACGGACTGCGGATGCGCCCCGACGGTCCGAACGGCTCCACCAGATCTCCGCGCTCCATCGCCTGCAATACCAGCGCGATGCGGGCCAGCGCGACGCCCTGCCCGGCCAGCGCGGCCTGCACCTGCTGATAGGTGAAGTTGAGGTACAGCCAGCGCTTGGGCTGCAGGCCGGCCTGGCCGTGCACTGCCAGCCAATGACGCCAGCTGAGGAATTCGGTGCTCGACCGGTTGTCGTCTTCTTCGGCCAGCGTGTGCAACGCCAGATCGGCGGCGCAGGCCAGCAGCGGCGCCTGGCCGAACCGGATCTGCTCGGCCAGCCAGCGACTCACCACCGGCGTGAGCATCTCGTCGAACAGCGCCAGCGCGCCCGGCGGCGCCTGCTCGGGGCTGCAGTAGCGCAGCGCCACGTCGAGGTCCGGGTCGTCGAGGTCGGCCAGCGTGTCGTTGGCCGAGACCCGGATGTCCAGGTCGGCATGCAACCGCTGGAACGCCTCAAGGCGCGGCAGCAGCCAAAGCGACGCGAACGACGCGAACGTGGTCACGTTGACGCGCAGGCGCCCGCGCGCGGCACGGCTCTGGCGCACGCCGGCGTCGAGCCGCGCGAGCCACGGTGCCACGTTGCGCAGCAGCATCTGCCCGTCGGGCGTCAGGTCGACATGGCGCGTGCCACGCACGAAGAGCGGCGCGCCGAGTTCGTCCTCCAGGCTCTTGATCTGGCGGCTGATGGCCGACTGCGTGAGGCTCAATTCGATGCCGGCCTCGCTGAAACTGAGCCGACGCGCAACCGCCTCGAATGCGCGCAGGTTGCCCAGCGACAACGGGCGCTGGCGCAGCACACTCATGCAAAAAACGCATCAATTCGCGACCGCATTCTCATTGGATGTTTCTCTGCTGCCGCGCGACCATAGCGTTTCGAGACCGCAGGAGATTGATGATGCCAACGCATACGACACCGTTTGTACACCGGGCCGACCACGCATGGCAATTGCGCTCGGCCATGAGCCTGCCTTCGGCGATGGGCGAGCTCCGCGTGCTGGAGGGTCGGGTGTGGCTGACGCGCCGTGGCGATGCGCAGGATCACTGGCTGGAGGCCGGCCAGAGCGTGCGGCTGCACGCGCGAGACGCTGCCGTGATCGAACCACACGGCCTCAACGGCGCCACCTTGCAATGGCGGCCGATGCGACAACGGCGCGTGCTTCACGTCATGCTGCTGCGGGGCGTGGCGCGCACCTTTCGCGCCCTGGAACTGGCGGCCTGCGGCGTGGCGGCCCTGGCACGCAGCGCCGCCGCCAGCGCCAGGCGCGCCCAGGGTTGCATCGAGGCCGGCGAATCCATCGCCTCGTCCGGCACGCTGCAGTAGCCCATCGTCATGCGGCGGCCGTGCGCCTCGTAGCTGAAAGGCTGGCCGCTGGCCGCCCCGAAGGTGGCGCGGCTTTGTGCGTCCACCTTCAGGTACAACCGGTCGAACGCGATCAGCGCCACGAACAGGTCGTCGACATACAGACCGTGCCCGCCGAACATCGCGCGCGAACGCGCGCTGCCGAGCGGCGACAACAGCTCCAGGCAATGCCGGACGAACTCAGGAGGCGTGGCCACGCGGCAGTCTTGCACAATCGCGCCTTCGCCTGACACCGGAGCCTGCATGCTGTCATCGGACCCGCCGCCGATCGCCTATCCCGATCGCGACGCGCTGCGCAAGAAGCTGATTGCCGCGCGCCAGGCGTTGCCGGACCGGCTCGAGCGCGCGGTTGAACTGCAAAGCGTGCTGCGCGTCTGGCTGATCGGGCGACGCGAGGCATCGATCGGCGCCTACTGGCCGATCAAGGGCGAGTTCGATCCGCTGCCGGCCCTGTACCGCTGGGCCGAAGGTGCGCCAGACGGCGT
>ENA-OFCE01000750-OFCE01000750.1-metagenomes-genome-assembly--contig:-NODE-750-length-19640-cov-4.864488_pt1 | contig 19640 bp, 19 predicted proteins | sample MGYA00153388_OFCE01 | MGnify analysis MGYA00153388
CGGTCCGGCCAGTTGCGCTCCTGCCGATCTCGGGCATCGGCGGCATCACGACGTGGAAAGACGCCGCCGAATACATCGCGCTGGGCTGCGGCAACGTGCAGGTGTGCACCGCAGCGATGACCTACGGCTTCAAGATCGTGCAGGACATGTGCAGCGGACTGTCGGAATACATGGACGCCAAAGGCTTCGACAGCATCGAAGCCTTCCGCGGTCGAGCCGTGCCGTCGATCGTCAACTGGAACCAGCTCAACCTGAACCACGTCGACAAGGCCGTGATCGACCAGGACTTGTGCATCCGCTGCGGGCGCTGCCACGTGGTGTGCGAAGACACTTCGCACCAGGCCATCACCTCGATGAAGGACGGCCAGCGTCACTTCGAGGTGATCGACGCCGAATGCGTGGGCTGCAACCTGTGCGTGTCGGTGTGCCCGGTGCCGCAATGCATCACGATGCACGCGCTGAAGCCCGGCCAGACCGACACGCGCACCGGCCGGGTCGTGCAAGGCGACTACGCCAACTGGACCACGCATCCGAACAACCCCGCCCGGGTCTGAGTGCCGCGTGATTGCACCTAACCCCGCGTTGTCGACGTCCGCCGCCGCAGATGTCGTCGCCACGGTAACGGTCGACGACGTCTCGGTCGTTTACCCGTCCACCGAACACACCGTCACCGCGCTCGACCGTGTCAGCCTCGACATTCGCGCTGGCGAGTTCGTTTCGCTGATCGGGCCGTCCGGATGCGGCAAAACCACCTTGCTGCGAGTGATCGCCGACCTGGAACAAGCCACCTCGGGCAGCGTGCGCGTCAACGGCCGGAGCGCCCACGACGCGCGGCTGAAGCGGGCCTACGGCTACGTGTTCCAGGCGCCAGCGCTGTTTCCGTGGCGCACCGTGCTCGGCAATGTGTGCCTGCCGCTCGAAATTCACGGCATGGATCGCGCGCAGGCGCGCCAGGTCGCGCTCGACCACCTGCAGCGCGTCGGCCTGCAGGGCTTCGAGGGCAAGTACCCCTGGCAGCTGTCGGGCGGCATGCAGCAGCGCGTGTCGATTGCGCGCGCGCTCGGCTTCGAGCCGCAGTTGCTGATGATGGACGAGCCGTTCGGGGCGCTCGACGAGATCACGCGCGACCGGCTGAACGAGCAGTTGCTGGGGCTGTGGCGCTCCGAGCGGGGCAGCGAACGCCGCACCGTCGTGTTCGTTACCCACTCGATCCCGGAGGCGGTGTTCCTGTCGTCGCGCATCGTCGTGATGTCGCCGCGGCCGGGACGCATCGTCGACGTGATCGAGTCCGGCCTGCCGACCGACCGCACGCTGGAGATCCGCGACACGCCCGAGTTCAGCGCCATTGCGCACCGCGTGCGGATGGCGCTGCAGGTCGCGCATGGCGGGCACTGAGCCGGCTCGAGGTCGGCTCGCCGCGGCCTGGCACCGCCACGGCCCGGTGCTGGTCGTGCTGGCCGCCGTGCTGCTGCTCTGGTACGGCGCGGCGGTGTGGCTGAACGCGCCGCAGGTGATCGAACGCACGCTGTCGTCGCAACCCGGCTGGGGCGTGGCCGACCTGCTTCGACTGACCTGGTCGATGGGCCGGCCGGTGCTGCCGGCACCGCACCAGATCGCGCTTGACCTGTACGGCTCGGTGTTCGGTTGGCCGCTCGATTCGCCGCGCAATCTGCTGTATCACGCGGCGGTGACCAGCAGCGCCACCTTGCTCGGCTTCGCGATGGGCACCGCGCTGGGCGCCGGGCTGGCGGTGGCGATCGTGCATTCGCGCACGCTGGAACGCAGCCTGTTTCCGTGGGTGATCGCGTCGCAGACCGTGCCGGTGCTGGCGATCGCGCCGATCGTCATCGTGATCCTCGGCAGCATGGGCCTGGGGGGCGTGTTCCCGAAAGCCGTGATCTCGATGTACCTGTGCTTCTTTCCGGTCGCGGTGGCCCTCGTCAAGGGCCTGCGTTCGCCCGGCGTGCTGGAGCTGGAGCTGATGCACACCTACGCCGCGTCGGCGCGCGACACGTTCTGGAAGCTGCGCGTGCCGGCATCGCTGCCGTTGCTGTTTCCGTCGCTGCGGGTCGGCATCGCAGCCGGCTTGGTCGGTGCGATCGTCGGCGAACTGCCCACCGGCGCGCAAGCCGGGCTGGGCGCGCGGCTGCTGACCGGTTCGTACTATGGCAACACGGTGCAGATCTGGTCGGCCCTGGTGATGTCGGCGCTGCTCGGCCTGCTGCTGACCGGCGCCGTCGCCGCGGTCGAGCGCTGGGTCGCCCCCGGAGGCCGCAAATGAACGATGAAATGAACGATGCATGGCTGTGGCCGGTCTTGGTGGTGCTGATGGTGCTGGCCGTCTACAGCGTGCGCCGGCTGGCGTCGCTGAGCGCTGGCGACTGGCTCGGCCGCTTCGGCACGCCGATGTTGTTCGGTGCCTGGGTGCTGCTGTTCTGGGAACTGCTGACGCGCGCCTTCGAGGTGCCGCGCGTGTTGCTGCCCGCGCCCAGCGTGATTTGGCAGTCGCTGCAAACCGGTTCCGGCGTGCTGGCATCCGACTTCGTGCAAACCGTGCTGCACTCGGCACTGATCGGGCTGGCCCTGGGCTGCACGCTCGGCTTCGGCACCGGCGTGCTGATCGACCGCAGCCCGTTTCTGCAACGCGGCCTGCTGCCGCTGGCGGCCTTGGCCAGCACGGTGCCGCTGGTGGGCATCGCACCGATCATGGTGATGTGGTTTGGCTTCGATTGGCATTCCAAGGCCGCGGTGGTGGTGGTGATGACTTTCTTTCCGATGCTGGTCAACACGCTCGCCGGGCTGGCTGAATCAGGCCACATGGAGCGCGATTTGATGCGTTCGTACGGTGCGAGTTACTGGCGCACTCTGCTGTCGCTGCGCATCCCGGTGGCGCTGCCGTTCGTGTTCAACGCACTGAAGATCAACTCGACCTTGGCGATGATCGGTGCCATCGTGGCCGAGTTCTTCGGCTCGCCCACCGCCGGGCTGGGCTTTCGCATCTCGACCGAGGCGGCACGCCTGAACATGGGCCTCGTGTGGGCGGCCATCCTGGTGGCCGCGCTGGCCGGATCGATCGGCTACGGGTTGATCGGCTGGATCGAGCGCCGCGCGACGTTTTGGCACCCGTCGTTCCGTCCCGGCCGATGACCTTGCCGCGCTCTCAAAAGCGCTTCGTCCGCCTTGGGCTGAGCGAAACTAGTCCACTTTTTCCCACCCCGCCGCAAGGCAAACCCGGAGCTTTCGCAATGCGTAGAACGACTCTCATGCTGTCCCTGATGCTGGCCGGTCTGGCCGGCCCGGCCATGTCCGCCGACAAGGTCACCGTGCAAATGAAGTGGCTGCCGCAGGCCCAGTTTGCCGGCTATTACGTGGCGCAGGCCAAGGGCTTCTACAAGGACGTCGACCTCGACGTGACGATCAAGCCGGGTGGCCCCGACATCGCACCGGCGCAGGTGCTGGCCGCCAAAGGCGCCGACCTGGCGGTTGACTGGATGCCCAGCGCGCTGGCAGCCCGCGAGGCCGGCGTGCCGATGGTCAACGTGGCGCAGATCTACAACCGCTCGGGAATGATGCTGACCTGCAAGAAGGCCAGCGGCGTCGCGACACCCAAGGATTTCAAGGGCAAGACGCTCGGCGTCTGGTTCGGCGGCAACGAATACCCTTTCCTGAGCTGGATGGGCACGCTGGGCCTGAAAACCAGTGGTGCGTCACCGGACGTGAAGGTGCTCAAGCAGGGTTTCAACGTCGACCCGCTGCTGCAGAACCAGGCCGCCTGCATCTCGACCATGATCTACAACGAGTATTGGCAGGTGATCGACGCCGGCGTCAAGCCGACCGACCTGGTCACCTTCCCGTATGAAGACCAGGGCGTGGCGACCCTGGAAGACGGCCTCTATGCGCGCGAGCCCGATCTGAAAGACGCCGCCTATGTCGCCAAGCTGGCGAAGTTCGTCAAGGCAAGCATTCGCGGCTGGGAATACGCCATCAAGAACCAGGACGAAGCCGTCAAGATCGTGCTGACCGCCGATACCTCGGGAGGCTCCAGCGCCGCGGTGCAAAAGCGCCAGCTCGAAAACGTCGCGAAGCTGATCACCACCGCCGGCACGCCGACGATGGGCCGGCTCGACCCGGCCGCCTATCAGCGCACTGTCAAGGTGTTGCTGGCCGGCGGCGGCGACCCGGTGATCAAGAAAGACCCGGGAGCCGCGGCCTGGACCCACGCGGTGTGGGACAAGGCGATGGCGAAGTAAGTGCCGCCTGCCGCCGGCGGCAACGCGCCGGCGGTGACGTGGCACCGCCACGACCGCACCGAAGCCGGAGCCGCCTCCCACCAAAGCGCGGCCGGCTGTCGGCGGATATCGGCCTCGACCTCGCGTTCAGTGTGTCGACGGCGTCGCGGTCGCGATCTCCCGGGACACCAGCGCCTCGGGCCGCAGGCCCCAGTGATCCATCGCCGCCAACAGCACGATCGATTCGCCGTCGTGCAGCAGTCGGTCGGCATGGACCACCGCGGTGCACAACTGCATCACGACGCGCCGCAGGGCGGGCTCCCGGACCTCGCCGAACAGCCGTTCGATCAGGCGCGGTTCGATGTGGCAGTGCGCCTCGCCCCGCACCGCGGCGTCCGACAGCAAATCGGCGCAAAAGTCGTGCACCACGGCGCGCAGCCCGCCACGGCCGATGTACAGCAGGTCATCGGCCCGCAGGCCTTCGAGGACCTCGAGCTCGACCCGCTTGAGCTGGCCGTCGCTGACCAGTGTCATGGCGACGATGCGAGCCGCGGCTTGCGGGCTGTCAAGAGCGTAGATGCGCACGTTTAAATCCTCGTGAAGGCTGAGAGGCAGGTTGAAAGCAATAAGAACAAGAGCGCTTTCAGTCGTCGCCGCCACCGCCGATGCCGAGCAGGCTGAGCAGGCCGCTGAACAGGTTGAAGATCGACACGTACAGGCCCACTGTGGCGAGCACGTAGTTGGTCTCACCACCGCTGACGATGCGGCTGGTCTCGAACAGGATCAGGCCGGCCGAAAGCAGCACCACCATCGCCGAGACCCCCAGCGCCAGCGCCGGGATCTGGAAAAACGCAGCCCCCACGCCGGCGAGCAGCGCCACGATCATGCCGGCGAACAGGAATCCGCCCATGAAGCTGAAGTCGCGTCGGGTGGTCAACACCCAGGCCGACAGCGCCAGGAAGGTGACCGCCGTCGAGGCAAGCGCCATCGTGACGATCTGGCCGCCACCGTCGATGGCCAGCGTGCGACCGATCACCGGACCCATCGTGTAGCCCATGAAGCCGGTGAAGGCGAACACGCTGAGCAGGCCCCAGGCACTGTTCGCCAGTTTGTGAGTGAGGAACAACAGGCCGAGCATGCCAACCAGGCTGACGACGAGCCCCGGCGCAGGCAGACCGAACGACGCGCTGCCACCGGCCACGCCGGCGCTGAACAGCAAGGTCATGGCCAGCAGGCCGTAGGTGTTGCGCAGCACCCGGGTCACGTCGGCCGCCAGTGGCGCGTTTGTCGAATTCGCAGCGGTGGCGCGCAGGGGGTGGGACAAAGCGTTGTCGATCCGGTTCATGAAAAACTCCTTGTGAAATTGGTCGGGGAAAAGTCGACTGGCTCAGGCGGCGGTGATCAGATCTTCGGCAGTCCGTGCGGTGCGGGGCGAATGGCGCGCTTGCTTGAGCTGGCCGATGCGCTTGTGGGCCACGCGGCGCGCCCGGTCGATCGTGCGGTCGATCAAACCGGGCAGGTCGGCGCCACGGTCCTCGACCAACATCCAGCCGCCGCCATCGAGGTGCAGCAACACCCTGCAGCGCTTGTCATCGCCGCCGCGCGGACCGTTCACGTCTGTCAATCGGACCTCGACCCGGCGGATGCGGGCACTCAGCCTCGACAGCGCAAAACCAACGCGCCGCGTGATGCGCAGCGAGTGCTCCGGCAGCAGGAGAAGGTTCGAAGGGCAAATGTCGATCTGCATGGCGTCGGCTCCTTTGAAGTGCCGCGAGGATTCGCGACTGTTGCCAATCTAGGGCCGTTGCACTCGCAGGTAAATGCGAATCTTCCTGCGATTCACTTCGCATAATCCGCAGCATCTGATGCCACCACCGCCGCCGTCGCCAAACGGGTCGCCCCATGAACTTCAAGCACCTGCATTACTTCTGGGTGGCCGCCAAGGCCGGCGGCATCCTGCGCGCCGGTGAGCAGTTGCACACCACGCCACAGACCCTGTCGGGCCAGATCAAGCTGCTCGAGGAACGACTGGGCCGCAAGCTGTTCCGCAAGAGCGGCCGCAACCTGGAACTCACCGACGAAGGTCACGTGGCGATCGGCTATGCCGACCAGATCTTTGCGCTGGGTGCCGAACTCGAAGCCGCGCTGCAGCTGGCACGCAGTGGCCCGCGCACGCTCGACTTTCGGGTCGGCGTGTCCGACTCGGTGCCCAAGGCAGTCGCCTGTCAGCTGCTCGAGCCGGCCTGGGGCGTGCCCGAGCCGATTCGCCTGATCTGCGTCGAGGGCAAGCTGCGCGACCTGCTGGCGCAGCTGTCGGTGCACCGCGTCGACCTCGTGATCGCCGACGAGCCAATGCCGCGCCAGCTCAGCGTGAAGGCCTACAACCACGCGCTGGGCAGCACGGCGACCAGCTTTTTCGCGGCCGAGCGCGTGGCGGCGACCCTCAAGGGTGAGTTTCCGCAGAACCTGAACGGCGCGGCGATGCTGATCCAGGGCAGCGCGTCGCCGATGCGGCCCCGCCTGGAGCAATGGTTCGTGCAGCACGCCGTGCAACCGCGCGTGGTGGGCGAATTCGACGACGCCGCGTTGATGAAGGCCTTCGCCAGCGAAGGGCGCGGCATCTGCGCCGCGCCTGCGGTGCTCGAAGACGCGACCTGCGCGCAATACGGGCTGCGCGTGATCGGTCGCAGCGCCGAGCTGATCGAGGAGTTCTACGCCATCTCGTCGGAACGCCGCATCACGCACCCGTGCGTCGCCGCCATCACCAGCGGTGCGCGCGGGCGCCTGCTGCAGTTCTGAATGCCCTGACCGCGACCGCCCCCCGGGGCTGCGCCGGCCTGGCCCCTCGGGGCAGTCCCGCCGCAACGTCGCGCCGGTGTGAGATCCCAAGCCGCCGGGCTGGACGACAATGCGCTGCCCGACGCGACCCCGAGGTCTTGTGAAGCTTTCGCAGCTGCTCTTTTGTCAAGGTTTCGGCGCGCGGCGCGAATGCGAAGGCCTGGTCTGGGGCGGCCACGTCAGCATCGCCGGCGTGGTCTGCGACGACGCGCAGCAGGACGTTGAACCGCAGGGGCTGCTGTTCAGCGTGCGCGGCGTGACATGGCCGTACCACGCGAAGGCGTTGGTCTTGATGCACAAGCCGGCCGGTCACGAATGCTCGCAAAAGCCCAAACACCATCCGAGCGTCTACAGCCTGCTGCCCGCGCCTTTGCGCAGGCGCGACGTGCAGGCGGTCGGACGCCTGGACGAAGACACCACCGGGCTGCTGTTGCTGACCGACGACGGCCCGCTGATCCACCGCCTGACCTCACCAAAAAAGCATGTGGCGAAGGTCTACGAGGTCGGCTGCAAGCACCCCGTCGATGACGCGCAAGTGAGGCAATTGCTGGCCGGCGTGAGCCTGCTCGACGACCCGGCGCCAGTGCGCGCCGCGGCCTGCACGATCAATGGCGAATACAGCCTGAGCCTGACGCTCACCGAGGGCAAGTACCACCAGGTCAAGCGCATGATCGCAGCCGTCGGCAACCGGGTCGAGACGTTGCACCGCAGCGCCTACGGTGCGTTGACGCTGCCCGCCGACCTCAATCCCGGGCAGTGGCGCTGGCTGCCCGGTCCGCAGGCCATCGACGGCCCCTGATGCACGGCGTGAACACGCCGGCTGACGACGGCGCGTCTCACGGTCCGTCAAGCGACCGCCAAGCGCTTGGGCGCTGAGAACACGGCGACTCGGGCGCCGATGACGCTGCCGGATAATTCGACATGCGCGTTTTCAGAGGCACCCAACACCGCGGCATCGCACCGGCCTGCGCGCTGACGATCGGCAATTTCGACGGTGTGCACCGAGGCCACCAGGCGATGCTGGCGCTGCTGCGGTCGGAGGCCGAACACCGTGGCCTGCCGGCCTGCGTGCTGACCTTCGAGCCGCACCCGCGCGACTATTTTGCTGCGCTGGCCGGCAAGCCCGAGTTGGCACCGATGCGCATCGCGACGTTGCGCGACAAGCTCGGCGAACTCGAGCGCTGCGGTATCGAGCAGGCCGTGGTGCTGCGCTTCGACGCGGCCTTTGCCGCTCAGTCGCCGCAGGCTTTCATCAGCGACGTGCTGTTGCGCGGCATGGGCGCGCGCTATGTGCTGGTGGGCGACGACTTCCGCTTCGGTGCGCGCCGCGCAGGCGACTACGCCATGCTCGATGCCGCCGGACAGGTCGCCGGCTTCGACGTGGCGCGCATGAACAGCTACGAGGTGCATGGCGCCCGCGTCTCCAGTTCGGCCGTGCGCATGGCGCTCAGCAGCGGCGACATGGCGCGCGCCGCGCAGCTGCTCGGGCGCCCATACAGCGTCAGCGGACACGTGATCCACGGCGCCCAACTCGGCCGCACGCTGGGCGCCAGCCAGCCCGGCGCCGACGACGGTTTTCGCACGCTGAACCTGCGCTTCAATCACCCGCGGCCGGCCGCCATGGGCATCTTCGTGGTGCGCACCCACGGCCTCGGAGCGCGCCCGGTCGACGGCGTGGCCAGCCTGGGCCTGCGACCGACGGTGGACGACAGCGGCCGCGTGCTGCTCGAGGTTCATTGCCTCAACTGGCCCGCGGCTCTCGGCGCGCAGGGTGGCTACGGTAAACTCATCAGGGTGGAATTGCTGCAGAAACTGCGCGACGAAGCCCGCTACGACGGGCTGCAGGCATTGACCTCAGCGATACGGCAGGACGTGGCGCAGGCGCGCGCTTATTTTGCGGCGCACTCGCCCAACGACGCCATGACCGGCCGCCAGACCACGCGCGACCGAATTTAAAGCTCGCCGCCCCGCTGCCCGCGAGTTCCGGCCTTGCTGCCGGCCCCTGAAACAGAGTTGCGCCGCCTGTGCGCCGCCCTGACAGTTCGAAAAAGAAACCTTGCCATGACTGACCCGACGCCTGTCCGCACCGCTGCTCGCACCGATTACCGCGCGACGCTGAACCTGCCCGACACGCCGTTCCCGATGCGCGGCGACCTGCCGAAGCGCGAGCCGGGCTGGGTGAAGGAGTGGAACGAGCAAGGCACCTACCAGCGGCTGCGCGACGCCCGCCACGGCGCGCCGCGCTTCGTGCTGCACGACGGCCCGCCGTATGCGAACGGCCAGCTGCACATCGGCCATGCGGTCAACAAGATCTTGAAGGACATGATCGTCAAGGCACGCCAACTGGCCGGCTTCGACGCCCTGTACGTGCCGGGCTGGGACTGCCACGGCCTGCCGATCGAAAATCAGATCGAGAAGATCCACGGCCGCCAGCTCGGCCGCGACGAGGTGCAGGCCAGAAGCCGCGCTTACGCCACCGAGCAGATCGCTCAGCAGATGGCCGATTTTCAGCGCCTGGGCGTGCTGGCCGACTGGCAGCAGCCGTACCGCACGATGGACTTCGGCAACGAGGCCGGCGAGATCGGCGCACTCAAGAAGCTGATGCAGCGTGGCTTCGTCTATCGCGGCCTGAAGCCGGTCTACTGGTGCTTCGACTGCGGCTCGTCGCTGGCCGAGTTCGAGATCGAATACGCCGACAAGGCCAGCCAGACGCTCGACGTCGGTTTCCTGTGCGCCGAACCCTACCGGCTGGCCGCCGCATTCGGCCTGCCCCCGTTCACCCAGGACGCCTTTGCCGTCATCTGGACGACCACCGCCTGGACCATCCCGGCCAACCAGGCGCTGAACCTGAACCCGGCGCTCGAGTACGCGCTGGTCGACACGCCGCGCGGCCTGCTGCTGCTGGCCGCCACGCTGGTCGAGGCCTGCCTGTCGCGGTATGGGCTGGAAGGGCAAGTGCTGGCCACCACGCTGGGCGACAAGCTCGGCGGCATCCGCTTCCGCCACCCGCTGGCGCAGGTGGACGCGGGCTACGACCGGCTGTCGCCGATCTACCTGGCCGATTACGCCACCGATGTCGACGGCACCGGCATCGTGCACTCGTCGCCGGCCTACGGTGTCGACGACTTCAACTCGTGCCTGGCGCATGGGATGACGGTGGACGACATCCTCAACCCCGTGCAGGGCAACGGCAGCTACGCGGCCGACTTCCCGCTGTTCGGCGGCCTGCACATCTGGAAGGCCGTGCCGCAGATCATCGACATGCTGCGTGACGCCGGCCGGCTGCTGGCCACCTCGGGCATCACGCACAGTTACCCGCACTGCTGGCGCCACAAGACGCCGGTGATCTACCGCGCTGCGGCGCAGTGGTTCGTGCGCATGGACGAAGGCACGGGCGTGTTCACGAAGGACAAGGCGCCCAAGACGCTGCGCGAAACCGCGCTCGAAGCCATCGACGCCACGGCCTTCTTCCCCGAAAGCGGCCGCGCGCGGCTTCGCGACATGATCGCCAATCGGCCCGACTGGTGCATCAGCCGCCAGCGCAGTTGGGGCGTGCCCCTGCCCTTCTTCCTGCACAAGGATTCGGGCGAGCTGCACGCCGACACGATGGCCATCCTGGACCGCGCGGTCCAGGTGGTGGCCGCCGGCGGCGTCGAGGCCTGGAGCCGGCTGGCGGCGGCCGACGTGATCGGCGCGACTGATGCCGAGCACTACAGCAAGAGCACCGACATCCTCGAGGTGTGGTTCGATTCGGGCAGCAGCTTCTTCCACGTGCTGCGCAACTCGCACGCCGGCCCCGCGGACGACCCGGGCTATCACACGCAGGGCCCCGAGGCCGACCTGTACCTGGAAGGCCACGACCAGCACCGCGGCTGGTTCCATTCGTCCTTGCTGCTGGGCTGCGCGCTCGAGGGCCGCGCTCCTTACCGCGCGCTGCTGACGCATGGCTTCACCGTCGACGGCCAGGGCCGAAAGATGAGCAAGTCGCTGGGCAACTTCATCGAGCTGCGCGGCCTGTGCAAGGACATGGGCGCCGAGATCATCCGGCTGTGGTGCGCGTCGACCGATTATTCGGGCGACCTGGCGATGGACAAGACCATCCTGGCCCGCGTGGTCGACGGCTACCGCCGCATCCGCAACACGCTGCGCTTTCTGCTGGCCAACGTCGCCGATTTCGACGCTGCGCACGATGCGGTGCCCGATGCGCAGTTGCTGGAGATCGACCGCTGGGCGCTGGCCCGCACGGCGCAGTTGCAGTCCGACATCCTGGCGCACTACGAGCGCTACGAGTTCCATCCCGTGGTGGCCAAGCTGCAGCTGTTCTGCAGCGAAGACCTGGGTGCCTTCTACCTCGACGTGCTGAAGGACCGCCTTTACACCACGGCGCCCAAGTCGCTGGCGCGGCGCAGTGCGCAGACTGCGCTGCACCGCATCACCCACGCCATGCTGCGCTGGATGGCGCCGTTCCTGAGTTTCACGGCGGAAGAGGCATGGAAAGTCTTCGATGGCGGCGATTCGATCTTCATGGAGACATTCCTGAATCTGCCGGATGCGGACGAGGCCCTGCTGGCAAAGTGGGCCACCATCCGCGCAGTGCGCGACACGGTGAACAAGGAGATCGAGGCGCTGCGCAGCACCGGCGGGCTGGGCTCGTCGCTGCAGGCCGAGGTGGTCATCACTGCGGCCGGCGCGGACCATGCTGCGCTGGCGTCGCTGGGGTCGCCGGCGTCGTTGACTGACGACCTGAAGTTCGTGCTGATCACATCCGCGGCCACTCTGGTCGCCGGTGCGGCACTGGCGGTGGCCGTGAAGGCGAGCGACCACACCAAGTGCGAACGCTGCTGGCACTGGCGCGCAGACGTCGGCAGCGACGCCGCGCATCCGACGATCTGCGGACGCTGCACCAGCAACCTGTACGGCGCGGGCGAAACGCGCCAGGTGGCCTGAGCATGGCGGCGCGCAATTCATCGTCCAACGGGCCCGGCCTGTGGCTGTGGCTGGGCCTGGCGGTCATCGTCATCCTGGCCGACCAAGTCACCAAGACGCTCGTCATCGGCTGGTTTCAGTTGGGCGACAGCCGCCCGGTGACGGAGTTCTTCAACCTCGTGCGCGCGCACAACGCCGGGGCGGCCTTCAGCTTCCTGGCCGCTGCGTCGGGCTGGCAGCGCTGGTTCTTCATCACGCTGGGCGTGGTGGTGTCGGCCGGCATCGTGTGGATGATCCGCAGCCACCCCACGCAAAAGCTGTTCTGCTTTGCCGTCAGCATGATCATGGGCGGCGCGCTGGGCAATGTCATCGACCGCGCCTTGCACGGCCATGTCATCGACTTCCTGCAGTTTCGCTTCGACTTCCTGGCGCCGCTGTTCCGCGGCGGCTACTTCCCCAGCTTCAACATCGCCGACGCCGCCATCACGCTGGGCGCGGTGTGCCTGATCGTCGACGAGATCCTGCGCGTGCGGCGGGGGCGCGGGTGACGGCGGGTTGATGGTGGTCAAGGCGCGCATCGGACTCCAATCGCAATCTGCACACCGTGCCTGACAACGCGCCCCGTTCACCCAGCCCGCCGATCGAGTTGCGCCGCATCGGCGCCACCGACCCGCTGCGCTGGCTTAAGCTGGGCTGGCGCGACTTGCTGCGCGCCCCGGGCATCGGGGTGTTCTACGGCGCGTGCTTCATGGTCATGGGCTGGGCGCTGCTCGCGGTCTACCGCCACGCGCCGGCCTACACCATGGCGCTGTCTGCCGGGTTCCTGTTGATGGGGCCGTTCATGTGTCTGGGGCTGTACCGCGTCAGCCAGCGGCTGGAGGCCGGCGAGAAGCCCGATTTCGGCGACTCGCTGCTGGCCTGGGACACACGCACCTCGCAGCTGGGCATCTTCGGCTTCGTGCTGCTGGTGGTCGAACTGCTGTGGGGCCGCGCCACGATGGTCATCTTTGCCGTCAGCTTCGACGAGATGCCCGACTTCAAGGGCTCGTTGTGGGCGCTGCTGGAGCCACAGAACCTGCCCTTCGTGGCCACCTGGGCGGCGGTGGGCGCGGTGTTCGCCACACTCATCTTCGCCATCAGCGTGGTCTCCATCCCCATGATCCTGCACCGCCAGACCGACGCCATCACCGCCGGCCTGACCAGCCTGCGCCTGGTGCTGGACCAGCCCGCCGTCATGCTGTGGTGGGCCTTCTTGATCGCCCTGCTGGTCGGCCTGGCGCTGCTGCCGTGGTTCGCGGGGCTGCTGGTGGTGGGGCCGGTGGTGGGCCATGCCAGCTGGCATGCCTACCGTGCCGCGGTGGTCGACGAGGCGGCGCCCATCGAGGCGGCTGCGGGCGACGCTGCCGGGGCGTGAAGCCGATCTGGGCGATCGACCACGCCCTTTCAGGCAGGGCCCCTTTCAGCGGCGCCAGTTCATCGCTTGCACAGGCTTTCGATGACGGCGGGCGTGGACAGCACCGCCTGCATCGGGGCACGAACTGCCGTCACTGCCAGGTTGCGGTTCTTTGCAGCCAGCGACTTGCCGTCGGCGTGGCGCGGCTTGATGGCGCTGGCGCTGGCCGTGCCGTCCGCGCAGATGAGACGCGCCTTCGCGTCCACCAGATCCACCGGGCCGGCAGGGCTGTCCACGGGCTTCGCGAAACGCACCCGAACAGGCAAGTCGATCTCGCCCCGCGAACCCGACGGCTGGATCCGAAGACCACCCGTGCGCAGCTGCAACTCGTCGCCCGAAGGCAGGGTGATGTGGCTGCGCCATGGTGCAGCGCCGGCGCTGGCCGACAGGCCGAGCAGGCCCAGGGACAGCTGCACGCTGCAGACTGCGCGTGGCCACTGGTGAGGGTCGATACGGTGCGAACGGGGCATGGGCGACTCGCAAGAGCAGAGATCACTGGGATTGTGATGCGGCCCGAGGGGCCGCAGCCGCCGGTCAACGGCGGTCGCCCATCGCATGCGCGATGGTGCCCAGGTCCACGTATTCCAGCTCGCTGCCCGCAGGCACACCGCGGGCCAGGCGCGTGGCCTTGACGCCACGCGAGCGCAAGGCGCCTGCCAGCGCGTGGGCGGTGACTTCGCCCTCGGCCGTGAAGCCGGTGGCCAGGATGACTTCTTCGACGACGCCGTCGCTGGCGCGGGCCAGCAGCTGGGCCACGCCGATGTCGCTGGCGCCCACGCCGTCCAGCGGGCTGATGCGCCCCATCAGCACGAAGTACAGGCCTTTGAAGCTGCCGCTGCGTTCCAGCGCCGCCTGGTCGGCCGGCGTTTCCACCACGCACAGCAGGCGGGCGTCGCGGGCGGGGTTCAGGCAGGTGCTGCAGACCGCTGCCTCGGTGTAGGTGTGGCAGCGCTCGCAGTGTCCCATGCGCTGCACGGCGTTCGTCAGCGCTGCGGCCAGGCGCTGCGCGCCGTCGCGGTCGTGCTGCAGCAGGTGAAAGGCCATGCGCTGGGCCGACTTCACGCCCACGCCCGGCAAGCGGCGCAGCGCCTCGATGAGGCCTTCGAGCGCGGGTTCAGCCACCTTCGAGGATCAGAACGGAAGCTTCATGCCGGGTGGCAGCGGCATGCCGGCGGTGAGCTTGCCCATCTTCTCGGTGCTGACGGCCTCGGCGCGGCGCACCGCGTCGTTCATGGCGGCAGCGACCAGGTCTTCGAGCATGTCCTTGTCATCGGCCAGCAGGCTGGGGTCGATGATTACGCGCTTGACGTCGTGCTTGCAGGTCATGGTGACCTTCACCAACCCGGCGCCCGATTGGCCTTCGACCTCCATCAGCGCCAGTTCGTCCTGCGCCTTTTTCATGTTGTCCTGCATCGCCTGGGCCTGTTTCATCAGTCCGGCCAATTGACCCTTCATCATGGTGCTGTCTTCCTTCGAGGTGTTTGGTCGGTCAGACCGGTTTGATCGATCCCGGCACGATGCGCGCCGTCTTGTACTGCTTCAAGAGTTCCTGCACGACCGGGTCGTCGCGGATCTGCGCCTCGGCTGCCGCCTGCACGCGCAGCCGCTCGGCGGCGTCACGCCGGGCCGGCGAATCTTCGGGCGCACCGGGCTCGAGGTCGAAGCGCACCGTCTGCCCCAACACCGGCGCCAGCGCGGCGGCCAGCTTGTCGGCCAGGGCCGGCGTGCGCAGCGTTTCGCGCTCGACCAGCAAATGCCAGGTGGGCGGCACGCTGACTTCGTCGATGTGCCGCAGCCCGCCTTGCGACGCAAGCTCACGCACCAGCGCGGCCAGACCCGATTCGGTCAGCTGCTTGACCAGAATCGCCCAACGATCGCCCAGCGACGTGTCGGTCACGACGCGCTCCGCAAGCGCTGCGGCGGCGGGGGCCGCAGCAGCCGGGGCCATGGCGGAGGCCGCAGCGACGACCGCAGGTGCAGCCGTCGGCACCGGCCGTGCCGCCGGCGTGCTGCGCGGCGGCGACGTGGGCAGGCTCAACGCCGGAGGCGCGGGCGCACGCAGCGGCGCGGTGCGCGGCTCGCGCGCAGCTTCCGCCGCCGGCGCCACGGCGGCAGGCGTGGCAGGCGCGGCCGACGGGAAGGCCAGAAAGCGCAGCAGCACCATGGTCAGCGCGCCGTACTCGTCGCTCATCAGCTGCAATTCGCTGCGGCCGTGCAGCACCATGCTGTAGAGCAACTGGGTTTCATCAGGCGGCAGGATTTGCGCCAGGCGGGCTGTCTCGGTCGCTTCGGGATCAGTATCTTCATCACCTTCCAGCGATTTGGCCATCATCTCAGGCACGGCCTGCAACACCGCCATGCGTTGCAGCACGGTGGTCATTTCTTCAAGCGTCGACGCGGCGCTCAGGCCATTGACGCGCAGCACTTCAGACGTTTCGACCACCGTTTTGCCATCGCCCCGCGCCAGCGCATCCAGCAGCTTGAAGACATAGCTGCGGTCCACGCTGCCCAGCATCAGGCGCACGCTGGCCTCTTGCAATGCCCCAGATCCAAAAGCAATCGCCTGGTCGGTCAAAGACAGCGCATCGCGCATCGACCCGCGGGCTGCCCGCGCCAGCAAGCGCAGCGCTTGGGGTTCAGACGACACATTCTCGACACCCAACACATGCCCCAAATGCTCCAGAATCGTCTCGGGCGCCATGGGCCGCAAATTAAATTGCAGGCAGCGCGACAGCACGGTGGCAGGCACTTTTTGTGGGTCGGTCGTGGCCAGTACAAATTTGAGGTACTCAGGCGGCTCTTCCAGCGTTTTGAGCATGGCGTTGAATGCCGTGTTCGTCAGCATGTGAACCTCGTCAATCATGAAGACTTTGAAGCGCCCCACCACCGGTTTGTAAACCGCTTGCTCCAGCAGTTGCGCGATTTCGTCCACGCCCCGGTTGGATGCCGCGTCCAGCTCGGTGTAATCCACAAAGCGGCCGCTATCAATATCAGTGCAGGCCATGCAAACCCCGCAAGGCGTAGCAGTAATGCCGCCTTGACCATCGGTGCCAATGCAGTTCAGCGACTTGGCCAAAATCCGTGAAATCGTGGTCTTGCCCACACCCCGCGTACCGGTGAACAAATAGGCATGGTGCAGCCGCTGGGTGGTCAGCGCATTGCCAAGGGCTTGCACCACATGCGACTGACCCACCATTTCAGAGAAATTTTTTGGACGGTATTTGCGGGCCAAGACTAGATAAGACATTTACACATTCTAAAGTGACGCGTCATTTATAATCATTGGTGACGAGCCTTCCCGCATGGTAAAGCGGCCAACCGGGTCAGGTGGGGAACCAAGCAGCCCTAACTGTGGAGTCAGTGCCGGGGTCAAGGCTCGTCACCTTTCAGGCACATCTATAAATCCATTTTTCGGGCGAATCGACTCGTTGTGCGGTGCTCGCAATCCTCATGCACACAAGTGCATTCCGGTGTTCTGCGCTTCGTCCGCCTGGCACTTCATCCCGAAAAGCTGAATTTCTAGACGTGCCCTGATTCACTCGCTAGCGCCCATTCGACGTGCTCTCGAACCAGAGCACTCTCGCTCCCGAGTCGCGACTGCAGCGCAGTCCGAATCCCGTCATCACAACCCGCCCGCAGCGCATTGCCCATTGCTACTGCAATATTGCGCAGCCAGCGTTCGTGGCCGATACGGCGAATCGCGCTGCCTTCTGTGTTGCGTAAAAACTCTTCTTCAGTCCACGCAAACAATGTAACTAGTTGCTGCCCAGTCAGCCCTTGCCGTTCATCAAAGTCGGGCAAGGCGCTGCGCTGGGCAAACTTGTTCCAGGGGCAAATCAGTTGGCAATCGTCGCAGCCGTAAATCCGATTGCCGATCAGTGACCGCAATTCCAACGGAATCGCCCCGGCGTGCTCAATCGTCAGGTAAGAAATGCAGCGTCGCGCATCCAGCTTGTGGGGTGCAATGATGGCCTGGGTGGGGCATACGTCAATACAAGCTGTGCAACTGCCGCAGTGAGCGGAGACGGTCTTACTTGTCGGCAAATCCATATCGATATAAATTTCACCCAAAAAAAACATGGACCCGGCATCACGGTTCAAGATTAAGGTGTGCTTGCCACGCCAGCCCTGGCCACTTCTTGCTGCCAGCTCGGCCTCCAGAACAGGGGCTGAATCTGTGAAGGCGCGGTGGCCCAGCTTGTCAACATGGGCCGCAATCTTTTCACCGAGCTTTTGCAAGCGGCCGCGCATGACTTTGTGATAATCACGGCCTCTGGCGTAGCTTGAAATAATGGCCTCAGTGGGGCGATGGAGTCGACTGAACTCTATGGCTTGCCAGTCATCAGACGTTGATGCAGGCAAATAGTCCATCCGCGCGGTGATGACGCTGACCGTGCCCGGAATCAGCTCTGCTGGCCGCGCCCTCTTAAGCCCATGCGCGGCCATGTAATGCATGTCGCCATGAAAGCCTGCCGCCAACCACGCTGATAATCCGGCTTCTGCAGACGACAAATCAACGCCTGCAATGCCGATTTGCGAGAATCCAAGCTCACGCGCCCAAGTTTGAATGTTTTGCACCAAAGGCTGAATGACTAAATGTTTGCTTTGAATCACGCCCCGATTGTAAAAAGGATTGCCTGGCCTGACGAGCCTGCAACTCAGGCGTTTGCTCAGGCGCTTGCTGGGCACGCGGCCATCGCCGATGCTTTAATTGAGCTGCGCGGCGATTTGGGCGCAGGCAAAACGACTTTTGTGCGTCATTTGCTGGCTGCGCTGGCTGTGCAAGGCCGGATTAAAAGCCCAACCTATGCGGTGGTTGAGCCGTACACGCTTGAAAGCGGTTTGAACATCTGGCATTTTGATTTTTACCGTTTCAATGACCCGCGCGAATGGGAAGAAGCGGGGTTTCGCGATATTTTTGCCAGCCCCGGACTGAAGCTGGTGGAGTGGCCTGACAAGGCGGGTGAGTATTTGCCGCAAGCAGACTTGATACTGGCAATAGAAGTTCTGGACGACGACACAAGGCAAGTCACACTGACGGCACAAACCCAAATCGGCAAGGCATTGCTGGCATGAACCAAAGACGCAGCGTCATAAAGCTCAGCACATTGGTGCTGCTGCTTGGCGTGCAGCACATTGCGCGCGGTGCAAGCATTGTGGCGGTGCGAGTGTGGCCGTCAAAGGACTACACGCGCCTGACGATTGAGTCGGATGGCGAAATCAAAACGCGCCAGTTTTTTATTGCCGAGCCACCACGTCTGGCGGTGGATATTGAAGGTATTGATTTGATACCCGCACTGCGCGAACTGGTGGCCAAAGTCAAGCCTGACGACCCCAATATTTCAGGCATTCGTGTTGGACAAAACACGCCCGGTGTGGTGCGACTTGTGATTGATCTGAAGCAGCCCATACTGCCGCAAGTTTTTACACTACCGCCGGTTGCGGCCTACCAATACCGGCTGGTGTTTGATTTATACCCAACGCAAGTAGCCGACCCGCTGGAGGCCTTGATTGCTGAACGGCTGGCTGACAAATCACAACCCAAAACGCAAACGCCCGCAGCTACCAGTCCTGACCCTTTGGGCGAACTGATGGCCAGGCAATCAAACCGGCCCGCCAGCAGCGCACCAGCAGCGCAACCCACGCCCAACAAAACGACAGTGGTCAAACCGCCGCCAGACGTTCCAGCAACAATCGCAGGCAAAACCGACAGACTGGTCATCGTGGCACTGGACCCCGGCCACGGCGGTGAAGACCCTGGCGCGATTGGCCCTGGCGGCACACGAGAAAAAGATGTGGTGCTGCAAATCGCCCTGCGCCTGCGTGACCGCATCAACCAGCAGCCCAACATGCGAGCCTATCTGACACGCGATGCTGACTTTTTTGTGCCGCTGCACATTCGCGTGCAAAAAGCGCGCCGTGTGCAGGCCGACCTGTTCATCAGCATTCATGCCGATGCTTTTTTTACCGAACGCCCACAAGGCGCCAGCGTGTTTGCATTGAGCGACAAGGGAGCTACCAGCAGCAGCGCCCGCTGGATGGCCGACAAGGAAAACTCCGCCGACCTGGTGGGTGGCGTGAACGTCAAAGCAAAGGATTCACAGGTACAAAAAGCCCTGCTGGACATGAGCACCACGGCGCAAATCAACGACAGCCTCAGGCTCGGCGGCGCGGTACTGGGCGAGATCGGCAAC
>ENA-OFCE01000751-OFCE01000751.1-metagenomes-genome-assembly--contig:-NODE-751-length-19620-cov-5.999540_pt1 | contig 19620 bp, 6 predicted proteins | sample MGYA00153388_OFCE01 | MGnify analysis MGYA00153388
CGATCGCTGTGAGCCGTTGGGGATCTACTCCCTTCCCACTCAAGAAACAGACATCATGATTCACCATTCACCATCCACCATCCACCATTCACCCCCTACGCTAAATGTCTAATTTGACACAGGTACGGTAGTAGGTTGGGCATGATGTTCAAATACTACCTCTGGAAAGGGGCTACCGGATTGTCGATCCAATAAGGAAGAGGACTTACCTTTTAATTCTCGATCGAAAAAAGCCACTGTATATTCATTAATTATCTTCATTGCTCGATCGGTGGAGATTTTGCCACCGCCATTGTGGAGCCGCGATCTCAGAGGATAATCTGAGAAATTCATGTGGGCGGATTCTAACAGCGTCAGATTGTCACCGCCATGCTGTTGAAACCAGCGATCCCTTTGCTCATAGCCCCAAGCATCGGTTTGTTTCGCGCGCCGCAATGAGCCATTAATAGAGCTGAGATCCGCTCTGGTGGGGCGGGGGTAATCTGAATTCATAAAGAAAAAGGGCACAGAGGCACCCAGTCGGGCAGCAGAGCCAAATAATAAGCCATCCATATTCATTCCGGCTTTGAGGCGGGAATCGATCGAGCAAGCCTGCGCCGCTGCTGCACCGCCAAATGAATGCCCAAAAACACCAATTTTATTAAGGTTGAAAGTAGCTTTAAATGGTTTGTCCCTGGCGATCTGTGGCAATCGATCGAGTACAAAGCTAATATCTTGAGTTCTTAGTACTAGTTGCTCTTCACCGACTCGGAGCAACGTGGCTAATGCCTCATCTGAAGATGTATAGTCAGCCGATAAATTGCTGTAAATTATTCTGCCACTAGGATAGATCGCCATAGGTACAGAGCAAGGATGTTCCAATCCAATTACTACAAATCCATGACTAGCAAGCTCTTGAGTTTGGAAGGTATTATCTGTTTTAAATCCGCTCCAAGAGGGCGTATAAATGATGACTGGATAAGGAATGTCTCTGGCGATCGGAGCATCTAAAATAGCATGAGTTTTTACATTACCTAAATGACTGAATACTCCTTGAGGAATCAAACGTGCATCCTGTAAATAAGGTGCTTTGACTCCATTAGTTTGAGTGGTGGGATACCAAACTTGAACCACTAACTCGCGAGACCTCCGGTAGGCTACGCCAACGGATTTGGTACTTGGATCGCAAAGCTCGATCCGCGATCGATCGACTAAATCGATCGATGTTGTGCCAACGGCATACTTACCTGTCGGCACTGGAAATGTAAAAACTGGAAATAGCTCGGATAGGATTGCAGAAGCAAGTAAGCCAGCTATTCCCAATCCAATTAAGCAGGGAAATAATAGCGGTAATTTTACTTGGAACTTTAACACTGCTATTGATAATAACAGCAAGATACTAGAGAATATTGCTGGGAGCATCTGCCATCGATAGTTCCCCCTAACTAAATCTCCAGCGATCGGTGTGACTATTGCTACGGCGAGGATAACTAACCATAAATATTTCGATCTATTCATGTAGTAAAAATCTCGGAGATTATTTATTCGTTACTTGAGATATCGCGATCGTCATAGTCAATTTTTTACTATAGCAATTCTAAATCAGATCTCTGGTATTAAACATTGGTGCTCATGCGGCTTGTGCCTAACACACCATACATCAACTGAAACCTGGTGAGAAGTGCTAAAAACCTCGCTGTCAACTGTCAACTGTTTAACAAGATCCCTTTTTAAGTAGAACTACTTCGATCGTTTCGAGCAATATTTTCAGGTCTAGAGTGAGCGACCATTGGAGGATATAAACCATGTCCCAATAAAAAATATCGTCAGAGTCAACATTTGCACGTCCTTTAACTTGCCACAATCCAGTAATGCCAGGGAGAACTTCATAGCGGAGAAGTCGATTCTGAGCAAATTGTTCGGTGTTCTGCATCGATCGCTCATAGTCTCTGATCGGTAGAGGGCGTGGCCCAACGAGACTCATTTGTCCTTGCAAAACATTGATCAATTGTGGTAACTCATCGATACTGTAGTCCCGCAAGAATTTACCAGTTTTAGTAATTCGGGGATCGGCTTTGATTTTAAATAATACCCCGCCTTTAACTTCATTTTGAGTTTCTAATTGTTGCTGAAGTTCGCTAGCATTTTCTACCATTGTCCTAAATTTCCAGACTTGAAAATGTTTACCTTTCAAGCCAACGCGATGCTGTCTGTAGAAAATCGGCCCCGAAGATGTTTTTTTGATTAATATAGCAACCAGTATTAGTAGCGGCGAGATAATAATGAGAATCAACAATGAGCCGATCGTATCGAACAAACGTTTTAGCCAAAAATTCATACTAAAAATCGGTAAAGATTTAAAGCGAACTGTGGGGATTTCCTCGATCATCTTAGTCTCAGCAGAGCGTTGTGGTAGTTGTAGCTCAGTCGGAACGATCCGCAGATGAATTCCGGCTGCTTTCAAATTCCAGAACAAGATAATTTGATTATCGATCGAATGTTGAGAGCAAATAAATACCTCGCTAACTTTACGCGATCGAATCTGGCTCAAAATCCGATCTAATTGGCTATTGATATCCCAAATGGATAAGTCAATAATACTATCAACTTTAAACTGTCGAGATCGCTTGAGTAATTTTTCGACCCGATCGATATCCACTCGATCTCCCATCAACACGATCGGTTGCTGAAAGATCGGATTGTGCTTACGCATCTGAATCGCACATAGGTCGGATACAAACCTGGCACTACCAATAAGCAGAAAGTTTAGCACTAAAGCGATCGAGAACACCGAACGGGATACCCACAAACCTGGTTGATAGAAAAAAACAGCAATCAATACAATAATTTGGGCGAGGATCAGCGATTTAAATAATTTAGCAAATCGGTGGAGCTTGTCATCAGTTCCGTAGAATCCAGCAGCAGCTAGAGTTCCGATACTAGCTGCGAGAATTGGGATCGTCGATTCTGAAATATTTACTCCAGTTGGTGTACCGATCCAAGCTGCGACTGTCCATGATGCGAATAGCATTGAAGTATCTAGTAGTATCAATCCGAGTGATTGAAACCCAATCATCGGTGTGCGCCATCGCCGCGAGCGATTTGTCGCGCGGATATCTTCTGTTTGCCATGGGCTACTAGAATCGGTTTCTTTTAAATGGGTCATGCTATCGCTCCAGATGTAGATTGTGCGATCGAAATGTATAAAAAATCTATATCACTCTTTGTCACTGATTATTAACGATATTACAATAAAAATGGCTGTTGTCATCGTCACCAAATAGTATCTAAAATGTCCACATTCATCCGCTCAATCTCCTGAAGTATAATCCTAAATTTAGCTTGGAGCTAACTATACAGATTTAATTAGATACATCGATCGTAGAAATTCAGTCATTTGGCTGTTGAGAATTTAGCAACCTTGGAGAAAAATTAGATATACATAATAAACTATCTACGTAGTTGTCTGTGGAATAGCTGATCCGTAAAGTTACTACAAGGCAGGTCGATCGATAGTTAGCGATCGATATCTAAAACACGAGCGAGACAGTAAGTATATTTAAACTAAAGTTAAGATTGAGCAGGAGAACTAGAAAATGCTCAATTTCGTTAGATTGTGAGGATCCGTTGACAGGAAACAGATCGGTGGAGCCAAATCTAGATCTTGTGTGGATGAGTAGCAAAATACAGCAAATGAAGTTCCTGTAATCTAGGTTTAGTCAATCTCCACTTCAGTAAAGTTACAGAGCTGGATGTATAGTTTGAGATAGTTATAAATACATAAATTTTGAATAAGCAACTGGTAATATATGATACTCTCAGTCTCGATCGAATTAGTTTAGAGGGAGTATAAAGTTCATGAATCGACCATCAGCCAACTCAAGCTATATCAAAGTATCTGTAATCATTCCGGCATACAATAGCAGTGTTTTTTTGCCAGAAGCAATTGAAAGTATTCTCGATCGAGCATACTTGGAAGTCGAGATTATTGTGGTTGATGATGGTTCGATCGATGACATCAAAGCAGTCTGCGATCGCTACCCGACAGTGCATTATATCTATCAAAAAAATCAAGGCGTATCCGTCGCACGCAATACCGGAGCGCAAGCAAGTAAGGGTAAATATCTCCTTTTTCTCGACAGTGACGATCGACTATTGCCAGAAGCGATCGAGATTGGCGTAGCAGCGATTGAGGCACATCCTGAAGTTGGGTTTGTGTTCGGGCGTTATCTGTACCAGTTAGTCGGTGCTGATGGCTCGTATACCACCGAACAGACATTCGAGCATCAACCAGCAGTAGCTAATTATGCGACTATATTAGCCGATCGACATCGAATTCAAGTTGGGTGCGTACTATTTTCGCGATCTGCTTTTGAAGCTGTCGGCGGGTTCGATCCCAGTTTATGGGCACTCGAAGATCTGAATTTATTGCTCCGAATTGCCCGCGAGCTGCCGATTTATTTCCACGATCGCGTAGTTTCGGAATATCGCATTCACGATCGCAATGTGTCGAGCAAATCAGCCGAAATGCTCGTCGGTGCGCTAACTGCACATCGGCGGCAATGGAGCTATGTGGAGTCAAGTGGCGATCGGGAATATTTAGCGGCTTATCAGTGTGGCGAACGAGTTTGGATTAAACTTTTTGGCGATCGGATTCTGTATGACGCAATTAGACTAGCACAGGCGGGATCGATGGCGGCTGTGGAAATGGTACAGCTAGTCTTAAATTATGACCCTGAGTTGGAATGTGTCGATCGGGAGATCTATAGAGTCGCGATCGATCTGCTGACAGCTACGCAGAGACTGCAATTACAGGATTTGTCCCCAAATCGGAACCGGAACCCACCCCCAGCCCCTCCAGGGAGGGGAGTAAGAGGGGAGAGGGTTGATTATCCGCAGACTAGATGTATTCATCAGTTATTTGAAGAGCAGGTAGAGCGGACACCGGATGCAGTAGCGATCGTTTTTAAAAACCAGCAGCTCACCTATGGTGAATTGAACGATCGCGCCAACCAATTAGCGCACCACCTCCAAGCTCTAGGCGTTGAGTCAGAAACACTGGTGGGGATTAGTTTAGAACGCTCTCTAGAGCTGGTAATTGGTATTTTGGGTATTCTCAAAGCTGGCTGTGCGTATGTGCCCCTCGATCCAGCCTACCCCCAGCAGCGGTTAGCCTATATGCTGGAGGATTCCCAAGTCCCGATCCTGGTGACGATGGAAAATCTAAGGCCATCTTTTGGGGAGTATTCAGGCTCTATGGTGTGCTTGGATAGCTTGGATGAACTCGATCGCCACACGAACCCAATTAGCACGGTTACGCCAGATAACCTCGCTTATATTATCTATACTTCTGGTTCGACTGGACAACCTAAGGGGGTGCTGGTAACACATGCGAATGTCGGGCGGTTATTTGCAGCAACTCAAGACTGGTACCAGTTTGACGATCGCGATGTGTGGACGATGTTCCATTCTTATGCTTTTGACTTCTCTGTCTGGGAGCTGTGGGGAGCGTTGATTTATGGCGGACGATTGGTAATTGTCCCTTTCGATATTAGTCGATCGCCCCAAGAATTTTATGAGTTATTGCAGCGGGAGCGAGTTACTGTCCTCAATCAGACTCCTTCAGCTTTTCGGCAACTGCTGCGGGTAGCCAACGAGCCGGATTCAATGAGTTTACGCTTAGTTATTTTTGGTGGGGAAGCTCTCGATCTCCAGAGCTTGAAGCCGTGGTTTGAGAGGTATGGAGATAAGGTACCTCAGCTTGTGAATATGTACGGGATTACCGAAACTACCGTTCATGTTACTTATCGATCGATTAGCCTTGCCGATCTAGATTGTGGTAGTGTCATCGGTTGTCCGATTCCCGATCTAGAATTATATATTTTAGATCCCGATCTCCAACCAGTCGCCAGCGGGATGTCTGGTGAAATGTACGTGGGTGGGGCTGGAGTTGCACGGGGTTATCTCAACCGCCCAGAACTCACAGCCGCACGATTTATTCCTCATCCCTTTAGCACCCAGGGCGTGCTGTACAAGACTGGCGATCTGGCGCGGTACTTACCAAATGGAGATATTGAGTATTTAGGGCGGATCGACAATCAGGTTAAGATTCGGGGTTTTCGGATTGAGCTGGGCGAAATTGAAGCCGCTCTGACTCAGCAGTTGCAGGTGCAAGAAGCTGTAGTTATCGCTACAGGCGGAACAGGCGAGGAACGGCTGGTGGCTTATCTAGTACCTGCGACTTCGACACCGATCGATCTTGCCGCTCTACGAGCTAGTCTCAAGCAGCAGTTACCCGACTATATGGTGCCATCTGCCTTTGTATGCGTGGCGGCGATGCCCTTGACGGCTAATGGCAAGATCGATCGTCAAGCATTGCCAGCACCGGATAATAATTTTAACTTGGGGATAAAATTTGTCGCTCCAGGTACGTCTACCGAGGAGATCTTAACCGCGATTTGGGCAGAAATTCTCAGACTGGAACGAGTTGGAGTTGAGGATAACTTTTTCGATTTAGGTGGTAATTCTTTATTAGGCATCAAGGTAATCGATCGGATTCAAGCGCGATTTAAGCTCAAAGTCTCGGTAGTCAGACTTTATCAATATTCAACAATTCGATCGATGGCTGAATATCTGACTGAAGCGATGAAGGGACAACAGCTCGTACCCGCTCTAGAGCCATCCGCACCAAAAATATCTGCAAATAATGGTGTTGCTGTAATTGGGATGGTAGGGAGATTTCCTGGGGCGAATAGTATCGCAGAGTTGTGGCAAAATCTGTGTGCTGGTAGAGAGACGATGACCTTTTTTGAGGAAGATGAAATCGATCCGAGTATCGATCGATCGCTAATCGCCGATCCTAATTATGTCCCAGCTAAAGGAGTCCTCGCCGGAGCCGAACTATTTGATGCTAGCTTCTTTGGGGTTGGGATTAGAGAAGCCCAAGTGATGGATCCTCAAGCCCGAATTTTTGTCGAGCTAGCTTATGAAGCGATCGAAAATGCTGGCTATACTGCGGCAGAAAATAATAAAATTGGCGTGTATGCTGGCTCGGCTGAAAATACTTATTTTGAGAGACATTTAAGCGGTAGGGCGGATATTATCGATGGCTTTGGCGAACTCCAAACGCACTTAGTCAACGATCGAGATTATCTCCCCACTAGAGCGTCATATAAATTAAATCTTAAAGGCCCAAGTATCAGTATTAGTACTGCCTGTTCGACATCATTAGTCGCCATTATTCAGGCTTATCAAGGGTTATTAAATCATCAATGCGATCTTGCTTTGGCTGGCGGAATTTCGATTAATACGCCCCAAAATCAAGGTTACTTACATCAAGAAGGGAGCATATTTAGCCCCGATGGACATTGCCGCCCATTTGATGCTAATGCTCAAGGGACATCATTTAATAATGGTGCGGGAATTGTCGTTTTAAAACGCGTAGAGGAAGCGATTGCTGATGGCGATCGGATTTATGCTGTGATTAAAGGAGTCGGCATTAATAATGATGGTGCTGATAAAGTTAGTTTTACCGCTCCTAGTGTCAATGGACAGATGGGCGCGATCCTCCAAGCTCAACATGCAGCGGGAATCGAGCCAGCCACGATCTCTTATATTGAAGCACATGGAACGGCAACAGCATTGGGCGATCCGATCGAAGTTGAAGCTTTGACTCAAGCTTTTCGGACGCAAACTCAAGCTAAACAATTTTGTGGAATTGGTTCGATTAAAAGTAACTTGGGACATTTAACCGCCGCCGCAGGTGTAGCGGGATTTATCAAAACAGTCTTGGCTATTTATCATCGCCAAATTCCCCCCAGTATTAATTTCGATCGACCAAATCCGCACATCGATTTTGCCAATAGTCCTTTCTATGTCAATGACAAATTAGTTGACTGGCAAAGTGGATATCCGCGCCGCGCGGGTGTTAGTTCCTTTGGTGGCGGCGGTACGAATGCCCATGTGATTTTGGAAGAAGCACCTCAATCGGGATCTAGTTCTTCCCGTCCCTATCAATTATTAGTGCTTTCAGGTAAAACTGAAACCGCGATCGGTCAACTTACAACCAATCTTCATCACTATTTACAACAAGACTCAACCCCAAACTTAGCAGATATTGCTTATACCCTTCAGCAAGGGCGGAAAAGTTTTAACCACCGTCGATTTATCGTCTGCAAAGATCGAGTAGAAGCTGTCGAAAACCTGGCAACCTTACCACCTCAATTAACCGCAACTCGACACGTTAAAACTCAGCAGCCCGAAGTGGTATTCATGTTTCCAGGGCAAGGTGCCCAGTATGTGAATATGGGTGTAAATTTGTATAAATCCGAACCAGTATTCCAGCAAGCGATCGATCTTTGTGCAGAGATTTTACAACCTTTATTAGAGCGAGATCTACGCGAATTAATGTATCCACAGGTGGAGCAATTAGAATCGAGCACCGAGTTATTAGCTCAAACTCGCTATACTCAGCCAGCTTTATTTGCGATCGAATACGCTCTAGCTCAATTGTGGCTCAGTTGGGGCATAAAACCCAAAGCAATGATCGGGCATAGTATCGGGGAGTTCGTGGCGGCTTGTCTGGCGGGCGTATTTTCGCTCCCAGACGCGCTCAAACTCGTTGCGGCGCGGGGGAAACTGATGTGGGATTTACCTGCTGGTGCGATGCTCTCAGTGCGACTACCAGCGGCAGAGATCGCCACCAGACTGACACCGGAATTAGCGATCGCGGCGATTAATAGTCCTGTGCTGTGTGTAGTATCTGGCGAGACTGAAGCGATCGCTCAGTTACAGCAAGAGTTAGAACGAGAGGAAATAGTTTGTAAATTATTGCATACTTCCCATGCTTTTCATTCGCCGATGATGGCACCGATTGTCGCACCTTTTGCCGAGTCGATCGCAACTATGCAGCTATCTCCGCCCCAGATCCCGTTTATCTCTCTAGTAACAGCCGACTGGATTACCGACGAGCAAGCCATAAGTCCTAACTATTGGGCAGATCATCTAGTTAAGCCAGTCCGTTTTGCTGAAGGTGTCCAAAAACTATGGCAACAACATCCTAACTTTGTTTTACTAGAAGTCGGATCGCGCCAAACTCTGACAACTCTAGCACGACAACAAGTGACCGATCGGCAAAACCAAATTGCGATCGCTTCACTCGGCAATACCTCCGAGGATAACGCCGATTGGCAATGTCTACTCCAAGCCGTCGGGCAATTATGGTTAGCTGGAGTCAATATCGATTGGGCACAATTCTACATCAATGAAACCAGACATCGCGTCCCCTTGCCTACCTATCCATTTGAACGGCAAAAATTCTGGATCGATCCACTCCCTCACCAAAATTTATCACCTGCAATTTCCAGCACCCCAATTCAACCCGATTATCTAAATAATTTAATTATGCCAGTATCGTCGCCCCCTCCTGAAGCTCGTGCCGTGCGGTTAATTCCCCCGATTGCCGCAGTTTTTAAAGATACCGCAGGGGTAGAGATTGGCGCAGACGAACAGCTCGCGACTTTCCTAGAGCTAGGTTTAGATTCACTATCGCTGACTCAAGTAGCTCTGAGCCTCAAGAAAAAATTCAAAATCAAAGTTACTTTTCGGCAATTATTAGAGGACTGCTCTAGCCTGACAACCCTCGCGCGGTCGATCGATCTCCAACTGCCTCCAGATGCCTTTCCTGCGCCAGTAGTCAACCCACCCACTCAGGTAGTCAATCCCACTGTTGCACCAGCTTCTAGCCCGATCTTGCCCACTGCTGCGCCAATAACGATCGCACCAGTCGTCAATAGTGGAAATCAAAGTGCCATTGAAGCATTAGTTGGGCAGCAACTCCAGATCATGGCAAGGCAACTGGAATTGCTCGGTGGTAATAGCATCCCGCCTCAAGCCGTGCCAATTGCCTCAAGCCCAGTTATCCCGCCTCAAGCCGTGCCAATTGCCGCAAGCGAGCCAGTTATCCCCCCAGCTACTCACATCGCGTCAAGTCACAACGGGAATGGGCGAGGAACTACACCCCCAGAAAAACCGCTCAAAGCACCAGCTCCAGGCACAAAAATCAGTAAATCGATCGATACTAGCCTCACCGCCCAACAGCAAACAGCCCTAACAGGCATAATCGATCGTTATGTAGCACGTACCCCTGAGTCCAAACGTCAAGCTCAAGCGCATCGCCGCTATTTGGCAGATCCGCGCACGGTTTCGGGATTTGCTCCCTCGATCAAAGAAATGGTCTATCCGATCGTCATCAATCGCGCCAAAGGGTCGAGATTGTGGGATGAAGATGGTCACGAATACATCGATCTTACCAATGGCTTCGGTCTAAATTTCTTCGGCTGGTCGCCGGATTTTATTACAGAGGCACTCAAAGCACAGCTAGATCTGGGGATGGCAATCGGCCCCCAAACGCCTCTGGCTGGGAAGGTTGCCAAAACGATCGCCCAAATTACGGGGATGGAGCGAGTCGCCTTTTGCAACACGGGTTCGGAAGCGGTGATGGCGGCATTTCGGATCGCTCGAACGGTGACAGGACGCGATCGAATCGTAATTTTTGCCGACTCTTACCACGGCACTTTTGATGAAGTATTAGTCCGCGCCAGCTCCGATCGAAAATCTTTACCTGCGGCACCAGGCATCATGTCTGCTGTATTTGAAAATATTTTGGTACTAGATTATGGTACTTCAGAATCGTTAGAAATCATTCGCCAATGTGCTGACGAGCTGGCGGCTGTCATCGTCGAACCGATCCAAAGTCGCCACCCCGAATTACGCCCCCAAGCATTCCTCCAAGAACTGAGAAAAATCACCGAGCGATCGGAAACTGCCTTAATTTTTGATGAAGTTGTCACTGGCTTTCGAGTCGCGCCTGGAGGTGCTCAGGAATACTTCGGTATCAGAGCCGATATTGCTACTTATGGCAAAGTTGTTGGTGGTGGTTTACCGATCGGGATCTTAACCGGAACAGCTAAATATATGGATGCACTCGATGGTGGTTTCTGGCAATTTGGCGATCGATCGATTCCCGAAGTCGGTGTCACGTTTTTTGCCGGAACTTTTGTCCGTCACCCTCTAGCTTTAGCCGCTGTCGAAGCTACTCTAACTAAACTTCAAGCGGGAGGAGCCGATCTACAAATATCTCTAACAACTAAAGTCACAAAACTAGTCGATCGACTGACCGCACATTTTAAATTAGTTGGGGCACAGATTAATCTCGAATATTTCAGCTCTTGGTTTTACATCACCTTTCCGCCTACTGAAACCTATGGTGGCTTACTATTCTATCTATTGCGGGAAAAAGGGATTCATGTTTGGGAGTACCGTCCGTGCTTTTTGACTCTCGCCCATAGTGATGAAGATATCGATAAAATTGTTTGGGCTTTCCAAGTATGTATCGCCGAGCTGCAATTGACAGGCTTACTTTCGAGTTCTGGAAATGCGATCGCGATTAATAGAAATCTGCCACCGCAACCAGGTGCAAAATTGGGTAAAGATCGATCTGGAAATCCGGCTTGGTTTATCACCGATCCACAGCAACCTAGTAAATATTTACAGCTTGATAAATAGTTGATAGTTGATAATTGATAGTGATTCGCTTTTACAATAGGGATTTAGACCCCCTGAATTTCATTAATTAGGTATCTAAACTCCAGATCGATATTATATTTTAAATAAAAAAACCTCTTTAATGATGGATGGCACTTCGAATAGTACTATGCTTGAATTTACTCGTACCGATGAAGGAATAGCTTTGATGCAAACAGGAGCATCATTTGGCTCTAAATTAAAAGCTATTGACTTCGATCCTTTTGCGGATGGCGAAATAGCATTGACTGCACCAGCTACCGAGTCTCAAAAGGAAATTTGGCTGGGTGTCCAAATGAGTAATGAAGCTAATTTAGCATGTATGTTATCTCAATCATTGAGATTGACAGGGCTGCTAAATATTGATGCTCTCCAGGCAGCTTTGAAAGCATTAGTGATGCGCCACGAGTCATTAAGGACAACTTTTAGTGGTGATGGTACGACTATTTTGATTGCTAAACAGCTTGAATTTCAGTCTCCTGTCATCGATCTATCTGGGATGAACGATCGATCTCAACAGCAAGAAATCGCCAAATATCAAGCTCTAGCTGTCAGCGAAACTTTCGATATTACGCACGGTTCTTTATTTGCTACGAAAATTCTCAAGCTTGACGATCGCGAACATGTAATAATTTTGACAGTTCATCATATTATTTGTGATGGTTGGTCATTTGGAGTTTTAATCTCAGATTTAGCTCGAATTTATAATAATCTAGATCGAGGGATAAATCCCGACTTAGAACCACCAGAATACTTTAGTGAGTATGCTTTTCTAGAACAAGCAAAGATTGGTAGTCAAGTATCGATCGATACCGCAGCATACTGGCTCAAAAAAATTGCTGTACCACCAGTTTTAGACTTACCAACAGATTATCCCCGTCCACCACTGAGAACATTTAATTCAGCTTATGAAAAGTGTATTTTGCCGTCAAGCTTGGTACGTTCGATCGAACAATTAGGCATCAATAATGGGTGCAGTCTGATGACTACCCTACTCGCTGCCTTTGAAGTATTCTTGTATAAAATTACTGGTCAAACAGAATTAATAGTAGGTGTACCAACATCAGGACAAGTTGCTGCGGGTAAGTATAATTTGGTTGGTCATTGTGTCAATTTTTTACCCTGTCGCAGTAGGATCGATCCAGAGTACACATTTACTGAGTATATAAGGATCAGGAATAGGGAAATTTTAGATGATTACGAGCATCAAGATTTTACCTATGGTAGCTTATTGCAGAAACTCTCCATCCCGCGTGATGCCAGTCGGATTCCGCTAATTTCTGCTGTGTTTAATATCGATTTAAATAGCGATAATAAGTCCCTTTTTAACGATCTCGATGTCGAGGCGACGATCGCTCATAGTTCTTTTGCAACTTTTGAGTTCTTTCTCAATGCCGCAATTACTAGCGATCGCCGCATGGTTCTAGACTGCCAATACAATACTAATTTATTCAGCGCGGCAACTATCCATCGCCGTTTGACAGGATTTGAAAATCTCTTAACTCATATTGTTGAAACAGCAGGCTCTATTGGTAAGCTGTCGCTGCTGAGTGCGATCGAAGAGCAGCAATTATTAGTTGGATGGAATAATAACCGCACCAACTATCCTCAAGCTAAATGTATTCATCAGTTATTTGAGGAACGAGTAGAGATCGATCCTGATGCGATCGCACTAGTATTCGAGCAGCAACAACTCACTTATCAAGAGTTAAATAATCGATCGAATCAACTGGCAAACTATCTAATCGGATTAGGTATCCAACCAGGTGAATTAATCGGGATGGCGATCGGTCGATCGATTGACACGATCGTCTCAATTTTGGGCATTCTCAAAGCTGGTGGTGCTTATCTACCCCTCGATCTTGCCTATCCACCAGAACGGCTCTCCTTTATGCTGGAGAATGCTAATGTGTCCATCTTACTGACCAAAAAAGCACTGGTTGAGAAGTTACCCACCCATCAGGCACGAGTTGTCTGCTTGGATACTGACTGGGCAGATATTGCTAGATCCCACCCGACTAATCCTCACTGTCTGGTGCGATCGACTAACTTAGCTTATGTGATGTATACGTCTGGTTCCACAGGTCAACCCAAGGGTGTCTGTATCCCACATCAAGCGGTAGTCCGGCTGGTGAGGGAGACTAACTATGTAGATTTTAGCCCCCAGCAAGTATTCCTCCAACTGGCTCCGATTTCCTTTGATGCTGCTACTTTTGAGATTTGGGGGAGCTTGCTCAATGGGGCAAAACTAGTCCTATTTCCAGGCGATAAGCCATCTCTAGCAGAATTGGGTCAAATCATCCAAAAGCAGCAAATCACTACCCTCTGGCTCACAGCAGGACTATTTCATTTGATGGTAGATGAGCGATTGGCAGACTTGCAACCACTCCGGCAATTGATTGCTGGCGGCGATGTTTTGTCAGTACCTCACGTCCAGAAAGTGTTATCAAATCTGCCGAATTGTCAGTTGATTAACGGCTATGGGCCAACCGAAAACACGACTTTTACTTGTTACTATCCGATCGTCAAAACAGACACACTGCTAACCTCTATCCCCATCGGTCGGCCGATTTCCAATACTCAAGTATACATCCTCGATGCCTACCTCCAACCCGTACCGATCGGGATTCCTGGACAACTTTACATCGGTGGCGATGGATTAGCGCGTGGCTACCTCGATCGACCCCAATTAACCGCCGAGAAATTTATTCCTAATCCCTTCGCTACCGGAAAACTATACAAAACAGGCGATCTGGCTCGTTATCTCCCCGATGGAAATATTGAATTTCTGGGGCGGCTCGATAATCAAGTCAAAATACGCGGCTTTCGGATCGAACTGGGCGAAATTCAAGCCGTGCTAGCTCAACACCCTAGCGTACGAGAGGTTACAGTCATCGATCTTCTCGACGATCGTGGAAACAAAAGTCTAGTTGCTTATCTAGTCTGCCCACAAGTACCGCCCACAGCCAGAGAATTACGGACATTTCTGCAATCGCGGTTGCCAGATTATTTGATTCCCTCGGCGTTTGTGACGATCGACGCTTTGCCACTTACTCCTAACGGTAAGATCGATCGTCGCGCCTTACCCGCGCCTGAATTGGCTCGATCGGAGTCCCCAGCGGCACGAGTAGCTCCACGTAACGAGTTAGAACTGCAACTGACAGAAATTTGGGAACGGGTATTGGGTGTTCGATCGATCGGGATTAGAGATAATTTCTTTGAACTAGGCGGTCATTCACTGATTGCCGTCCGGCTGTTTGCCGAAATCGAGCAAACTTGGGGGCAAAACCTACCATTGGCGACCTTGTTTCAAAAACAAACGATCGAAGAGCTGGCTACTGTACTTCGTCAGGAAGAATGGTCTGCGCCTTGGTCATCATTGGTACCAATCAAATCCGGCGGTAATAAACCACCGTTATTTTGTCTTCATCCAGTCGGTGGCAATATCCTCGAATACTACACCTTAGCCAACCACCTCGATCGCGATCGACCCATCTATGGACTACAATCCCAAGGACTGGACGGGAAACAACCACCCTTTCGACGGGTGGAGGATATGGCAAGCCACTACATCCAGGAAATCCGCACGGTTCAGCCGCATGGCCCTTATTACCTGCTCGGCTACTCCTTTGGGGGATTAGTAGCATATGAGATCGCTCAACAACTAATGGCTGATGGGGAAAAAATCGATTTGCTAGCTTTACTAGACTGTAGCGCGCCCAATCTACCCAACTTGCGACCATCATCGCTCCAATCGGCGAGAATTCATTTGAGTAATATCTGGCAGCTCAATCTCCAAGAGCGATCGAGTTATATTATGGGGAGAATTGCTTATCGATTTAGAACTACTAACGAGCGCGACTTTCTAGCTCAAAGCTTGTATAAGCCAGAAGACCTCACGCCCCAATTATTAAATATTTTAGATGCTAATTTACAAGCTGGCGAAGATTACGTCGCTCGATCTCATTTAGGAAAAGTTACCCTTTTCCGCTGTCAAGTTCAGGATCTGGAGCATTACCTCCATCCTGAATTTGGCTGGAGCAGTCTAGTAGCTGGACTAGATATTCATCATCTCCCTGGCTCCCACTTCACGATGATGAAAGAGCCTCGAATTCGTACTTTAGCCGAAAAATTAAAACTTTATTTATGATTGTCATAATGTCGATCGCGATAACGATCCAGATTTGAATCGAGCGAGCTAGCTAAAATTCTAATTGCTAATGGCACAAAAAAATAAACTAATCGGTAACTCTATCTCAATGTTAGTCAACAGGCTAACACAGGGAATTGCTACCTTCGTATTAACTGCAACTATTGCCCGCACATTGGGAGCCGATGCTTTAGGTCAATACCTACTGGCAATCAACTATTACTTTATATTTGTAAATCTTGCATCTCAGGGTTTTAAGACGTTATTTACTAGAGAGCTGACCCGCAATCCAGAAATAGCCCCAATTTATCTAGTCAACGGTACACTAGTGCAGTTGGTATTTGGAGCGATCGGGTATATTGCGATGGCGATCTTGGTTTATATTCTACCTTATAGCGATCGGACATCTTTTACTTGTTACCTGATGGGGATCATGATTATCCCATTCGCCCTTTCTAATATTACAGAGGCTATTTTCCAAGCCCAAGAAAAGATGCACTTAATTGCATTTTCAACAGTACCAATTTATGTGTTGAGGTTATTAACCATAATTTGGACACTAAGTTTGCATTATGGACTCGAATATGTTGTGGGTATTCTGATCGTCTCAGAATCATTGATTCTCATCATTCAATGGATATTACTAATCCCGATAGTGAAGCCAAAATGGCAGATAGATATAGCTTTTATTTGGAAAGCGATCGAGACAGCTCGCACCTTTTTTGCACTTGAAGGGATGGGAATTATCGCCAGTAGAATCGATCTCTTAATTCTCTCGCTATTAGGTAGTGAAGCACTAGTGGGTATTTATGGTGCGATCGGTCAGTTACTCCAACCTTATGATATTGTCTCTAGTAGCTTGGCTTTAGCAGCCTTTCCGAGCATGTCAAAAGCAGTAATTGAAAGTAAGGCAAAACAGCAACAGGTGACAGAACACGTCATTGAGATTCTACTTTGTATCAGTTTACCTTTCTTAGTAGGTATCCTGTTCATTGGCGATCGATTATTATTATTTATCTATCAAAATCCAGATTTTAACGACCGGGCAATTATTCTGCATATTATCTCTCTATCATTAATTACGGCAGCATTTTCTCGACCATTTAACTATCTACTCATCGCCAATGGTTTGGAGAAATTAAATCTCACAGAAGTGGTAATCACTACTGTACTCGGTGGCTTGACTGGGATATTTTTGATTTCTCAATATAAATTAATGGGAGCAGCATTTATGAGTTTAGCGATAAGTTTTACAAACTTTAGCGTCATGATGTTTTTTGTATCTACACGGCTATTTCATTTACGGTTGTTAAAAATAATGTATCGTCCATTATTAATTAGCTTTCTAATGTCGCTGGTATTTTTATTGTTAGAGCAAATCAATCTAAATTTTTTAGTTACTATCGGATTAGCATCACTATTCTATACAACTATCGCTGGACTGCTAATCCCTCGTAAATCAGGAAAAATTTCTTTTTAATTATGTTATTCGGTTTTTATAAATAAGCTAAGATAGAACACACTAATGATGAAAGTAGCTTTACTACATTTTGGTTTCCCCGAATATACAACTGGATTAGCGAATAGTCTGGTAAACCATGTCGATCTGACATTAATTCATCCAGCCAAACTATCACCTATTTGCAAACAACTTGCCGATCCGCGTATTCATATTAAAAGCTTTACTAAACCAGAGCGTAGTCGTTACCCAGGGAACTTCTTCTCAATGATTGAAATGATGCAAATCGTGCGAGATTTAGATCCAGATGTTCTACATGTCCAAGAAACCTTTGACTATTGGTATGACTTGACACTGTTATTTAATCGGATGCCACCTTTAGTCACAACTATCCATGACATCGCACCTCATCCTGGAGATCGTGGCAATACACCTGGAGTAGAATATACTAAACGGATTGCTTTTTATCGATCGCAACAATTGATCGTCCATGCTCAGGTGCTAAAAGATACTCTGTCGCAACAATTTCGCATCCCCGCACAACGGATTAGTGCGATTCCACATGGAGAACTTGGCAGCTTGTATGGGCAAATGGCAAACACCAGCGATGTAGTTCGCGAGCCTTATACAGTAATATTTTTTGGTCGAATCTGGCCTTATAAGGGCTTGAAATACCTAGTTGAGGCGATACCTTTAGTTGCTAAACATATTCCTGAAATTAAGTTGATTGTCGCGGGAAAAGGTGAGAACCTAGAGCAATACTTTCCAGACGGTTACGATCGCAACCGTTATGAAATCATCAATGACTATATTCCTAATGAAGCAGTTGCAGGTCTATTTGGGCGTAGCACGATCGCGATTCTCCCATACATTGAATCTTCCCAAAGTGGCGTTGCAGCGATCGCTTATGGCACAGGGACGCTCATAATTGCTTCAGACGTTGGTGGTGTGGGTGAAATGATTAAAAATGAGGAAGATGGGTTACTCGTCCCTCCAAGCGATCCTCGCGCTTTAGCTGATGCGATCGTGCGTCTGTTGAGAGATCGGCAACTACAAGAAAAATTGAGATCTGCGGCGATCGATCGCTGCAAAACAGATTTAAATTGGTCAAAGATTGCCGATCGAACTATGCAAGTTTACCATAAAGCCATCGACACAAGTATCAAAAGATAACTCCAGATTGGCAACTTACAATCGGGTGTTAATATTATTTAAAAAGATTGAGCAACAAAACTTATACTCTAATGATGAACAAAGGTCTATTAATAGCCGAGAAGATATTTACAGTTATATCGTTGCTGCATTATACCGGAGGCCCATTAGTAGTCATTCTATCAGGAGCTGAGAGTGAAGGAGATAATGCGATTGGTATCTCAAGTTATCCATTAATTCAGTTTTTATTCTTTCTGAATTTTGCAATTTCATTCGTACTCCTTGCTCTGCGATGGAAAAGCGTACTTTCTGTACTGAGTAGAGAGCGATTGATTTCGACACTGTTAGGACTTTCAATCCTTTCAGTTCTGTGGTCTAGTGTGCCTTCAGTAACGATTGTGAGAAATATAGCTCTGCTCGGAACCAGCTTATTTGGACTGTACTTAGCTAGCCGCTACAGCCTCAGAGAACAACTTCAATTACTAGCTTGGGCATATGGGATAGCGATTGGCCTGAGCTTGATATTTATCGTACTTTTGCCTAAATATGGAATTATGGCAGGGATACATTCAGGAAAATGGAGAGGAATATTTACGCATAAGAACGTGCTAGGCAAAGCAATGATTTTGAGTAGTATAATTTTTTTACTGACTTCGCTCAATGAGCGAAAACCTAAATTTTTACTGTGGGGAGGACTGGGATTGTCCGTACTACTTTTGTTAATGTCAAATTCTTCTTCATCAATAATTAGCTTTATAGTTATTATGATTGTATTTGTATTAATTAGAGTCATGCGAATGTCATATCTGATGATGATTCCGACGATATTATTTATAGTAATCATCGGGCTATTTGCCAATATCTGGCTGTTAGATAATACAACCACTCTATTGAGTTCGATTGGTAAAGATGCAACACTTACTGGTCGTGTCGATCTCTGGCCCGCAGTATTGACTAAAATTTGGGAACGTCCTTGGCTTGGCTATGGTTTTAGCGGATTCTGGGGTAGTGATTGGAATAGTGAGTGTGCTTATGTTTGGACCGTGACAGGATGGACTCCCCCCAATGCACACAACGGTTTATTAGATATCTGGCTAGATTTAGGCTTATTAGGGCTATCTATCTATTTATTTGGATTTGGATTCAGTTTAGTCAGGGGATTAATTTGGATTAGGATAAGTAAGACCGCAGATGCTTTTTGGCCAGTGCTTTACTTAGTATACTTTTGGCTATCAAACCAAACAGAAAGTGCCTTGTTGAGACAAAATGAAATTTATTGGCTACTTTATGTGACGGC
>ENA-OFCE01000753-OFCE01000753.1-metagenomes-genome-assembly--contig:-NODE-753-length-19590-cov-24.572818_pt1 | contig 19590 bp, 19 predicted proteins | sample MGYA00153388_OFCE01 | MGnify analysis MGYA00153388
TCTCTGCGTTCTCTGCGGTTAAATAATTCCAAAACAACCGTAAACGAGATCAGCCCAAAAACTCAACAGCTAAAAGCAGGGGCAATTTGTGAATTACCCCTGCTTTTAATTAAATCAGACTTATCTGAATCCGACAGCCGCTTGCCAAACAAAAGCCAGCAGCAAGAAAAACACGGGAATCACGGGCAAAACATTAACCAAAGGCTCAAAAATCGAATAAGCTTCGGGCAGTTTTGCTAAGAGTAATGCAGCTTCCATGAATCAACCTACCTATCCAACAGAATTTTCATAATTGTCGCATATCTTCACCCAAGGAACTCACGTTCGATCGACACTCGGTGCAAGCCAGTGACCAAACTCCTCTGTAAATCGATCGGCAAAAATCGCCTCCCGCATCTTTCCAGTAAAGCGAATCAACTCCGTCACATTGTGAAGCGCCAGCAAAGTATACCCTAGTGCTTCGTTCGCCCGGGCCAAGTGGGCCAAATAAGCCCGACTGAAATTTTGGCAGGTATAACAAGGACAAGACTCATCCAGCGGAGCAAAATCCTCCCGGAACCGAGCATTTTTCAAATTCCAGCGCTCCCCACCCACAAAAGCCGTCCCGTGGCGGCCCAGCCGAGTTGGAATCACGCAGTCAAACATATCTACCCCACTCGCCACAGCCAACGCCATTTCCCGATAAGTCCCAATCCCCATCAAATAACGGGGCTTATTTGCCGGCAACAAAGGCGCAGTCACTTTCACAATTTCTGCAATCAAATCTCCCGATTCCCCGACACTAACGCCGCCGATCGCATAACCTGGTAAATCTAAATCTACTAACTGGTTTGCGGCGCGCGATCGTAAATCGGGGAAAACACCCCCCTGGACGATGCCGAACAAAACCTGATCCGGGCGCGAGTGAGCTTGAATACAGCGTTTTAGCCAGCGGTAAGTTCTGTCTGTCGCCGCTTCCACCTCGTCCCGCGTCGCCGGGTAAGGGGGACACTCGTCAAAAGCCATAATCACATCAGCGCCCAACTCATTCTGAATTTCGATCGACTTTTCCGGCGTCAAATTAATCATCCGGCCATCGCGAGGAGAACGAAAAATCACCCCATCCTCAGAAATAGTCCGCGCTTCGCTCAAGCTAAACACCTGAAAGCCACCGGAATCAGTCAGTATTGGGCCCGGCCAGGCCATAAATTTGTGCAATCCACCCGCACCTGCGACAATCGCTTCCCCCGGCTGCAAGTGCAAGTGATAGGTATTTGCCAAAACCATTTGAGCGCCGGCATCCTTAAGATGGGCTGGCGTCAAAGTTTTGACATTAGCCAGCGTCCCCACCGGCATAAACTTGGGCGTTTCCACAACACCGTGGGGAGTAGCAAAAACCCCTGCACGCGCTTGGGTATGGCTGCAATTAGCCTGACATTTAAAAGAAAATTTCGCCTTGTCCTCAGTCATTAGTCCCGATGCTCGTTAACCGCTACTCGGCCGTCCGTGTTATCTAAATCTATTGTTGATGACATCGCGACAAAAAACTCATAACGGATGACTAATGACTGACGACGATTAAAATGGGGAATCATCCTCATCCAATGGCAGATCCCAATTACCTGAGAGTACCTGATCGACAACCGCATCCAAAGCCGCCGCATTTAAATTCCGGGTGACTTGCTCTTGCAAAGTATTGGACAGGGGAATTAACCGCAATTGCCGCCCGTCTTGAATCAGGTCAAAATAAGCACCCTCGACCGGGGACTGTTTCAGTTCCAGGTAGTCAAAACTATACACGTTCAAATAAAGCGCATGATTGGCAATCAGCGTAGAACGATGCGGGTTGCCGAAGACTTCGAGTACATAACCTTCCCCTTCGCTATAAATCTTGCCATCTTGGATGTGAAGGTAGCGGACACGTCCTAAATCAAACAGCAATCTTTTGATATCGCGCTTGTTAACGACAATGCCTGTATCGATGATGCAAGGAGCAACTACCCTGTTATTCAATTGATCGTGACTCATGGAGTAAAAGCCTCTGTTGTAGTATGTTCCCGTCTAGGAAATCAGGGAGTTAGCTAGAATTCTTGATACGGGAAACGCGGATCTTGAGTTTAGCCATTTTAGATAGGGAGCTTCGGGAGCGCTGCCGACAGAGGTTTTCCGAAAATATCTCCGACAGGAGGAATGCCCGCTCCAAAAGACTAGGGTGTTACAGCTCCAATTCTGGCACACGCTAATGAATTCACAACTGTATGCAAGATGAAAAACTTTCTATCTTATGGTGAATGATAAATTGGTTCGCTCTACGATCGACTTTTTCCGTAATCAAGGCGCTGCCATCGCAGCAGCAGTCGCTTTTTATACTTGTTTGCCGGTGCCGATGTCTTGGACTTTGGAATTTCGGGGCATTGCTCGCTTGGCACCGGCGATCGGGCTGTTAATCGGGGGGATGCTGGGACTGGCGGATGTTGGGTTGCAGTTGTTGGGAATGCCTGCTCTGACTCGATCGGCCTTGGTGATAGTCTTGGGCATCGCCGTGACGGGCGGGCTGCACCTAGATGGGGCTATGGACGCGGCGGACGGGCTAGCTGTACCCGACCCGGTGCGTAGGCTGGAAGTGATGCGGGACAGCGTTACAGGGGCTTTTGGGGCGATGGCTGCAATCGCGATCGTCCTGCTGAAAACTGTCGCTCTTTCGGACTTGAATAACTATCGGTGGTTGGCTTTGATGGGTGTGGCCGGTTGGGGGAGGTGGGCCCAACTGGTGGCGATCGCCCGCTATCCCTATCTCCGGGCCGAGGGTAAGGGAGCTTTTCACAAAGAATCGATTTATTCTCCTTTTGATTTTATCCCAGGAGTGCTGTTGCTGCTGAGTTTGAGCGTGCTGCAAGTTTTTCTCTCAGGCGATCGGTGGCTGTTGGCGGTGGGGATGGCTTTGGGCGGAAGTGCGATCGGAATTTTTGCCGGAGCCTGGTTTAACCACCGTTTGGGCGGCCACACGGGCGATACTTACGGTGCCGTAGTCGAGTGGACGGAGGCTTTGTTGCTGTGTCTTTTGGCGGCTTTGGAAGGTTGATTAACAGTTAAAACGAAGTCCACTTCTAGCGGACTAAAAAATAAAGGTGGAAATCCCCACTCAACTGCGACAAATTTCATCCTGTCTGTTGTTAATTGCCGCGCTAGATTAGGTACAGAAAACCTCAACCTTTTAAAAAGCTATGGAATACTTGATTGGTGCGATCGTCCTGGGAATGTTAATTTGGGCTGGGTTCGAGATTGTCCAAACCATCCGCAACTGGGAATCTAATCCCTCAGAAACTACTCAGAAAATTCAAGCTGGCATGATCGAAGAGACATATGTCGGTCAATTCGGCGCTGATGCGTTGGAAGGAGGGAGTCAAGCCGTTGAATCTGCCACTTGCGGCGAAGCGGTTCCAAGTGCGATCGCCCATACCCTCGAAAGCTTATCTCACTTCGTACACCATTAACAGGAAGGTTCGTAGCGGTAGGGTGCGTCAGATTAGAGATTCTCAAGAAGTATGAAAAGTCGAATTCTGACGCACCATTTATAGAGCGGTGCGTCAGCTTGGAAATTGTTAGTTTTTGGCAAAAATAATGCGAACTGACGCACCCTACAAAATGAATGGAAAATATTACTTAAAATTTTCCATTCATTCTCAATTTTTACGCCTTAGCCTCAAGCCAAACCGTCATTCCCTCAACCCTCAAACCTTTGCCGCGAGTGCCGCAATATTGACCGTTAGCAGTAACAGGAGTATCGCCCACATTCTGGATGTGAGCCGTATAAAATACGTCGTACTTATCAGCTTGCGGCCCAGTCAGCCGCGCGGCAAATCCCTCAATCCGCTTGGCTTTGCCCCGGAAACCAGCCAACTCGCCTTCCGATATCCAAGCAGTATCGCCAACTCCTTCAACGTGAGCCATATACTGCAAATTCAAATCGGGGGTGGGAGGCTCTAATTTAATTTGAAATCCTTCGACGCGACGCCCTTGGGCGCGAGTACCCGCATATTCGCGATCGCTAAAAGTTCGATCGCCAATTCCTTGAATGTGCGCCAACACTTTTAAACCCACAGCCACCGCAACTTGGGAACTCGCAGACGGCGCGATCCAAACTTTGATACCCTCTATTCTCAAACCTTTGCCGCGAGTGCCACAATATTCGCCGTTGGAGGACACATCGGTGTCGCCGATATTCTGAATGTGAGCGCTATAAAATACGTCATACTTATCAGCTTGCGGCCCGCTCAACCGCACCGCAAACCCTTCAATTCGTTTCGCTTGACCCCGAAAACCTGCCAATTCTCCCTCGCTAAGCCAAGCAGTATCGCCAACACCTTCGACGTGAGCCATATACTCGATTTTTAAGCCGGGAATTGGTGGCTCAATATTAATCCCAAATCCTTCGACGCGACGCCCTTGAGCTTTAGTACCCGCGTATTCTTGAGAACCAAAAGTTCGATCGCCAATTCCTTGAATGTGCGCCAACACTTTGATACCCAAAGCTCCCTCGACTGGCACTTGTTGAACGTCCCGAGGTGCTCCAAACACAATACTCCCGGAGCCCGTTGTTTGAAGAGACTTAGGTACTTCCACGCTAGGAACAATAATCACCTCGTGCATCGGCGCCGAAGGTGCGGGGGATTCCAAAATCTGGATTTGTGGCGCAACTGTAACTTGTTTCGGCGTGGCATTTCCCGACGGGATAATAATCACTTCCGGTAAGGGTTGGGCCGCCATTTTCTGTTCTGTTGCTGCTTTAAATGAGCCTTCGACTTTAGCAGGTGCTGCTTTTACCATCTTAGCAATGGTTAATTTGCCTCTGGAAATAGCAACAGCTAGCTGTTTGCCAAAAGCGGCGCTGACTGTTTCTTCCAGAATCACCCATTGTTCGTCATCTAATTTGTCTTGCTGTTCCACCAGGGCGAGGACTGCTGAAACTGGGTGTTTGCCGCTGACTAAGGATTGTGCGTCAGAATGCAGTTGAGTTGGGGTTGATTCGGAAATCGCGCGCTGAAGTTCACGGGCTTTGGCATGAACCGATTGTAAGGCGGGGAAGTCGCTTTGTTCGCGGTGGCCGATCGCCAATACTCGATCGAGCACTTTTAAGGCTGCGTCGCGAATTTCTGCTTTACCAACGGAAGTCGCTGCTGTCTCGACTAAGTTTTGAATGTCTTTGAGGGAAGCAATTTCCCCCGGGGCGATCGCCGATTTGTTGAGTTCAAGAGCTTGTTTTTGCACTACGGCGAAGTTGCGGCTGTAGGCGGCGATTTCTTGCAACAAGCTGTCGGAGGGAGGAAGGCCCGAGTCTTGCAGTTGTTTGGCTGCTTGCGAGAGGCGATCGGCTAAATTAGGATAAGTTGCCGATAGTTGGGCTATTTGTTGTAGCAAATCGTTATGTGCTGCTTCCATAGGTGTTGCCGTAAATATTTAACTTGCTGATTATAGACGGTGAGCGCCTTCCGAAGGAAGAAAGCAGTAGTCATTGGTCATTGGTCATTGGTCATTAGTCATCAGTCATCAGTCCAAGGGAATAATAAAAATGTTCCCACTCGGACACTCTCCCACTCGGGCATCTGGACACTCTCCCCACACTCCCCGCGTGATCCCGGTCACACCCGTACAAATACGTAGTCACACTCGGCGAGTCCGGCTGTCACCAGCGGCCCCTAAAAATGTCACACAAATTGAGCAATAGCCGTCACTGCGGAGTCAGTTAAAACCGTTGATACTAATGTTGTTCAAGCAATAAAACCCAAAAGTGTTATGGTACTGATTCGCGACCTCGCCCAACAAGCTCTGACTGTAGGTTACTTAACTATAGAAGCCGAAAATCAACTGCGGCGGATGTTAACGACGACCAAGTATGATTTAGAAGACTTAAATGCTTTTATGACTTTGCAACTAGCAGCTATGTCTGGAGGAGTGAAACAAGAGTCTCGCGAGGTTAAACAATTTGAAATTTTTGGCGAGACATCCTCAGAATCTTCTTGTTAGTAATTAGTGGATTTTTTATACATTTAAGTTTAGTAAGAAAAATTTCGATTGTGATGATTCGTGAAAGGGAATTGGTGGTATAATTCGCCATCGCGGGCTTCTCTAACCTGAGATAGAAGCAAGACCGATGCAGAAATACGTCCTAAGAGTTTTGCGATCGCCCCTAGCGTCAGGTATGATTCTTGTTAATTATTGCGCTTCGCTCAGGAGAAAAAAAATATGGCAGATATGTCCGGTCAAGATCCCTCGGAAATTAAAATGGCGACGGTTGATGAAGAACAAAAAGGCGCAACGTTTAGCGGTACGGTTATCCTTGCTATCGATATCGAGGCTGGGGAAGTCGTTTTCTTCAAAGACTTTTTGATTGAAGATTATAAAGGCGAACTTACCGCTTATCTGGCAACAGATGGCAATATAACGAAAAGCATTGATTTAGGCGAACTTAAGCATAAGAGCGGCAGCTTTAAGCTGCCAATTCCGCTGGGGACGGATACATCACCCTACAATACAGTCGTGCTGCGCGACGAAAAAAGCAAGAAAAAAATTGTGACGATCGAGCTGTAAAATTTGCAATTTAGCTTAGCAGTTCAGCCAAATTCGTTAGCGCAGCCCTCGAAGAGGATCGCCCTTTTTTTCCTGAAGTGCGATCGCTCTTAAATTAAGGTGCGTCATTTTCGCTCGAACAGTCCAGTTGTAAATGTGATGCACCCTAATTTTTAAAATGGAATCGGATCGTAATCGGGATTGTCAGCTTCGTTAGATGAACCCGACGGGCGATCGGACTCTGAATTTGAAGACTGATTCGAGTTCCAGTCCGAACTAGATGTGCGGTTAGCGCTGCCTGGAGCGCTGTTGGAACTGCGGCCTCGGGAACTCATGGGAACCACGTTGCTAGGCACTGTTGCTGGCGCGCTGTCGCGAATTTGAGCTGGTTCGGGAGCGGTTCTAGTTGCGGCGGGAGTCGCGGTCATTGCATCGGCGCTGACAGTGTAAATCCTTTGAGCTGTCAGTTCAGCGCGTTTTTCTTTAATACCATCTCTTTCGATCGTATTCATACCCAGCCGGCCTTCAATGATCACCCGATCGCCCTCGCGATATTTCTCGTGAATTTCTTGAGCCAAATTTCCCCATCCGATCACCTTTAAATGTTCGGGCGGATCTTCAGGTTTTGGGCCTGGAAACTGCACCAGCATCTCAGCGATTGGAACTTGATTGTCTGGAGTGTAACGGAGTTGCGGTTGTTGAATTATTTCCGCCATCAAAATGCAGCTATTCATAACTTAATTGGGAATTGGGCATTGGGAATTGGGAATCGGGAATTGGGAATTGGGAATTGGGAATTGGGGAATTGGGGATTGGGGATTGGGAATTGGGAATTGGGAATTGGGCCGAAGAGCATTGGGCATTGACTTTCAAGTAAAAAGGTAAAACTTAAAATAACGCATTTTATCTTTTTACTTTTGCATTACCAATTCCCCATTACCCATTACCCATTACCCATTACCCATTCCCAATTACCCATTCCCAAATTTATCTTGGCGAACGGCCGCCTCGGCTTGAGTGACAAAATCGTGAACGAGGGTGCGATACTCCTTCAAAGTTTCCGATACCCAATCTCGATCCTCGCTGTTGGCGAAGATATGAACGGTCGGTTCGCTAGCATCGGGCAAAACTAATACCCAATTGTCGTCACTGTAATTAAAAATCTTCACTCCATCTACTAATTCTAAACGATCGGGCGAATGAGTTTCTACTAAATGCCGCATTAGCGAACCCTTGACCGTCCAAGGACAGCGGACGCTGTAACTGCGGTGGGTGACACGGGGAAGTTCGGCTTTGATCTGTCCGAGCGATCGCTCCTGAATCGTCATCATTTCTATCACTTTAGCAATGCAGAACATTCCGTCAAATCCAGGATGCAACTGCGGGAAAATAAAACCCATATTGCCACTACCGCCCAAAACCACATTCGGATTCCGGTTAGCGGCTTCCATCAAAGCAGTTGGGTTTGCCTTAGTACGGATTACCTTGCTTTGATAGCGGCGGGCGATCGCCTCCACCGCAGAAGACGCATTCACCGGCACTACCACTGTACCTCTGGGATTAGAAGTCAGCATCAAATTTACCATCAACGCCGTCAGCATTTCCCCGCGAATCGCTATTCCCGATTCGTCTACCAAAATGAGCTGTTCGCCATTGGCCGACACCTGTACCCCAAAATTAGCGCTGAGTGCTTTCACCACGCGGCCGAGTTGGTCGAGCAAATATTCGCGTTCCCCGTTGCTCAGAGAAGTCTGCTTGAGACTAGCATTCAGCACCACCGCATCGCAGCCGAACTTAGCGAGCATTTGCGGCAAAATTGCTCCAGAAACTGCGTAAACGTAATCAATTACAACCTTAGAATTGCTGTAGCGGATTGCTTCAACATTCATTTGTCGCTCAAAAATGCGGTTGTAAACATCAAGAGCTTGGTTAAAGTAGGACATCTCTCCAATTTCGGGAATTAGAGCTCGCCGCAAATCTTCCTTAAAATAAGCCCCCTCGATTTTTTTCTCAGCAGCTTTAGTAATATTGATGCCTTTGATATCAAAGAATTCAATTAAAATGTGGTCGGAACGATCGGGCGAAATGCGAACGTGAATGCCGCCAGCGATCGACAGTGTAGACGAAACCGTGCGGGCGATCGGAATTGCGGTCGATTCCAAGTTGACCACATTAATTCCCACGGACATCAAACCCGCAATCAAAGACCTCGAAACCATTCGCGAAATGCTCCGTTGGTCGCGAGAAACCGATACCGAAGTCCCTGGTTTCAATGTCGAGCCGTAAGCCGCACCCAATTTCACCGCAAATTCTGGAGTAATCTCCACATTTGCCAGTCCTTGAACGCCGCGCTGACCGAACAAATTCCGTTTAGCTTGTTCTCCCCAGATTAAATTTTGATTTAACAGAGCGCCGGATTCAATATTTTTGCTCGGCCAGACGCGCACGCTAGGGCCTACTTGCGCTTCTTCACCGACGATCGACATGGAACCCACGACAGCACCTTCGAGGACGTGAGCGCGCCTGTCTACGCGGGTGCTGCGGCAAATTACGCAGGCTCTGAGGTGAGCGTCTTCGCCGATAATTGCTCCATTCCAGACGATGGGACGTTTGAGGTTGGCGTCGGCCCCGACTGTCACGTTATCTCCGATTACCGTATCGGCATCGATTTTAACTCGGGCTCCAATCCGACAATTGTTGCCGATCATCACGGGTGTTTCGACGATCGCGCTATCGTCAATAAAAGTATTCTGACCTACCCAAAGTCCCGATCGAACTTCGTTGTAGTAAGTCAAATCCAGTTTGACCTTTCCCCGCAGCGCGTCGTACTGAGCTTCCCGGTAAATATCCAACTGACCGACATCGCACCAGTAACCCTCAGCTATGTAACCGTAAATCGGCTCACCTTTTTCCAGTAGCAGAGGAAACAAGTCTTTCGAGAAGTCGCTCTCCTGATTTATCGGCAGGTAATCCAAGACTTCGGGTTCTAAAATGTAGGTGCCGGTATTGACCGTATCGGAGAAAATTTCGCTGCTAGAAGGCTTTTCCATAAAGCGGCTGATCCGGTGATTTTCTTCCGTAATCACCACCCCGAATTCCATCGGGTTGGGAACGCGAGTTAAAATTAACGTGGCTTTGGATTTATTGCTGCGGTGAAATTTGATCGCTTCGGTCAAGTCGAAGTCTGTGATGCTGTCGCCACTGATCACGAGAAAAGTTCGATCGAGCAATTGGGCAATATTTTTGACACAGCCAGCCGTACCCAGCGGTTGGTCTTCCTCCACAGCGTAAGTCATTTGAACGCCAAAATCTGCCCCGTCAGTAAAATATTCGCGCATGACATCGGGAAGGTAGTGCAGGGTAGCAATAATTTCGGTAATGTCATGTCTTTTTAGCAAATTGATAATGTGTTCTGCGATCGGGCGATTTAGAATAGGAACCATCGGTTTAGGTAAATCGCACGTCAGGGGTCTGAGCCTCGTTCCTGACCCCCCAGCCATCAGCACTGCACGCATAAAATCCTCCTTGCTTAGAAACTTCTCTACCGTCATTGTCCGCTAGAAAAAGTCTGCTTGCTGTAACTTGCGGAGCACTAACTATCAGTGTTAATTATCTTTGTGAGTAATCCCGCGTCTGTGAAATCCAAGGGAAGCGAGGTCGTCCCCAACAGCAACCAATTTCAGCAGTGGAATTGTTACGGGTAGCGGTGCGCCTTGGCGTCTGATAAATGATAGATTAAGAGCAGCGATGCAAGCTCGCCGACTCAAAATCCAATCAGTTGCTTAGGGGGTTTATTTCATGGAACCATTAATTGGATTGGTATTGCTGGTGACATATGGTGGCGGTATTTGGAAATTTTGGAATGGTTTCGATCGCACTAACTTCGACAGAAGCTTTACAAATCGCCTAAAGCTGTCGCTGCTGTGGCCCGCGTTAATTTTTAATAAGCCTTACCGCCAAAACTTTACAAAAGCTCTCAAAGGCTCTAGAAGGTAATTCAAGAATGTCTAAAAAGTCGGATCGCCTAGCTTCTAGTCCAGAGCCAACTTGGTTTGCTAAGGACAAATCAGATACTTGGCCACGTTTACTCTCCCCAGTTGCTGCTCGGTTCGATCGCGAATATCGAGGAGAAGCTTTCGCCTTACCCGAAGAAGTCGAAGCAATGCCGATTTTCCTCGAATCAGTCGCAGGAACCCTCCAAGCAAAAACAGTTTCTCCCTTCTGGAAACTTGCCAAACCCCAAAAAAATCAGCGCTGTTTAGATATTGGTTGCGGAGTCAGCTTTCTGATCTATCCTTGGCGGGACTGGGAAGCCCTTTTTTACGGTCAAGAGATTAGCAGCGCCGCACGAGATGCCTTAAACGCTCGCGGCCCTCAACTCAATTCCAAGCTATTTAAAGGCGTAGAATTAGCCCCCGCTCATCGCTTAAATTACGAAGAGGATCAATTTGACTTGTGCATCGCCACAGGCTTTAGCTGCTATTTTCCCCTAGATTATTGGGCTATTGTCATGGCAGAAGTTAAGAGAGTTTTAAAACCCGGTGGTCACTTTGTTTTTGATGTTCTGAACCCGAATGCTCCTCTAGCAGAAGATTGGGCAATTTTGGAAACTTATCGAGCAGGCGAAGTATTTTTAGAGACAATAGAAGATTGGGAAAAAATGATCAAAGAGGCTGGGGCTAAAGTAGTAAAAAAACAAAGTGGCGACTTATTCCAAATGTATAAAGTCCAATACAATTGAGAGGGAATTGGGCATTGGGCATTGGGCATTGGTTATTTGTTAGTTAAGAAAGTAGGGTGCGTCAGCAAGCAGAAATTAGTTTTAGAAGCAAAAAATATCGAAGCTGACGCACCCTACTAACTACTTCACTCCGAAAGAGAACCGCCATACCAATTAACCATTAATTTGGCGTAGCGGCGTCCGTGGGCGCAACGTCAGGTGCTGGTTGCTGTTCGGTGGCGTTCGTGGGCGCAACGTCAGGTGCTGGCGGCTGTTGGGTAGCGTCCGTAGGCGCAACGTCAGGTGCTGGCGGCTGTTCGGTGGCTGGTTTTGGTTGAGGTGCTGGCGCTGGTGGCTGTTCGGCGGCTGGTTTTGGTTGAGGTGCTGGTGGCGGTGTAGCTCCTGGCTTCGGTTTGTTTGAGGCGGCTGGCGGCTTCACAAACTGTGGTTTCACTTCAACAGGCTCTCGGGAGGCTGGCGGACCTGTTGGTCTGGGCCCTGTGGGGGCTACCGCTGGTGGCTGCTGGCCTGTTGGGTTGGGTCTAGTAGGCCCGGTGGATGGTATGTCACCACAAACTTTTTCGTCGTATTTAAACGCGACAGCCAACTGGTAAAGCTTGTGCGTACTTGCTGCTGAAAATATTTGATTAGGGTTAATAATCGCAATTTTTGCTGCATTATCGAGAATACTGTAACCCGTGGGGACGATCGGCTGAGGCTCGGCCTTGAGCAAGCCCTGGGGGTTGACAACTGCTCCAAAAACTGCTACTCCTTCGAGTTTTTGCGAGCAAGCTGCTGCGGGATAAGCGACATTCACAGGAGTCGGCCCGGTCATTTCCAAGTCGGGATAAGCTTTTTTGAATCTCTCAAACAAAGTAACATAGGTATTTGCAGCAGCAAGCTGTGTCTCCCTGTTGCTGGATATGTTTGAACCCGGTTGTCCGGGCTGTCCTAGCTGTCGCTGTTGGGCTTCAAATTGTTGCCTCCTGATTCTTTCTTCGGGAGTTTCTGCAATCAGATTCCGTTTATTCGGATCTTTTTGAGTCAATTTTGGTACTCCATCTCCCGAAGTCCTCGGGCCAATTGGGAATTCCGGGCTATATACAGGAGCTCCGTCTGGGAATAGGGGGAGTCCGCCTCTGCTGGCGATGGTTCTTTTGAGCGTTTCTGCTTCATCTTCGGAGGGCCCACCAGGAAGCTGGGGTTGTCCAGTGAATGAGGATGGTGGTGGTGGGATATTGCGATCGAAGTTACCGGGTAATGGCGGGAAAATCTGAATGCCACCGGGAGGGGCGGGCGGGATGAAAGTGGGTGTTTTCAGAGACGGGGCTCGGAGATTTTGGGATGGAGTTTTGGAAGGTGCGGTGGCCGTTAAGGGTGGGAGAGGGGAAAAGAATCCAGGAGGGGGCATTCCCGGCGGCAGGGCGGGTAGATTGATGGCACCAGGTGCGGGGGGTAAGGGCGGTGCTAAGTTGGGCGATGGCAGAAGGGGAACTGGTGCGATCGAAAACGGCGTATTGGACGATCGCGGTGGTATGGTTTGCGGTAGGCGACCGGCTTCTGTGGGAGTTAGTTCTACCAAACCCACAGAACCGGACAGATTTTTTGAGGAATTGCCACCGTAGATTATGCTTGAGAGCGTCGGGGCGCTTACTCCGAGCACTCCGTGAAGGCCTACAGAAGCTAAAGCTGCCCACCAAAAAGGCTGGCGCAGCGGTTCGGAAAGGGCGTTGGCTAGGGAGGAAGAGTCAGTCATGACCGTGGGGAATTGGTAATTGGTAATTGGTAATTGGTAATTGGTTACCGATATTTTTTTATGGAGAGCGATGAAAAGTCAAAAATTAGTAATTTAAAAGTATGACTATAACACGATCACCCTCAAAATTGCCCGATCGCCAGCCCCTTCTCATAAACCTACGGCTGCAATACCGTCTTTCATAGCTGGCAAACTGTATTAATTGATTAAACACGGATAAAAGAGTGCGATCGACCGCTGTTTCCAATTCGGTTACAACACCGGATTCATCCGTGGAAGTAATTATTCATTCCCAAATCCCAAATCGATCGATTCACCACCGATAGCGGTAAGTTTTAAAAGGAGCGCCCTCAATGCTGAGCAACTCCATCGGATAAATTGGAGCACCGCTTGCCATATATTGAAACATTTCCCGAACTTCCTCTCCCCGCAGCGACAACTGGTCTAACTCTTTGAGAGAATACCAACCAGCACACAAAGTATACTCGTCGGGCTTGCTCTTGGGCGGTGTCTTATCTTCAGGACGAGCCACAAAAATGACTCGCAGGCGCACATTACCCCTAGGCATCACCGTGTGCTCTACCCTGAGAATTCCTTCAACGATCACAGAAATGCCGGCTTCTTCAACGGTATTGCGCATAGCAGATGCTAGCAAAGTCTCTCCCTTTTCCACTCGCCCTGCTGGGAGATACCACTGCTGATCGTACTTGCGCTCTTGTACCAATAGAAAACGGTCTTCTAAGTGAACGACAACTAGGGTAAAATACAATGTCGGAATCGGCTCGCGAGCCATAGAAGTAGATATTCCCCAAGCAAAAAGTTTAACCAGCGGTAGATGTTAGCAATCCAAAGGATACTTCGGGAAGTGTCTTTGAACTTAAAAAATAGATCGTAGCAGCAGCCGGGCCGCAAAATCTGTAATCTTAAATCTGAAATTGACAATGCCATTACCAACTGTGATTTTACCAGGATATTTTGCTGCTGCTTCCGATTATCGGGAATTAGAAAAATATTTAGTCGATCAAGGTTTTCCCATAGTAACAGTACCACTGACCCAGCGAGATTGGTGGCCAACTTTTGGCGGGCGATCGATGATGCCAATTTTGCGACAGCTCGATCGTACCGTCAAACAAATGTTACAGCAATACGGCGTCTCTCAGATTAATCTTGTCGGTCATTCCGCCGGCGGCTGGATTTCTCGCATCTATTTGGGCGAACAGCCTTACACCATTCACGGCGAAGTGTTTGAAGACGCAGGTTTGTGGAACGCTCACCCTTGCATCCACACTCTCATCACTTTAGGGACACCACACGTGTCTCAAGAGCGCTGGACGCGCAAAAACCTAGATTTCGTCAAAATTAACTATCCGGGGGCTTTTCACCCGCAGGTGCGTTACGTGTGCGCTGCTGGGAAGTCTGTTTTTGGCAAGCGCGGTTTTGGGACTTGGCTGGCTTACAAAAGTTACGAGTTGACTGTGGGGAAGGGCGAAACCTGGGGCGATGGAATTACGCCGATAGAAGCTGCTCATTTGGACGGGGCCGAAAATTTGGTGTTGGAGGGAGTTTGGCATTCGCCTCGCTCTCCGGGGAAGTGGTACGGTTCGCCGGAGGTTTTGCCGGCTTGGATTGGGTATTTGCGGTAGAAATGAATTACCACAGGCGGGACGCCTGTTCCACAAAGCAAGAATCAGAAGGTTGAAAGGAGTCATCAGTCATTAGACTTCTTGCTTTCATTCACTCTGAATCCATTCAACTATCTGCGTTTATCTGTGTTTATCCGCCTTACATCTGCGGTTTATGTATCAATCTCAGACTTATGCAATCTTGTCTATTGCTGGGATGAAGCTTGAGAGTTATTCGAGATGTTTATTGATTCTTTTCCCCGCAAGCCATCAACCAAAAACTCATCATAGATCGATCGTCGCCCGCAGCGACAAATTCATCCCGCGAAATTAGATAACTCTCTATTTCCAACTCGGAAATCAACCCTTGTTTGACCAACTGTAAAATGGGCCCGGAGTCAAGCAAAGGTTCAAACGCTTCAATGCCGATGATATCACTGTGGCTGACAACCGCTTCTAAATCGACGTTACCAAACCCAGCTTCTTTGAGAATGCGGCACAGATTTCGCCCGATCGATAAATCGCCGCCCCGCGAGGCCATCACCTGCTTGAATTTCTCCCTGACAATCTGAACAGACCAAGGTGGATTTGTCAACCAAAATAGATCCGCATCGCTATCAATAATCACCAGTTTATCACCCGGTTTTAAGATGCGGAATATTTCTCTGGCTGCTGCGACGGGATCGGGAAGGTGGACGAATAGCAAACGGGCGATCGCAAAATCGAATGTGTCCTCATCCAAACCAGTATCCGCAATTGATGCTTGAATGCGATTTACTCGATCGCCTCCTTTGTCCTCTAAATATTCTACTGCTTTTTCGTGCACTACCGGGTCGATTTCTACCGCTGTTATTGAACTATTTGGCAGTAATTATAACAGTTTTTCGGTGAAAAATCTCGGCCCGCTACCCGCTTCTAAAACATTCATCCCGTCGGTTAAACCGAACCTGTTTAAAGTGCGCGCTTCCTTTTCCCAACTGAGGATAACTTGAGCTTTTAATCGCTGAATTTCTGCCTCAAATTCTAGATTGTACGTGCTGGCTTGATACGAACCTTCTCCTATCATAAAATCATCCTTATTCATTCTTGTAAAGCTCGAATTAAATCTGAATTGCGCTTTAGCGCAATTCTCGTTGCCGACCTCCACAGTCCTTTTTTGCGGACAGATGCAGGACGGAATCCAGATAATGCCTCTATTGTAAGAAGAGGACGGATCACCTAAACTGACGATGTTGTGCGGTAACGATTGAACTATGCCCCAGACTTTACCTCAACCGGAGAAACGAACCTTTTTAGTCGTGGATGACCATGCGATGGTGTTAGGCGGCACGCTTAACATTCTGAGGCAGCAGTATCCACAGGCCGATATTCTGACGGCTTCAACGGCTCAGGAAGCCCTTCAGCAAGTAGCACAGACGACCCCCGATCTCGTGATCGTGGATTTGGTGATGCCAGAGGCGATCGGCGAAACCCCGCAGGCGAATTCAGGGCTTCAACTCCTGAAAACGCTGATGGAACAGTATCCAAGTTTGAATATTGTGGTGCAGAGTGCCCATGTTCGGACTTTGGTTTGGCTGAAACCGTCGATCGACAATCATGAGGGCGGATTCACGGTTGTTGATAAAAGCCAGCCGATTAGAGACTTGCTGGCGATGGTCGATTTGGCGCTGCACGAGCGGATTTGTACACCCAGAGAAATCCGTAATGGGCTGCAACTCAAACCCGCCTGGATGAAGGTGTTGCAATTTGCTTTTCAAGAAAGCTTACAAGATACTGCGATCGCCAAACGGATGATTGTTTCTGAACGTGCTGTGCAATACTACTGGGAAAAGATTCGAGATGTGTTAGAGGTTTATCCCGAACCTGACAAAAATCTGCGGATTCAAACGGAAGTGCGGGCTAGGGAAGCAGGATTGATTGATTAGACATATCCCAAAAAGCCTATCTTGAACAGGCAGGATGCCTGTTCCACAAGAAATATGGTCGATGTCTATTCATGAAGCACGATCGAGGACAAGCAGTGAAAGCAGATATCTCGACTTGGTGGCGCGGATCTCTTCCAGGGTTGATGGTGATTGTCGGTGTGATGATGGCTAGATTGACTGGTGCGCTTCAGTTTTTGGAGTTGGTTGCGTTCGATCGATTTCTGCTGCTGCGTCCCCCTGAGCCAATGGATGAACGGATTGTGATCGTCGGCATTACGGAAGAAGATATTCAACGGGCCAAAACTTATCCGATTCCCGATCGCGAAATTGCCGATTTACTCAAACGGTTGCAAACATATCGACCAATCGCGATCGGGCTGGATATTGTCCGCGATATGCCTGTTGAACCGGGCCATGCTGAACTAACATCGGTGTTTCGCAGCAGTAAAAATGCGATCGGAGTGGAGATTGCTTTGCCCGATCGCAATGGCTTTATCGTCGCACCTCCGCCCGCACTGCGATCGGAACAAGTTGGCTTTGCAGATGCTGTTCTAGATGCCGATGGCTATCAGCGTCGCAGTTTATTGGGTGCTCACAATCCCCAGCAGAAATACCGTTTTTCCTTCGCGATCCGGCTAGCAGAAAGCTATTTAGCAACCCGAAAAATTAAGTTGGGTGATGGAATTCGCGATCGGGAGGCGATGCGATTTGGCAGTATTGAATTGACTAGAGTTCAGCCCAATTCCGGCGGATATGTGGGGGCGGATGCAAATGGCAACCAGATTTTGCTGAATGTTCGCAGTGGGAAAATGCCGTTTCGCGTGCTTTCTCTCTCGCAAATCAAGGCGGGAAAAGTAGATCCGAACTGGATTCGAGGCAAGATTGTGCTGATTGGGATCATGTCTTTTAGTGCGAAGGATCTGGCAAGTTCAGGTGCGATCGCGGGCATCAATCCCGGACGGATTTACGGAGTGGAAATGCAAGCCCACGAAACCAGCCAGATTATTAGCGCGGTGCTGGATGGGCGACCGTTGATTCAGGTTTGGGGAGATGACTGGGAAACGCTCTGGATTGCGGTCTGGGGACTCTTGGGGATGAGTTTGGGGCGATTTCTGCGATCGCCGTGGAAAATTTTGTTAGGGCTCTTAATCGCCAGTATTAGCTTGATCGCGATCTGTTACTGGCTGATTCTGATCGGGTGGTGGATGCCGATCGTGCCTGTATTGCTTGTACTCGTGTTGAATGGGGCTGGGTTGACGGCAGCATTATTTTATCGCCACGAACAGGAATTGCGACTGCGGTTGGAGGAACGTCAATTTGCGATCGAACAAACTTTTAATGCGATTCATAGCGGGCCTTTACAAACATTGGTAGGGATTTTGAGAACTGCTCAGGAGCAAGATCCACCGCCACCATTTTTACCGGATTTGCAACGCCTGAGTCAAGAATTACGGGAAGTTTACGGATCGGTGCAACGAGATGCGATCGCCGATGAACCGCATTTGCGAATGGGAAGTGCGATCGAATTAGCCCTGCAAGCCCCGTTGCATGAATTGCTCTACAAAGTCTATTCCAACACCCTCGAACAAGAACTGCCCTACCTCCAAACAATCAAATTCAAAATAGTGCAGTTCGATCCCTTGAACACCTCGCATCTGCGGTTGGAACACAAGGGAGGACTCTGCCGCTTTCTCGAAGAAGCACTTTGTAATGTCGGCAAACACGCGATCGACGCTACTCGCTTGACTGTAATTTGCGCTCAGGAGGGCGATCTACAAGTGATTCGAGTGGTGGATAATGGCAAGGGGAAACTATCTGATGCAGAATCGGCAATTCAAGATTTAAACACTAACATCCAACCTTCAGGATTAGGAACGCAATTAGCAAACAATTTAGCCAAACAATTAGGCGGAACGTTTCGGCGCTACCAAAATGAACCGAGGGGAACGGTGTGCGAGTTAACCTGGTCAGCCAAACAGCGGTGGTTCTGGTAATACCAAATCTGGGTTAAATATCCCTGTTATGAAGGAGGCGGTTGAAACCGCGTCTACACAAACAAAGTCGGCCTGCGCCGACTAAGAATTCTGTCAACTGTCAACTGTCAACTGTCAACTGTCAACTGTCAACTGTTTATTTGCACCTTCCCGCAAACGAAGCTTGCGGGCAGTCCTCTATTATGTTTTTCTATTGGTAATTAAAGTAAAAGATAGTTACAGGGAGGATTCAGATGATAACTCACGGATTGAAACGTCGAACCATTTACTCTGCGGTCATTACGAGTTTAATCCTGAGTGTTTCCTTCTGGATTCCTCCCGTAGCGCTGGCACAATACACTCCCCCTAAAAAGCCTTCCGCACCGAAAGAAACGGGGACGAATACGACTCGCGGCGGCAGTTGTGAAGGTGATTCATCGGCGGTATTAACTGCCTTGGTGCCGTTTAGCCATGTGGGAGAAACGATTTCTGGGCATCCGACTTTTACCTGGTTTGTACCCGATCGCACTTCTCGTCCCCTGCAATTCCGGCTGTTTACTCGATCGGGACAACTACTCTACAGAACCGAGATGGAGAGTCAGCCAGGAATCATGTCGGTTGCTTTGCCTGCAAATGGGCCCCAACTGTCGATCGGGCAATCCTATCAGTGGCAAGTGGTGTTGGTGTGCGATCGGAATGTTCCTTCGCGGAATGTGGTGGCGGCGGCAGAAATCCAAGTAGTGCAGCCTGCAGAATCGTTGCAGTCTCAACTTGCAGCCGCCCAAACTCCCCAACAGCGGATCGACCTGTATGCCAAGGCCGGGCTGTGGTATGACGCGATCGCCGAAGCGCGCAAAGCCTCTGGGACTTCTCAAAGCCAAGCGTCTGTGCTGGAATTGCTAGATGCTCTGGCTAGTTCGGAAGCTGAACCTTTGAAAGATTGGAGCGATCGCTTGAAGCAAATTAGGGCGATCGAACAACAACGCCAATTCCCGCAACCCAAACCCTAAAATCCCATGCAGCCTTTCTCGCTAACACTGTTTAAATC
>ENA-OFCE01000754-OFCE01000754.1-metagenomes-genome-assembly--contig:-NODE-754-length-19563-cov-3.503691_pt1 | contig 19563 bp, 18 predicted proteins | sample MGYA00153388_OFCE01 | MGnify analysis MGYA00153388
CGCCAGCGTTATCGTCAGTCAAATTCCGGCGCTCAAACCAAAACCGCCAACCCCCGCACGCTTTCTGCTTGCTGGGTAACTGAGGAATTTAGGGTTAACTGGTAGCGGTTTTCCCAGATGCCGAGGTGAAACTCAATGGGATTGAGCTGGCGACTTGAGACTTTTTTCGAGCACCGAAACGAAGACCGTCGCCGCAGCACTATCGTCGCAGAGCCCGCTCGTTCCGCAGGGCGCAAAGTCCGCTGGCTTTCTTACGGCACGGCGAGGGTTGCGCTGGGGCAGCGCTGTCAAACTGCTCTAGAAAAGTTTCTAGTCCATCGCCCGCGTGCAGCTTCTCGACATAGTTTTTGACGCGGTCGTGCCGATTGAATTGGAGGGTTTCATCGCACACGACGCCGATGGTCTTGTCCACAGGCACCCAGTAAACGCGCCGCATGCGCAAAAATCGTTTGGCACGCCTGACGACCGAAGCCCTCGCCGAAGCCACTAACCCCGAACGACGCTACTTCGCGTCAGCCAGCTCACGTCGCGCAATGCGCTCGTTGCTGTCATCGGGATTGGGCAATATTTCAAAGCCTAACGATCGGCAAAACTTCAGCATGCGCGGATTTTCTCGGAGTACGGAACCTTCCATTTCGGTGTAACCGCGAGTGCGCGCGGCTTTGAGCAGGCGCTGCATTAGCATTCGCGCCAGACCGGTACCCTGCATGGTTTCTTCGACGACGATGGCGAACTCACAACGCGCTGGCACCGTGGTGGGGGTGATGCGCGCGACGCCGACGAGCTTTTGTTGTGCCCCTTCGCCAGTGATTCCAACTAGCGCCAACTCGCGCCCGTAATCAATTTGCGTGAAACGCTCAATCATGGCAGGTGGGAGCTCGCGCACCGGCATCATGAAGCGAAAATACAGCGTCTCGGGCGACAATCGTGCAACGAACGCGCGCTCGCGCTCAGCATCTTCCGGCTGAATCGGTCGAATCAACAAGTGCAAACCGTCCTTCAGCGTCACCGCTTCTTCAAGCTCGCGCGGGTACGGTTACACGGCGAGATGTCCGTAGGTGCCGAGCTTTTTGATGCGTGCCACTTCGTCTCGCGAGCGCAGCACGATGCGCGCATCGACAGCGACTGCCCCATGCGCATAGGCGATCACCGGATTTAGGTCACAGGCCGCAATCTCGGGGCACACGCAGGCGAGTGTCGAAAAACGCAGCATCATCGTGGTGAGTGCTTCACGATTGATCGCGGGCACGTTGCCGTACGCGTCAAGTAGGCGTGAAACGCGGGTGCGCGAGATCAAGTTGGCAATCAGAACGTCGTTGACCGGTGGCAACTCAAACGCAACATCGTCGAGGCGCTCAATGGCCAAACCACCCGCCCCAAAACCCATGACCACGCCGAATGTGGGATCGTTGGCCAGCCCAAGGTAGAGCTCGCGCTGACCGCGATGCCGCACGTACGGTTGCACGCTCAAGCCGAGCACGCGCGCAGCGGGGGCGAGGCGTGCGACTGCTTCAAAAATTTCTTTTGCGGCGCTACGCACCGACCTGTCATCGCGCAGATCAAGCTGCACGCCGCCTGCCTCGGTCTTGTGCGAAATATCCGGCGACACTACTTTGAGCACGACGGGGTAGCCAAAACTGTCGGCAAGCGTCACTGCTTCCGCAGGGGTGCGCGCCATTGCAGCGTTGGTCATGGCAATACCAAACGCGCCAAGCACCTGACGCGCTTCATGCACGAAAAGCTGCGTGCGACCATCGGCCCAAACGTGTTCAAAAATCGCCTGCGCCTGTTCGACATGCGGCGTAAACCCGTCAACACTTTGCTCGGGCACCTGGCGCAACAGCGATTGGTTTCGTGCGAATGTTTCCAGAAAACCAATCGCATCGACAGCGTTTTCTGCGCTCAAAAATTGCGGGATGCGCGCCTGATCTAGCAGCGCCCGCGCAGAGAACACGCTACTGCCGCCGCCGAGCACGGCAAGCACGGTTTTGCGGTGCGACTTCGCCGCGTTGACAATCTCGGTGGCAACATCGACTGCGCTGACAATCGACTGCGGTGAAAACAGCACTACGCACACGTCGACGGCTTCATCAGCAAGCACCGCGTTCATTGCGATGCGGTAGCGCTCAGCGGTCGCGTCGCCCGCCAAGTCCAACGGATTACCGATGTGCGCATGCGCCGGAAGCGCTTTGCACAACGTGGCACACGTTGCCTCCGACAGCGGTGCCAATGTGAGCCGCTGCGCGCGCACGGCGTCAGCCGCGACCAAGCCGGGGCCACGCCCATTGGTGATAGCGACAACACGATGTTGTTTAGTGCTGCGCTCGCCAGCCAGCAGCCTTGCCGTACTGACCATTTGCATGGCGGTCTGCACGCGCACCGCACCTGCGCGGGCAATGGCCGCCTCGAACACACGGTCATGTTGCGCGAGCACGGTGGCGTGCGTGCCGTCGGGTTCACGATGCAAATCAGCGCGATCTGCTTTCAGCACGACCACCGGTTTCATGCGCGAAATCTGACGCACGCCGGACATGAATGCAGGCGCGTTTTTCACCTCTTCGATGTAGAGCAACAGGTCGGACGTGTAAGCGTCGAACGCGAAATAATCGAGCAGCTCGCCAAAATCAAGATCAAGCGACGCGCCCAATGCGAGCAGGCTAGAAAAGCCAATTGACGAGCCCGCAGCATAGTCGCGCAGGATTGAAAGCCACGCGCCGGATTGCGACAAAACCGCCAATGAACCGGGCGAAGGCATGGCGCCAACATCAGTCATCGCGGATGCATCGAGTGCGATTCGTGGACGCAGCAAACCACGCGCGTTCGGGCCAATCAAACGAACCCGAGCCTCGCGCGCGGCGTCTGCCAACGCACTTGCTGCCTTTGTATTTTCTTTACTGTCACTGTCGCTTGAACTGGCGTCAAAGCCGCGCGACAAAATCAACGCGTAGCCGCAGCCGCTCGCACCGCAATCCTGAATGATCTTGACGCACGCCGAGGCCGGTGCCGCAATCAGCGCGAGGTCAACTCGCTCTGGCAAATCTGTGAGCCGCGAAAAACAGGGCTCATCGAAGATTTTTTTGTGCTTGGGGTTCACTGCGAACGCGCGACCTGTGTAGGCATGCGCGCGCAATCGTTGCCACACGGCGCGACCTAAGCTGCCAGCGCGTTCGGACGCCCCCACTACTGCAATGGATTGCGGTTCGAAGAGCTTGCTGAGCTTGTGTTGCGCCATGCCGAATTGTAGGGTGCGAAATTGGAGCGAGTGCTTGAGAAACTATGGTCTCGCAACCAACAAATCGGCACCATACAAGGAGCGGCTTGCCGCGACGGCCCACTGTCGCAGCAAGTCGCTCTTGCAACGACCCAATCTGTCACAAACGACGTTGCGCCACCCGCCACAGCCCGCGCGCGGTTACTTGCTCGGCATTCAGCGCGTCGCACGAAACACCCAATGCCCGCGTAGCCCGCTCGTACCATGGCACCAGCGCGTCGCTTGCAACCAGCAACACGCCGCGAGTGTTCGGGTACATGCTGAGCGCTGCGGTGATCTCGCAGCCGAGCAGCCAGCCTGCAAGCGCCGTACTGACAAACGCTTCCGTGCGTTGGCCTGTCACCACCGATGCGCGCAGCACAAACAGGTCGTGCAACCACGATCCAGCGCCGCCACGGGCGTAGTGCAATCCCATCTCGAACGCTGCGATGTCATCGTGATCGGGCGCGGTTTTGAGCAGCGCACCGACCGAGCTGTGCTCACGAATCAACGCGTTCATTTCTCCGGTGTAGAACGTGGCGAAACGCTCGACGCATCCGGCTTTCATCTGCACCCATTTGCAATGCGTGCCCGGCAACACGACCATGCCATCAATGAGCCCGGAGCCCACGAGTTGCGTCTCCTCGCCACGCATCACGTCGGGCTCGTCGCTTTTGATGCCGGGGATGAGGGTGAGCGGGCGACCGAGCGAGGTGTCGACCTTCACGGCCTTGGCCGCGAGCGCCACAACTTGCGCGTCGTCCCCCCCAGCACAGTCCGCGTCGATTGAGACGTAGCCCGCCTCACGCCAGCCCGACTTCGCGCCGACCATGCCACAGGCGATGAGCGGCGCGGCAAGGTTTTGCTGCGCCCAAGGCCCGACTAGAGCTTTTTAGTGTGAGCGCGCCAGCATTTGAGTGCGTGCGATCAATGATTTCGCCGCGCCCATCGAATGCATAAGCCCGAACATTTGTTGAGCCCCAGTCCAACCCTATGAGTGCGATCGGTACGATCGGTACGATCGGTACGATCGGTACGATCGGTACGATCGGCGCGATCACTGTTTCCAGCGATCCGCCGCCGCATCGTCGCTGGCGCGCGCATCGACCCAGCGCTCACCCTGCGGCGTGGCTTCACGCTTCCAGAACGGCGCTTGCGTCTTCAAAAAATCCATGATGAACTCGCAGGCTGCGAATGAGTCTCTGCGGTGGGCGCTGGTGACGGCCACGAGTACGATTTGATCGAGCGGTTTCAATTCGCCGACGCGATGAATGATTAGCGTGTCAAAAATATCCCAACGACCGCGCGCCTCAGCAGCAATTTTTTCGAGTTGACGCTCGGTCATGCCGGGATAATGTTCAAGGTACATCAGGCCGACCGAGTCGCCCTCGTTCATGTCGCGGACGCAGCCGATGAAGCTTGCCACCGCGCCTACCGCCGGATTGCCTGAGCGCAGCGCGGCGGTCTCCGCGCCGACATCAAAATCTTGCGTCTGCACGCGAACCAAGCTCGCCATCCTAACCGCCTGTTACAGGCGGAAAAATCGCCACTTCGTCGCCCGCCTTGACCGGATGTTCGATGGACACTACGTCCTGATTCACGGCGACGCGAAACGCGCGCGTCGGGGCTAGTTCTTCGGCAAACGCGCCGCCACGTTCGCGCAGTTGCTCAAGCAACGTCGAAACGGTGGCTGCACCGGGCGTGAGGTCGAACAGCTCGCGAGAAACGCCAAAGCGTTCGCGCAAGCGCGCTAAAAAAACTAATTGAATCGTCATGCACCGATTTTAGAAAGGTAGAAGAAACTCAATAGCTTTTGGGTTAATGCCCCAATTTATATGGGCTGATAGCACTAAAACGTCTAATGTCGATAAATTGCTAAATGCAGGTCTAAGCCCATCAAAATATGGCTTTCAGACAAAAGATGTTGAGCTCGCGAAAGTAAACAGTGCGGCCATGGCCGCCACAGTATTGGTATTGCCGCAGTCGTTAAAACGACCAGCGAATTCCAACGTTCACCGCGTCAGGATCAATGTCGGTGCGTAGGCGGTCAAATCCGAAGCGGGTGCCGCGTGTGACCTCCAGTTTCAGACCGAGGCTCTGGGTGAAGTCGTAGCGCATGCCGACGCCGTACGACAGCGCGGTGCGGTCCTGTGCCGACAACGGTGAAGATACCCATTCTGGAGTGATGCGGCTCTCGGCGCGACCGACGCCGACTTTGCCGAATACAGAAAACGCGTTGCGCCAGTTGAATGCAGAAACCACGTCCACATTGACGTTCGCGTTTATGCGGGGCTCCGACCATCGCATGCCGTCGAAGTTAAGGCCCACGCTAGAACCCACCAGCGACGCCGCGCGCTCGGTGTTGACCGCAGCGCCCAACGCGAAACCATTGGGAAACTGGTAACCACTGAACGCGGTGTTGCTCAGCTCACCGGCGCGCGAAAACTCCAACGCTTGGCCCAATTTGAGGCCTGGAGCTGTGAACGACCACGCTTTTTCACTCGCGCCAAACCGGACGCCAGAGAAATAACCACCCTCTTGCGCGAACACCGCAGTTGTCGCGAACAACAACGCGCTCGCGGTCAAAACAGCAGAGATTTTGGAGATTTTTATGACAACGTGTTGCATGACGCAATGTTCCTCTTGAAAACGGGGCCTGTCAATCAGCGGCGAGCGATTCAACTCAGCTTCAGACCAATGACATGCCGACTGTTGCAACGCACACACCCGCCGACCGGTTCTGCCTAAATCGCACAACAATGGTGCAGCGCGAAGTCAGCGATCTGCTCCACTTGAGCTAGACCGAAGCGGGCGAAACTTGGTTCCTGAAGCTGCGTCGGCAGCGGGCCGTCGCTCGCCAGCGCGACGATATTCGGGTCGCCGGGAAACAGCAGCGCTTTGCCGACTTCGACGCGCCAGACTTCCAGTTTTGGGATCGATTCGCGTTTGAAGCCCTCCACCAGCACCAAATCACAAGGACTCAACCGCCCGACTGCCTGGCGCAGCGTCAGCTCGGGTTCGCCGCGCAGCTCATGCATCACGGCCCAGCGATTGGCGCTTGAAACAAGCACTTCAGAGGCGCCGGCGGTGCGATGTCGATACGAATCTTTACCCGGCTGATCAACGTCGAACTCGTGGTGCGCATGCTTGATCAACGATACGCGCAATCCGCGCACGGATAGATGTGCAATCACCTGCTCAATTAGCGTGGTTTTGCCGCTGCCGGACCAGCCAGCGAAGCCAAAAACCTTTTGCGCTTTTTGCGTCACATTTACCTATCGATCAATCATTATAGGAGCGGCCTTGACCGCGATTGCTGCGTAACTTAGCGGGGTTCGCGGCCAAGGCGGCTGCTACGATGGAACCCGTTGCGACAGTGCATCAACGACGCTTGATCGCAGACACCTTAACTATTTTTAAACACAGGCTTGCGCTTTTCGACAAACGCGCGCATGCCCTCTTTCTGATCCTCAAGCGCAAACGTCGCATGAAATTCCCGACGCTCAAACAGCAGGCCTTGCGACAACGTTGTCTCAAACGCGGTGTTGATCGTCTCCTTGACTTTCATCACGGCAGGCAACGAAAAACTGGCGATTTTTCCGGCGGTGGCCAGCGCCTCTTCCATCAATTGTTCGGCGGGCACCACACGCGCCACAAGGCCCGCCGCCTCGGCCTCCTGAGCGGTGATGAAGCGGCCGGTTAAGCACCATTCCATCGCCTTCGCCTTGCCCACGGCGCGCGGCAACCGCTGCGTACCGCCCATACCGGGGATGGTGCCGATGGTGATTTCCGGTTGGCCGAATCTGGCGTTGTCCGCAGCGATGATGATGTCGCACATCATCGCAAATTCGCAGCCGCCGCCAAGCGCATAGCCCGACACCGCAGCGATCAACGGTTTACGCATACTGCGCGCGGCTTCCCAGTGTTTGGTGATGTAGTTGTCGTTGTAAACCTTGCCGTAACTCCATTCGGCCATCGCAGCAATGTCAGCACCCGCAGCGAACGCTTTCTCGTTACCCGTGACCACGATCACATGCACATCCGGATCGGCATCAAGCGCGGCGAGCTTACCCGCCAACTCCACGGCTAACGCATCATTCAACGCATTCATCACCTTCGGACGATTGAAGGTAACGAGCGCGACTTTGGCCGGTGTGACCAATTTTTCGACGAGCACAAGGGCTTCAGACATGATGCATTTCTTTCGTAAAAATTGTGTTTGCGGCAACGGCAGGCTTGAAATTTTTCATGCGCTCTGCGCCGCCGCTTAAGCCGCTCTCCAGCATGCCCACCACCGTCTCCGCAAACTGCGCATACGACAAAGAGCCGCCCGGTTTGAGCCACGTAAATGTCCAGTTAATCATGCCGAACACGCTCATGGTCAGCACCTTGGCACGCGCCGGATCAATGCGGTACGTGGCCACGATCAAATCAGCGAACGACTGCACCACTTCGCGCTCTTGTCGGATGACCAGGTCGCGCTGGGCGGGAGGCAAAAATTTCACATCGTTGAGCAACACGATGTGCCGCGTACGCGAGGTTTCATACTCACGCACAAAGCGGCGAACGACCTCTGCCAGCGCCTGCTGCGCGGGCAAATTGCGTGCCGCAACCTCGGCCACCAGCGACTGCAATCGCTGCATGTACTCATGCATTAGGTCAAACAGGATCGCGTCTTTGGCTGGGTAGTAGTGATACAGCAAACTCTTCGATACGCCGCAGCGCACCGCAAGTGCGGCCATCGTTGCACTCGGATAGCCGACCTCGGCAAACGCGTCAGCCGATTCGTTCAGAATCGTTTCGCGTTGCAGCAGATGAGCAGAGGATGGACCACGGGGCATGAGTGAATTCTAGGGGCTGCGTGCTACCGCGCGTCGTAGCTCAGCCGCACCGTGTCAGTCACCGGATGGGCCTGACAGGTCAGCACAAAGCCACGGTCCACTTCGTGCTGCTCCAACGTGTAGTTGGCGTCCATGCGCACTTCGCCTTCAAGGACTTGCGCTCTGCATGTGCAACACACACCGGCTTTGCAGGCATAAGGCACATCAATGCCTGATCCAAGCACCACGTCAAGCACCGAGTCCCCCTTGAAGCCCACGCGCAACTCGCGCTCAATGCCGTCAGCGATCACCGAAACCCACGCCCGACCGTCCGTATCGGACGCAGCGTCAGCACGCGGTTCTTCGCGCACCACTGCTCCGGGCACACCGAATATTTCTTTGTGAATACGCTGGGCAGGCACGCCTGCGTCAAGGCACGCGTTTGCTGCGGCCTCGATCATCGCGCCCGGGCCGCAGATGTACACCTCGTCGATGCTATTTGGATTGATCAGCGTCGGGATCAGGTTCGCAATCTTTGCGCCGTCGATGCGTCCGTTGGCAATTGTTGCTTCCTGCACCTCGCCGCTCAAGGTGTGAATCAATTGAAAGCGCGCGAGATGCCGATCCCGCAAATCTTCAATTTGCTCGCGAAAAATAATGTCCTTGACGCGGCGATTGCCGAACACCAAGGTCACGTGTGAATTGGCCTCTGTTTCGAGCGCAGTTTTCAAAATGGAAAACACCGGTGTGATGCCGCTCCCCGCCGCTAGCAGCAGGATATGCCGTGTGCCATCCGCCTGCGGTTCGTACACAAAATGACCATTCGGCGGCAATACATCCATGCTGTCGCCCGCGCGCAGCAGCATGTGCGCCCAGTGAGAAAACATGCCGCCTTCAACACGTTTTATCGCGACGCGCAACTCATTTTCGTGCGGCGCTGAACACAGCGAGTACGAGCGGCGAAGCTCTCTGTCACCGACTTCAGCGCGCAGCGTGACGTACTGGCCAGCGCGATAGGCGAATGTTTCGCGCAACGCTTCTGGAACGATGAAACGGACGGAAATGCAATCCGCCGTTTCGCGAACGACGTCTCGGATTTCAAGCGTTCGAAAATGCTGGGCCATACCAGAATGACTACCAGGACGCGCCGGGATGTTGCCGTGCGAGCGATTGCATTTCGGTCAAAAGCGTGGCACGATGTTCGTTCGCTGTGGCCGTCAACGCTGCGGTTGCCGGTGGCAACGTTAAGCTCGGCGCACCCAGCGTGGCAACATCACACGTGCGGCGACAGATGTCCCACCATCGCGCGTTTCGACGCGATGGATCGGTGCCAACAATGGCCACATTCAAAAGTTCATCGCAGTACGGCCAAAGTCCCGCAAACGCCGCTTCAATCCGCTTGCGCGATTCTGCGGTGCCATCGCCAAAGCGAATCACCCAATCGCTCGCGTGACGCAGTTGAACGCGCGACTCCTTCACCGCGTTTGCAGCGATTGCAGCCAACGGTGCGTCCGCTCCAGTCTCGAGTGACTCCCAGACCGGCACGAACCAAGCCGCCAACAAAAACGATCGCGCAATGGTCTGTGCGTAATCACCATTGGGTAACGCAGCCATCGCCGCATTAAGAAATTCATCCGGGTCGCGAAAGAACGCAAGTGTGTCCTCGGTCTCCGAAAGCCCACCGCGCGAGGCCGACAGTTGCAATAGCACTCGCGCCTGCCCAATCACGTCAAGCGCCGTGTTGGTCAGCGCAATATCTTCCTCAAGCGCGGGGCCATGACCGCACCATTCGGACAGACGATGCCCCCAGAGCAGGCAGGTGTCAGCGAGCGTGAGCAGCGTCTCTTCAGGCAACACGGTGAGTCTTGGTTCAGTCAAGTAAATGTCTTGGTTATGATTTTGTAGCAGCGCCTCTGGGCGCGATTGTTTCGTTGCAAATCATGCTGCACCGCGAGCCAATATTTTTCGCGCCTAGAGGCGCTCCTACATGAAAAGCGTTCAATTACATATGCCCAATTTCATCAGGAATATCGTAGAACGTGGGGTGCCGATACACCTTGCTGGCCATCGGGTCGAAATTGTCTGATTTGAGCGCGGGATCGCTGGCGGTGATGGCGTTTGATGGCACCACCCAAATGCTCACGCCTTCCTGCCGTCGCGTGTACACGTCGCGAGCTAACGTCAATGCGTGATGCGCATCACTAGCGTGCAGGCTGCCGACGTGCTTGTGATCCAAGCCCTGCTTGCTGCGTACGAACACCTCGAACAGCGGTGATGCAGCTTCAGTTGACGGCACCGTCACGCGGCTTCCTTCACCCCAACCGGCGCCCCGAGGGAGAGTGCGCCTGCAACGCGGCGATCACGAAGCTTTTCCGCGTGCGCCGCCGCTGCGTCGCGCACCCAACGCCCTTCATCAAACGCTGTAATGCGATCAGCCACGCGCTCCGCATTGCACGGGCCATCGCCCCTCACCACCCGCCAAAACTCATTCCAATCGATCTTTCCGAAGTCGTAATGACCGCGCGCTGCGTTCCACTGAATCGCAGCGTCGGGCAAGCTTAATCCCAAGAACTCGGCTTGCGGCACCGTCACATCGACAAATTTTTGCCGCAGTTCATCGTTGCTAATGCGCTTGATGCCCCAGTCGGTACCCTGCGCGGTGTTCGGCGAATCCGAATCGTGCGGGCCGAACATCATGAGCGTGGGCCACCACCAGCGGTTGATCGATTCTTGTGCCATTGCCTTTTGCGCGGGCGTGCCTTCGCAAAGCGAACGCACAATATCAAAACCCTGCCGCTGGTGAAACGATTCCTCCTTACAAATGCGGATCATGGCGCGGGCGTAGGGGCCGTAGCTGCATCGGCAAAGGGGCACTTGATTCATGATCGCAGCACCATCCACCAGCCACCCAATAGTGCCGATGTCGGCCCAGGTCTCGGTTGGGTAATTGAAGATGCTGGAATATTTCGCCTTTCCAGAATGCAACGCATCGACCAACGATTCGCGCGTCACGCCTAGGGTTTCAGCGGCAGAGTATAGGTAGAGCCCATGGCCGCCTTCGTCCTGCACTTTAGCTAACAAAATTTCTTTGCGTTTCAGCGACGGAGCCCGCGTGATCCAGCCGCCTTCTGGCAGCATGCCGACGATCTCAGAGTGCGCATGTTGCGAAATCTGCCGGATCAGCGTCTTGCGGTACGCCTCAGGCATCACATCTTGCGGCTCGATTTTTTCGTCACGCGCAATGCGCGCTAAAAAAAGGGCAAGAGTGGCCGAATAGACGGACACTTCCGCTGTCTTGTCTGGCTTCAAATCCATCGCTTGCGTATACATATCCATCCTCCGGCCAAAAACAATCAAGCAGGGGCTGAATAGTATTCCCGACTGACCGGTCGGTCAACAATGAACCTGACTAGTTACGTAACTCAGATAGAAAGTTGTCATCCTGAGCATCGCGAAGGATCAGTATGCCCACAGATGCGGTCGCCACGAGCTTTTGCGTATGCCACCGTATGTTTCGCTTCGCTCAACATTACGGCGTGGGATACAGGGCTTCGGTCTGCGGCACGTAACGAATCAAGATGTGAATGATCTCGGTCGCGATGCCCCACGCAAACTCCTACCCAAGTAGGTAGGGAAACAATGTTGCGCACACCTGTTCAATCCCGCTAAATACCGATAGCATAAGGATTTAAAAGCACGATGACGCTGTCGCCTTGTATGTATCCAACAAGCGCGCAAATTCACGCTTCCGATCTGCGCCAACCCGCTGATTGGCCCCCGTGCCCCGTTGGGCGCATAGTTGTGAGGATGTGGTGGCAGTATCCCGAATCGCGCAGTTGACAAAAATCCCGTTTGGTGCCAATGAGCCATTGTTACACCGCGCGCTGGAGGCGGGCGGTGTAGGCTTGTGGGACTACCAGCCCGCAACCGGATTGATCGATCTGTACCACAACGTTTTGTCGTTTCAGACGCTGCGTCCGGGGCGTTATTACGGGCCGGTCGGCGAATTTACCGAATACATCGTGATTGATGATCGAACTGTCGTTGCGCGCATGTTGAAGCAGTGCGCAGATATGATCGATCAGGTCTACGTCGAATTTCGTATCCGTACTCAATCCGGCGCAATTGTCTGGCTCGCCTGTCGCGGTCAGCTCGCTAAACACGATGCCGGGCGGGCGCGCTATGTAGGCACCATTTCCGACATCACCGACGCGTCCGAGCGCGAACTGAAACTGCTCGTGTATCACGAGTCTTTGTTCTCACTGGCGCGCAATCCGTTGGTGGTGGATCGAGCCAATTTCGCCAGCGTATCGGTGCAAATTATTCAGGACAGCGCCGCGACGCTGCGATCAACCCGCGGTGGCTTGTGGAAATTCACCGATGACCTGCGATCGCTACAGTGCCTCTACCAGTTTGATGCGCGAACATTGCTTGCCACGAATCCAGAAGCACCCTTGGCTGCCGCCGATGAATCGACTGGCCTTGTTTTCAGCGCCGCCGATTTCCCGACGTATTTTGCGGCGATTTCGCAGCGCCGCGCGCTCGCGGTTGACGACGCGCTGACTGACCCGGTGCTGCACGAGTTTCGCGCGAGTTACCTGCCTGCGACTGGCGTTCGTGCGCTGCTCGATGTGCCCATTTTTCATCATGGCCATTTGTGGGGCGTGGTGTGTTTTGAGGACTGCGTTGGCGCAAGGCTTTGGGACAATGATGCGCAGGGTTACGCGAGCTCGGCAGTCGATTTGTTGTCGCTCGCCTTCGAGGTGTCCGAGCGGGCAAAGTCCGAGTTAGAACTTGCCGCCACACGCGACCGTCATCGCGCGTTTATTCAGGCGAGCTTTGATTCGATTTGGTCGGTCGACATCGCGCAGGGCATCGACATTTCGCTCCCTCCGCAGCAGCAAATTGCACAGTTGCGCGAGTTGGCGCGCATCACGGACGCCAACGATGCGTTCACGCGCGACTACAAACTGACCACCACCGACGTGGTGGGACGGCTGGTTGCCGAATTCATGCCGGAGCTGTTCAAGGGTACCTCACTGCGCGACTGGATTGATCGCAACTACCGGCTGGTGGAACGAGAGCTGCGCCTCAAAGTCAAGGGCGAAGAACATTACTGGTTGTCGCTGACGCTGCTGGGTGTGGTCGAAGACGGCAAGTTGGTACGAATGTGGGGTGCGCGGCGCAACATAACTGATCGCAAACGGTATCAGTCGCTTTTGGAGCATTTGGCGTTTCGCGATCCGCTGACCGGGCTTTTAAATCGACAGCGTATGGTCAGCGACATTAACGAAATGATTGAGGTGGCGGAGTCGCAATCGGCCGATGCAGTGGCGACGCTGTTGTTGCTTGATTTGAACCAGTTCAAGGATATTAATGACACGCTGGGTCATGGCGCTGGAGACGAAGTGCTGCGCCAAATGAAGACCCGTTTTGACGACGCACTGGCGTTTGAGAACGCGATCGCCGCACGACTCGGCGGCGACGAGTTTGGCGTGTTCGCGCGCGGCGTCGGCACCGCCGAAGGCGCGATGCGCATCGGCGAGGCGATCAGCACGGCGCTTTCGCAACCGTTCGTCATCGGCGGTGGCAAATTTCATATTTCAGCGAGCATTGGCGCGGCGATTTATCCCACGCATGGCAGGACGTTTTCAGCGCTGTCGCATGCCGCTGATGAGGCGATGTATCACGCCAAGCAAACCGGCGGCGGCGTGCGTCTTTTTAGTCGCAGCACGATGGTGTTTGAGCATCGTAAATTGTTGCTGCTGGCGGGCCTGCCTGAGGCGATTGATCGCGGCGAGCTGGTGCTGGAATTTCAGCCCATCATCAATTGCCTGACCCGAAAACCGGTGCGCATGGAGGCGCTCGTGCGCTGGAATCATCCGGAGTACGGTCGCCTGACGGCGAAAGATTTTGTACACAAAGCCGAAATGTCAGATTCGATTCGCGTGTTGACGCGCTGGGTGATTGAGAACGCATTGCGCGCCGCACGCGATTGGCAGGAAACGGCACCCGGCGTAGGCGTGGCGGTGAACATTTCGCCACGCTTGCTCGGTGATTCGATCATTGTGGCGCATCTGCAAAAGAGCATCAAGCAGTTCGGCTTGCCCGCACGATTGGTAGATCTTGAAATCACCGAAACATCGCTCATCCACAATCCGGATCGTGCCGCGCAGATTTTGGCCGATTGCCGCGCGCAGGGCTTCTCGATCGTAATCGACGATTACGGCGTCGGCTTTTGCTCACTCGCCTACCTGCGCCGTTTGCCGCTCAAGGGCCTGAAAATGGACAATTCGTTCGTCACTCGGGTGATGCAGAGCGCGGAGGACGCCATCATTGTGCAATCGACCATTGCGCTGGCGCATAACCTCGGTTTGACGGTCGTGGCCGAGGGCGTGGAGGACGCCGCAACGCTCAAATTTTTGGAGTTCCACGGCTGCGACTACGCGCAGGGCTACGGCATTTCGTATCCGCTAAGCGTTGCCGATACGATGAACTGGCTGCGCACCTCGATGGCCCCCGCGCCACCGCCGTCCGCACCGCTGCGCGCAGTGGGCTAGCGACGGTTGTGTAGGAGCGGCCCCGGCCGCAAATCTTGCGAAGTGACTAAAGTGACAACGCGATCCAGGTGATGCCTTCCACGTCACGCCGTCACTCCCGTCACTTACGTCACCTTTGTCACGGCACATGCGCGATTCGCACCGAAGAAGGCGCCGAAAAATCGCCGGTTCTGATGAAATGCGTTGTATGAACTATCAAACCATTCTCTACGTTACTGACGCGGGCGTCGCGCGCATTACACTCAGTCGTCCCGAGCGAATGAACGCGTTCACGCAGCTGATGCATGAAGAGCTGCGCGCTGCGATTGCGGCGGTGGCGAGCGACGGTTCGCGCGTGCTTGTCATCACCGGTGCGGGGCGCGGGTTTTGTGCGGGTCAGGACTTAAATGATCGCGCGGTGGCGCCCGGCCAGGCCGTGGATTTAGGCGAATCCGTTGAAAAAAATTATGCCCCCCTAGTGCAGTCGTTGCGCGCGTTGCCGATACCGGTGATCGCTGCGGTTAACGGCGTGGCGGCGGGTGCAGGTTGCAATGTTGCGCTGGCCTGTGACTTGGTTGTCGCCACGGAGAGCGCAAGTTTTTTGCAACCGTTTTGCAAGCTCGGACTGATTCCCGACACGGGCGGATCCTACTTTTTGCCACGCCTCGTCGGCACCCAGCGCGCCATGGGCTTGGCCCTACTCGGTGACAAAATCAGCGCACAACGGGCTGCTGACATTGGGCTGATCTGGGAGTGCGTGTCCGACGCTGATTTTGCGACGCGCATTGAAGCGCTCGCAAACCAATTGGCCAACGGCCCGACGCTCGGTTTTGCGCGCACCAAACAGGCCATTTACGCGAGCCCGAACCACACGTTCACCGAGCAATTGGCTCTGGAGGGCAACCTGATGCGCGAATGCGGATACTCGGACGATTACCGTGAAGGCGTGGCTGCATTTAAAGAAAAACGAGCGGCGGTTTTCACGGGGCGCTAGACACGCGGCGGTCATCCGGTTGAAAACAGCTTTTCATTGTAACGCTTGTTTTACTTGGTCTGCCACCTTAAAAACCAAAAAGTTGCTTTCTAGGATTTTGCGCGCTAAGCCCCTGCCAGTCAATGTTTTCAGCGAAAAGCTGTACTGCTACACTACGGTTTATCTCCCTGAAGGAGGGGCTCCGCTCCAATCCGGATTAACAGGTGCTTCAGGTCGGGGCAGCGCCCTCCCGACAGCCGTGATGGCTCTCGCACTCCGCTAGCATCCTCAGCACTCGGTAAACGCTGCAAACGCTGCAAATGGCCCCCACTATGACGCTCACGTTCAACACCATCGGAATCATCGGCGCGGGCACGATGGGTGCCGGGATCGCACAAGTTGCAGCTGTCTCCGGTTGCCGCGTCAAGCTCTATGACGCCCGCGACGGTGCCGCTGTCGCTGCACTGGTGCGCACCGCTGACACGCTGTTGCGACTCGCCGAAAAAGGCAAACTTACCGCCGACGATGCGCAGAGCGCCTCGGCCCGCATGAGCGCCGCGCCCGACCTTGCAGACTTTCACGATTGCGATTTGATTCTGGAGGCCATCATCGAAGACTTGTCGGCCAAGCAGGCGCTGTTCAAATCCTTAGAAACAATTTGCGCGCCCACCGTGGTGCTCGCCACCAACACCTCATCCCTATCGATCACCGCCATTGCCAACGGTTTGGCGCGTCCCGAAAACGTGGTTGGCATGCATTTTTTCAATCCCGCGCCGGTGATGCAATTGGTGGAAGTAGTCAGCGGTCAATTCACTGCAAACACCGTGGCCGAGCGCGTCGAAGCCTGCGCCCGCGAATGGAAAAAAACGCCGGTGCGCTGCAAAAGCTCACCCGGTTTCATCGTCAATCGCGTTGCGCGTCCGTACTACGGCGAAGCGTTTCGGGTGCTTGAATCGGGTGGGGCGGATGTGCCAACGATTGACCTTGTGTTGCGGGAAGCGGGCGGCTTCAAATTGGGTGCGTTTGAGCTGCTCGATTTGATTGGGCTCGACGTGAATCTGATGGTCACCAAAAGCGTGTGGAATGCTTACTATCAAGACAGCCGCTTTCGCCCGAGTTTGACGCAGCAAGATTTGGTTGACGGTGGCTTGCTCGGTCGCAAATCGGGGCGCGGGTTTTACAGCTATCCTGCCGAAGCGAGCGCACCGCCCGCGTCCCAGCTCGGCCCGGTGCCGACGATGGTGCAATACCTGCTGGAGTCCGACGCGCTGGACCCGCTGATGGAGCGCATCAAAGCCGCAGGCATCAAGCTGCAAGCACGCAAAGAAGACGACCCACTCGGCGCAGGCATGTTCCGCGTGGGCAATGCAACCGTCTGCCTGACCGACGGGCGGAGCGCTACGCAACTCGCCTTCGAAGAAGAACTGACCAACGTCGTCATCGTCGATTTAGCCCGCGATTTTGCGACGACGAAACGTGTCGCTCTGGCTCGTGGCGAAGAGACAACCACCGCGGCGCTCGCCGATGCGGTCGGCCTGTTTCGCGCGCTAGGCATGGAAGTTTCCGTCATCTCCGACGTACCCGGCATGATCGTCGCGCGCACGCTGGCGATGCTCGCCAACGAAGCCGCCGACGCTGTGTTGCAAGGCGTGTCCGACGCAGCGGGCGTCGACACCGCGATGAAGCTCGGCGTCGGTCATCCTGAAGGCCCACTCGCCACGGCAGACCGCCTCGGCCTCACGTTAATCAACGCGATCTTGGTCAACCTGCAAGGGCACACCGGTGATGATCGTTATCGGCAATCACTGTTGTTGCAGCGCAAGGTTTGGAGCGATGGCTCGTTTACTTCGTAGACACAATGTGGGCATCAAAATGCGCACCGTCGAGGCATCCGCAACCCACGTTGATTCGCCACCAAGGTGCGCGCTCTGGCGCACACCTTTCACACCATGAACGCCGCGCCCACGCCCCAACAAATCGCCGACGCGATGCACGCCCGCGACCACGCGGCGCGGGCACTCGACATTCAGATCGTCGAAGTCAACCTTGGCAGGGCCACCGTGTCAATGCTCGTGCGGCAGGACATGGTCAACGGCCACGACATTTGCCACGGCGGCTACATGGCGCTGCTCTGCGATACCGCCTTTGCTTATGCCTGTAACAGCTACAACTTCAACACTGTCGCCAGCGGCTTTTCGATAGAAATCCTTGCGCCCGCGAAGTTGCGCGATACGCTGGTGGCCGTCGCCGTTGAGCAGGTGCAACGAGGACGGCACGGTGTGTACGACATCAGGTTAACCCATCAAAACGGTGACATCATCGCCCTGTTCCGCGGCAAGAGCGCGCGGATTGCGGGGGAAGTGATTTCGACGATGCAGCCAACGTGAACTATGTATTTCGCCGCCCCTGCGAAAGCAGGGGTCCAGCGACTTCTGATCGCGATAGGAACGCCGCGAAAAGAAGCTGGATTCCTACCTGCGCAGGAATGACGAGATAAGAAACCGCTACCCATCTCCTCATGCCCACAAAATCCCCCACCCCACTCCACGCCATCGAATCCGCATCGCAAGATGAGCTGCAAGCGCTGCAACTCAAGCGTATGCAATGGAGCGTGAACCACGCTTACCAAAACGTCCCGCACTACAAAAAATCCTTCGACACAAAAGGCGCTCACCCGAGCGATCTGAAGCGCCTAGAAGACCTAGTCCTGTTCCCGTTCACCGTAAAAAACGACCTGCGCGACAACTACCCATTTGGCCTGTTCGCTGTGCCGCGTGAGCAAGTGGTGCGCATCCACGCATCGAGCGGCACCACGGGCAAAGCCACAGTCGTCGGCTACACCAAAAACGACATCGACACCTGGGCCGATTGCGTGGCGCGCAGCATTCGCGCGGCGGGCGGCTGTCCGGGCGACATGGTGCATATCGCCTATGGCTACGGCCTGTTCACCGGCGGGCTCGGCGCTCATTACGGTGCGGAACGACTGGGTTGCACGGTGATCCCGATGAGCGGCGGTCAGTCTGAGAAGCAGGTGCAATTGATCACTGACTTCAAGCCCGACATCATCATGGTCACCTCGAGTTACTGCTTCGCGCTCGCTGAAGAATTCGTAAAACAGGGGCTCGATCCAGCCGCTTCTTCACTAGCCATCGGCATCTTCGGCGCTGAGCCGTGGACCAACGCGATGCGCGCCGACATCGAGCGCCGCATGGGCATTGATGCGGTGGATATTTATGGCCTGTCGGAGGTTATGGGGCCGGGTGTGGCGAGCGAATGCATCGACAGCAAAGACGGCCCGGTGATCTGGGAAGACCATTTCTATCCAGAGATCATCGACCCGGTCACCGGTGCCGTGCTGCCCGATGGCAGCGTTGGCGAACTGGTGTTTACCAGCCTGACCAAAGAAGCGATGCCCGTCATCCGCTACCGCACGAGGGACCTCACCCAACTGCTGGCACCCACCGCGCGCAGCATGCGTCGCATGGCCAAAGTCACGGGCCGCTCGGACGACATGATGATCATCCGCGGCGTCAACGTCTTTCCCACGCAGATCGAAGAACTGATCCTCCGCCAACCCGACCTCGCCCCGCATTACGTCTGCGTCATCACCCGCCCCGAACACCTCGACGAACTCGAAGTACGCGTGGAGATGACGCTGCGCTTTGTGCATGCCGGGGCCGATGCGCATCACGCTGTGACGCGGCAATTGACGGCGGATATCAAGAATTTGATTGGTGTTTCGGCGAACGTGGAACTGACGTTGCCGGGGACGATTGAGCGGAGTTTGGGGAAGGCTAAGCGCGTGATTGATAAGCGTGGAGGGTCTCTCTAAAAAATCATGTATGCCGGTCCTATTCAGGACACATACAGACTAAAGTGAACCCCACCGTCAAGACAACTTTCAAGTTAATTTAAGTTGTGCATTCAGTGTGACGTGCAGCTGCACAGCGCTGCCCTGATTCTTGAACTGATGTCGTGGTG
>ENA-OFCE01000755-OFCE01000755.1-metagenomes-genome-assembly--contig:-NODE-755-length-19557-cov-24.037022_pt1 | contig 19557 bp, 19 predicted proteins | sample MGYA00153388_OFCE01 | MGnify analysis MGYA00153388
AAAACCAGGAAACAGTGGTAGTAGGAATTGACCACGCGGTGGGCGCGTTCATCGGTCTTTTTGAAGGGAAAAATATCGGCAAAATGGTGGTGAAGTTAGACTAGGTGGCGACCAATTGGTTAGGGCATCAATAACCTAATGAATAGAGTCTCAAAGGAGCGCTCGATCGACGGTTTAATTCGGGTACCATAACAGTCAACTGTCAACTGTCAACTGCTATATTTGGTTTAAAAAAATATGGATCTCCAACTATCAGGCAAAGTTGCATTGGTTAGTGGTTCAACGGGTGGAATTGGACTGGCAATTGTTACCACACTTGCCGAAGAAGGAGCGACGGTCATTGTCAATGGCAGAACCCAAGAGCGCGTAAATAATGCGATCGATCGCATTCAGCAAAGTATCCCGAATGCCAAACTTCAGGGAATTGCCGCCGATTTAGGAACGCCAGCCGGAGTTGAATTGCTACTTCAAAAAGTACCAGAAGTCAACATTTTGGTGAATAACTTAGGAATTTATGGTTCCAAAGCATTTGCAGATATCTCCGATGAAGAGTGGATGAACATTCTGGAAGTGAATGTGATGAGCGGTGTGCGGCTCTCGCGCCATTATTTGCCGCTGATGCTGAAGCAAGATTGGGGACGGATTATTTTCATCTCTAGTGAATCTGGCTTGAATATTCCCGCCGAAATGATTCATTATGGTGTGACCAAAACTGCACAATTGGCCTTGAGTCGCGGTTTGGCGGAAACAACTGCGGGCAGCCATGTGACTGTCAATACGGTATTGCCTGGTCCAACTCGTTCCGAAGGTGTGGAAGACTTCATCGAGGGATTATCTAAGGAGCAAAATATTTCGATTGAACAAGTTGAGAAAGAGTTTTTTACTAAGACTCGTCCATCTTCCCTAATTCAGCGATTTGCTTCAACGTCTGAAGTTGCTGCGTTAGTTGCGTTTGTTGCTAGTCCCTTAGCTTCTGCGATTAATGGTGCTGCCCTGCGAGTTGAGGGTGGAGTGGTGCGATCGATTGTGTAGCGAAGTTTTTACCTTGATGTGCTGGGAAAATTTCTCACTCCCTACATTTCCGAACAGAATGCTTTCGTTCAAACAAAAATAAGGAGCGTTACATTTCATTAACTCACGCTAAAGCGATCGCTATTCCTGTGAGTCTTGATTATTAGTAGACAGTCAAGCATAAATCAACTTATACTGTTTACGAGTTTTAAACTGACTATATTAGGTTCATAAGCCTTTTATCCTGTCTGTTAAACGACGGTTGACGGTCTACTATATAGTACATCTTACTGACTGAGAGAACTGATAGTTAGGCTTAAGGTACTGGATATATCTTGTGATGTCTTTCCCACCAAACCAAATAAAAATGTCCTTGTAGCTTTACACCCCAAGCTCTGACTGTATTAGCAAATCTAAAGCGAAAAGCCGTGTCGTACTCCTCTAGATCTATTTCAATCCACCTATTCTGAGCTTCTTTCACCAAAGTAATTAGCTCTTGAGAGTGATGCTTAGGTACGCTTTTGCCGCCCTTTGCAGGTGTCTTTTGCTCAAATAAAATTTCAGACCAAGTTGATTTTTCTAACGAACTGAGATTTGGAAATATTTGAGCTTCCCATTCTTCCTGAGTCCAACACCTTTGCTCTTGCCATGACCACTCTCCTTCTAAATCAGATATAGTCGTACACCACGTCAAATGGCAGGCTATTGAAAATGCTTCTTCGTTAGGAAGATATACACACTTGTTTCTACTTGGCTGTTCCTGACGCTTAACGACCTTCAAGTCAAGATCGGGTATTGGCGCTATTTTCACAGTTTTAATCGCCAAACTTTCCACGCTAGAAGAAAATTTTACTGACTTTGCTTTGCGCGCCTGAGCTTTTTCCTCTTGCCTTTGTATCCTTTTCTCAGCTTTTGAAGGTTTGTCCGTCATAGGCTGGAATAATATTCATGCATTGCAGCTAAGGGGATAACGTTATCACCCCTTTCTGTAGGTTTCAGATCGCCTCTAGCGTCTTTCCAAGGAGACTCCATGTGAGTTAACTCGCTTAACCACTGCCCACTCTTGTCTTGAAGTGCCTCTAGCACTTTGTCAATAGAGTCTTTCTGATTAGGAGTTAAAGCGTCAACATTTCCATCAGCAGCAAAGGTATCCTCATTAACCTTAAATTGACCTCGATGATAAGAATACAGAACTTGCACCACAGGTCCATTAGCCCAAGCCTGAATATCTTCCTCAAATAAGGGGCTTTCATCCCACACAAGAGACCAAGCCTGACTGTAATAAACAAGCTTTTGAAGCTTCATCGCAGTCATCTCTCCTGTTTTGGTTAGGATATATTTCGCCACATCTACAGCGCGTGCCATATTCTTTCTCTTTTAGCTTTTAGGATAATTATAGCACACAAGAACATTGGGCTTTGGTTGCGATCGCATCAACAATCTATCTTCTAAAGGCTATCACACTGTAATTCGTGATTTCTGGGCGATCGCTTGCTGTGGGGATGAGATTGAATGAGGCGATCGCTTTTGCTGAGGTGAAGGGGAAGCGGCGATCGCATTAATAAAGAAAAAAGATAGGCAAGTATCAAGTATTTAATCACAAAAATTGGTGTTTTATGAGGCAATTACTTATATTCATTGATGTCATTATCAGTAACATAAGCCACCACTGGACTTGTCTTTTGACCATCAGTAGTAACAATGACATCTCTACACCCTAATGTTTCTTTCATCTTGGCATCGGCATCAGCTAAGGTTGCAGTCTCTGGCAAAAATACCACTATCGGCTGAGCTTGATCTCCCTCCTTCTTTCGCCAAACAAGGTAATCTTGTAGGGTTGGCTGTGTTGTACCTGGTTGACGTTGGTCTAAAAAAGCTGATACATTAACTTTATAGACTAAATCGATGCAAGTTTTTATTGTTTCATTCGTTTTATTAACCACAATTGTTCTATATCGACTCTTAGAATTTAGATCATCCAAAACGTCTTGTAATGGTTTATTGGTATCATCCTGAGAGAAGACAAGACCGTTTGCGAGAGCCTTTAGTGAAATGTTTGCAAGCTTATCGTTGGGCGGCGCGGCAGAAACCAGATTACTTCTGACTTGCTGAAATACAGTCGCATTTCGAGCAGTAGCACTTGAAGCCGACTCAAAAGCATTGCGCGAAAAATAAAATGCCAGAATCGTGCCTACCCAAGTTCCGTATAAAGGTAGCGTCGAACCCATCACGTTTTGTGAGACCTGCGACTTTTTTTCAGGATCTGTCGTACTCCAAATTACATAAAATGATAGAGTTAAGACTGCTAGTATCGAGGTAATAAGGACCGCCAAGGCAATTCTTTCCCTATTTCGAGCATCATTTTTTTCGTTCGACACAATCCCTTCTTGAGTAGTCTGGGCTGTGGACTGACCCTGGTTAGTTGCAGGGCTGGCTGGAGGAGGGGTCGGAGAGATAGTCATAATGGAGATTACTATTATTTTAGTGCCGCAATAATAACACCCTTAACCAATCCAAGAAACGAAAGTATAAAAATGTAAACATTTTCAAAATTCTCGATTTCAGCGATCGCGGTTTTGCAGATGATAAAGGGCGATCGCTTTTGGTGAGGTGAAGGGGAAAGTGGCGATCGTATTAACAATCTATCTTCTAAAGGCGATCGCTATTACTGTGAGTCGTGATTTTTAGGCGATCGCTCAAACCCAGTAAATTTATCCCAGTTTGATTATTTATCAGCATTCTAATCACTATCTTGCTCTATTCATGTATATCATACCACACCGAGGTTTTAATGTCAAAGATGCGAGGGTATCCTTTAACTCCAATGGCGATCGCATCTATTTAACAGCTAGCAGCGATCGCGGCACGAATATTCAAGGACTTTTGCAGGCGAAGGCAATACTTGAAAGTAATCAGTAAAGATTGCTGGTGATGGAGCAATTTATGGAACCGCGATGTTCCGCTACTACTCCTTGCCGATCGCGCTGCTATCTTTCCTGGACACAGTTTGACACACCTGCTATTTTTCAAAGCCAAGATTTGGAATTTTTGCGCTTTCAATCCTGTTTTCCTATTATATTAAATAGGTGAGCAATTTTGTATGAAAAAAGTAATGCAACGATTTAATCTAACTATACTCAAACAGTTCTGGGCGATCGCGAAATCTTACTGGTCAAGCGATGAAAAATGGCGGGCGCGCGGCTTATTGCTATTAGTCATCCTGTTGTCCTTTGGCTACACAGGACTGAGCGTGCTGCTCAACAACAAGCGAGGCGAGCTAATTTCGGCATTGTCTGCTCACGATGAAGCTAGATTTTGGCAAACAATTTTGATTTTTGCCGGAACATTAGTTATTTATGCACCATTATATGCAGGCTATGATTATTTGCGCGATCGCCTGGGCTTGGAGTGGCGGCGATGGCTGACTAACTATTTTGTCGATCGCTATTTCCAGAATCGCGCATTTTACAATCTAAATCATGCCGATGCGGACATCGATAACCCAGATCAGCGGATTGCTGAAGATGTCAAAAATTTTACCCAAGAATCGTTAAAACTACTGCTGGCGGTAGTTGATTCTTTGTTAGCAGTGGCTGCATTTAGTGGCGTGCTGTGGGGCATTTCTAAGCCGTTAATCTTGTTTTTGGTGCTCTACGCGCTGGTTGGCACCTTGGCGACAGTTGGGGTATTCGGGAAGCCCTTAATGCGACTCAATTTTGGGCAGCTTAAAAAAGAGGCCGATTTCCGGTTTAGTTTAGTGCGGGTGCGAGAAAATGCGGAGGCGATCGCCTTTTATCAGGGAGAACCGCGTGAGTCAGCTCAAATCAAAGGCAGATTTGTCGAAGCTTTTGATAACTTTAAGCGCTTAATCTTTTGGGAGTTGAATCTCAATATCTTGACTAACGCCTATGAATTTATCCCGTTCATTTTGCCAGCAATTGTGGTAGCACCAGGCATTTTTGCGGGTGATTTAGAAGTTGGGAAAGTTACCGAGGCGCAAGGGGCTTTTATCCGAGTCTTTTTCTCGCTCAACCTAATTGTGGCACGCTTTCAATCCCTTGCTACTTTTGGCGCGGGTGTCGAGCGTTTATACACCTTTTTAGAGTGTTTGGAAACTCACCACTTAACTTCTCAGGAGTCTGAGGGCGTTGAGGAAACAACGATCACAACTGAAATTGCCGATCGACTGGCGATCGAAAATATGACCCTCCAAACACCTAACCGTCAACGGACTTTGGTCGAGGATCTATCGGTGAAACTGTCTACTGGCGAGGGTTTGCTGGTGAGAGGGCCTAGCGGATGCGGGAAGAGTTCTTTGCTAAGGGCGATCGTTGGACTGTGGGATGCAGGGACTGGTACAATTTTGCGGCCTACCCTGAATGAAATGTTGTTTTTGTCGCAGCGGCCTTACATGATTTTAGGAACGCTACGAGATCAAATGCTGTATCCAAACATGAATGCTGAAGTTGAAGATTCGCAGCTCAGGCAAGTTTTGATGCAGGTAAATTTACCTAACTTAGAGCAAATGCACGGAGGATTTAACACTGAACAAAACTGGGCAGAACTTCTATCTTTAGGAGAACAACAGCGCTTAATTTTTGCACGTTTGCTGCTAAATAAACCTAGCTACGCCATTTTAGATGAGGCTACTAGCGCCCTCGATCCTCACAACGAAAAACATTTGTACCAACAGTTACAAGCCTCTGGCATGACATTTTTGAGCATTGGACATCGAGAAAGTTTGAGTAATTATCACCAGAGTATTTTGGATTTGACCGCAGATCATACCTGGTCTTTAAAAGCTTCTGAAACTATACCTGTTTTGACTTCAAATAATCTTGTTGTTGAAGATATCAAGATAGAAACGGAGGAGACGGTAGTGCCGTTTCCCTAACCCGATCAATTGTAGGGAAACGGCACTGCCGTGTCCTCATTTTGGGATTAATAGCGAAAATTCTACTCGTTACCAGGCTCCAGCCTGGTAACGCTGATCGGGAGGCTCTGCCGACCTTTCTATTTTCTCTCTTCGAGGCAGAGCCTCTAGATATGGGTTCCCAGGCTGGAGCCTGGGAACCAGTTACAATTCCGATGCTTAATAGACATCTCCTAAAAATAAACTGTCGTTGAATCGCAAATATATTATAATGGAAATTTATGTAAAAAAAATGAGTCAACTTCGCGAACACATAGAAAGACATCCCTCAGAAACTACTCGGCTATTAGGTCTAGACTATGACTAACTTATAGGACTAACTACTCACGCCGAAAATCTGTATAACCAACAGAAAAAAGTTCAAGATAATTCTAAAATTCGCATCATCAAAGGCGGAGGTGGTCGCCCACCTAAATTAGAGATTGCCGACCAAATTCTCCTGACTTTAGTATATTTACACTATCTTCCCACATTTCAAATGTTAGGAGTTCAATTGGGAGTCAGCGAGTCAGCAGCTAATTACATTTTTCACAAATGGATAAAAATTTTTAGAGAACTGTTGCCTACTTCTTTGTTAGAGCAGGTAAAAAAAAATGATTCGGAATTGCAATGGATTCTTGAAGTATTGAGTGAATTTGAGTTGATTGTAGATAGCTACGAACAGCCAAGAGAAAGACCTACAGACTATAAAGAGCAGAAAAAATACTATTCAGGCAAGCAAAAAAGGCATACCTTAAAAAATCAAATAGTTGTCATGCCGAATGGGAAAGAAATTGTTGATGTAGTAGTTGGAGAAACGGGAGCAACGGCGGACATAAAAATTTGGCGTTCCCGACGCGAAGAATGGAATCCAGAGCAAAAATTTCAAGGGGACAAAGCTTATGTAGGGGAAGTATTAATTGATACTCCTCACAAAAAAACTCGAAGTAAAGATCTTACAGATGCTCAAAAAAAATCTAGCAAACAGAAGGCTAAAAAAAGAATAATAGTAGAGCATATGATTAGGTTGGTAAAGATTTTTAGAGTAGCAGCAGAGAGATTTCGCTTAAAATCTGGCAATTATGAGCCAGTAATTATGGTCGTATGTGGATTAATAAGATGGCGGATTGGTGCAATAGTTATAAGTCAATAAAAATTGATATAAACCGGAAAAAATAGTAAAAATTATGTCATAAAAATTGGTAGTTATGATTAATATAGTCTTCAAACTCTTATGTAACTGTTAGTTTATTGTCCGAAGCTCGAAGCGAGCTTCGGACAATAAAACAAGCGGGGAAAAGGTTTGGGAGTTATTGGAGATGTCTAGTGAATGGGCACGGTGCCCAAGGAGTGTCAACTTAAGCTCAAACCCATTCAGAAACTGCTGTTTGACCATTAAATCTAGATCCCCCCTAGCCCCCCGCCCCCCCCAAGGGGGGAGTGAAGAGAGGGGGACAGGAGTCTTCTCTAAGTCCCCCTTCTTAAGGGGGATTTAGGGGGATCTAGACTATGGTAAAAACGAGATTTATCAAGGGTTTTAGGCTTAAGACACGAAGAAGGGTACGGTGCCGTGTCTCTACGGGGATCGATCGATCGCAAAAACTACCATCAACCTCCGTTGAACCCAGTTACTTTGCGGGTTCCGGGTGGAAAACTGAGCAAAACCCGTTCGTTCCCAGTCAAACCAGACTTAACTTCAGTTTTGTCATTGACAGTTGTCCCAACCACGATCGGCATAAATACCGGATCTGCGCCTGTTTTCGCCACAAATACACCCTGAACGGCTGTCTGTTGCACGATCGCAGCCGTCGGCACAACCAGCACCTGAGTCAGTTCTCCGGCTTTGAAATCGATCGTCACATTCATCCCCTGATGAAGCAATCGTTCGGTGTCAGAAACCGTTACTTTCACCTCAAAACTGGTCACGTTTTGCTGCACCAAAGATTGGGTAGCCACTTGCGTCACCTTGCCCTCAAAGGTTTTGCCAGAATAGGCATCCACCTTGATTACCGCCACCTGCCCAACGCGGATTTGGGCAATGCTGGCTTCTGCAACCTGCGCCACGATTTCATTTTTGGATGCCAAAGCCAGAATTGAAGATGATGTTGCCGAAGTCACCGCACTACCTGCTGTGGTTGGGGTCACAAATGCACCAGGATCGGTATATTTGCGGGCAACAATCCCCGCGAAGGGGGCGCGAATTACGGTATCCTCAATACTTCGTTGGACGATCGCGACTGCACCTTGGGCGGCCATTACTTTGGCACGGGCTTCGGCAATATCTTCGGGGCGAGAACCCGCTTTGAGTAAATTCATCGCCTCTTGTCGCTGTTTAAGGACGCTTTCGGCTTGGGCAATATCTTCGGGGCGCGATCCGACTTGGAGTAAATTGAGAGCTTGCTGGGCTTGCTCCACTTGTGCGATCGCACTATCACGAGTCGATCGATCCGTACTAAGAGCTTGTTGCGAGATTGCTCCCGCTGCTTGTAACTTTTGATTGCGGCGCAAATCTTCTTCAGCTTGTCTGTAGGTGACTTGGACTTTATTCAGGTTGGCTTGAGCCTGAGCGATATCCTGCGATCGATTCCCCGCAATTACCTTGTCCAAACTGGCATTGGCTGCATCCACCTGAGCTTGAGCTTGAGCGATATCCTGCGATCGATTTCCAGCAATTACTTTATTCAAATTTGCCTCAGCAGCAGCAAGGTTGCCCCGGGCCTGGAGCAATTGCCCTTGGAGGTTCGAGTTATCCATATAGGCAACCACCTGTCCTGCTTGGACAAATTCACCTTCTTTAACCAGCAACTGCTTTAAGACACCAGAGGTTTTGGGACTGACATTGACCGAACTTTCGGGTTGCACAGTACCATTCGCTGACACCAAGATCGTCAGATTTCCCCGCGTGACTTATGCTGTCTGAATCTTGCTTTGCGCCTTCTGCTGGGGGACTGTCACCAATTGGTTGTAGGCAACATAACTGCCGATTCCAGCGATCGGAATTGCTACCAGCAACCCCATCAGCCATTTGTTTATTTTTAGCCGATCGATTCCTTGCTTTACATTCAAGCTAATACTGAACATTTTCACCTCAAATTACTTTCGGTGTAAGGGCGATCGCTTTGATCGAATAGAGTTGTGTTTTTCATAAACTTAATTTTTTAATATAAATTTGAGATATCTATACCAAGTAAATTCTAAAACTTGTTAAGCGATCGCAAGTCAAGCATAGCTGCCAGGATCAATAAAAATATGTCTCTAAATATATAGATAAAGAATTCTCAAAGATGAGTATTTTAGCGCGAACCTTAATCGCTATCTAATTTTCAACTTAATCTATTCCTATTGATAGAGATTGCACTTAGAAAGTCTGAGTCAAATATCTGTCTATTGATTGATTCATTCACTGGTGATTACGAGTCTAGTTAAGGTGGGTAAATCGAGGATAAATTTAATCCAATAAAATCAGAAAAAACTTATATCAAATCCGTTGGCATCGAAATTATTCATCTCTCTCTTATCTTCCTCTACGTTCTCTGCGTTCTCTGCGGTTAAAATATTCCGAAACAACCGAAAACGATAGATAGAGGATGCGGCGGTTTTAACCGCTTCTTCTCAAACAAAGTCCCAGCAGAGAGGGACTAAGAAATAAAGTCCAAGAGGGCAACCACGGGGGGATTGCCCCTACAAAGCATGAAATTGCCCTGCCAATTGTAGGGGCGGTACCCCCGTGCCCGCCCTCATAGACAAAATGATTTAACCCACAATCCCAACTAAATATATACCCAATTTAAAAGGTCAAAAATGCCAACTGCAACGGATTTTAAAGACTATTACACCATCCTAGGAGTCAGCAAAACAGCAACTCCTGAAGAAATCAAACGGGCTTACCGAAAACTTGCTCGCAAATATCATCCCGATCTAAATCCTGGAGATAAAGACGCAGAGGCAAAGTTCAAAGACCTCAATGAAGCAAATGAGGTGCTTTCCGATCCAGAGAAACGGCCGAAGTACGATCGCTTTGGCGAACATTGGAACCAGCCTGCTTACAGTGAAGCGCCACCATCCAGAGGAACTAATCCTGGGACGATTGACTTCGATCAGTACGCGGATTTTGATTCATTTATTAACGATTTGTTAGGTCGATCGCGAAACGGATCGCAACGCAGAACCAACACAACCACCGGCTTCGATGATTATGGTGGCGGATTTCGCTCCCAAGCCCCCGCACCGGATAGCGAAGCTGCGATCGCCCTGACATTTTCCGAAGCGTTTCACGGCGTCCAAAAACGACTGCAATTCGACGATGAAACCATCAACGTCCGCATTCCCGCAGGCGCAAAACCAGGTAGTCGCATTCGCCTCAAGGGTAAAGGCCGTGCTAGCCCGTTTTCTCAACAGCGTGGTGATTTGTATCTGACGATCGAGCTATTAGCCCATTCCTTCTTCCGATTCGAGGGTGATGATCTCGTTTGCGATGTGCCAATTCGCCCGGATGAAGCGGTTTTAGGGGCCGAAATCAGCGTGCCCACACCGGATGGTAGCGTGACGATGAAAGTGCCTAAAGGAGTGCGATCGGGACAATCCCTAAGACTGCGCGGCAAAGGCTGGACATTGCAAAAAGGGGGACGCGGTGATTTACTCGCCAAACTCCTGATTGTCACGCCAAAAGACTTAAGTGCGATCGAGCAAGAATGCTACGAAAAAATCCAGGCCAATACCAACTTTAACCCCCGCGCTCAGTTAGAGGAGATTAAATTATGAGCTTCAGCCTTTCAACAATCGTGGTTTCACTCGAAGGTGAGCAACTCTACACCTTTGAATATGCCGCATTTGTGACGGAAACTTCGATCGCAATTGTACAAGTTTATGTTGAGTTAGGGGTAATCGAGGCGATCGGCTCAATGCTGCATCAGCGCGAAATTGCTCGAATTGCTCAGATTCAGCGGTTGCGTCAAGACTTGGGACTAAACTTAGTCGGAGCTGCAATGGTGCTCGATATGGCGGCTGAAATTGCCCAATTGCGGGCACAGCTCAAGGCGCATCAGGCTCATCCACGGAACCCACTATGAGGTGTCTAAATCAATGGGAAATACCACGTTGCTTTGTCCAATCTAGTGCTGGCTGATGAGCGAGTACAGTTGCCGATCTCGATTTGGCTTACTCCGCCGAAGCCAATCATGACCACAAATAACACAGCCTGTTCTGATATGCAGTTAATCACTCAAACGAACGCGACGTAACAACATTGCATTAACTGAAACAACGACCGTCGAAACGCTCATCAATATTGCGCCTAGTGCTGGCGTTAATAGAATGCCGAAGGGAGCCCCAATTCCTGCTGCTAAAGGAATTGCAATCACGTTGTACCCGGTTGCCCAAAACAAGTTTTGAGTCATTTTGTTGTAGGTCGCTTTCGCAAGTTTAAGAGCGTAGGTTGCATCAAGCGGATCGCTTTTAACCAAGATTAAATCAGCCGACTCGATCGCCACATTGGTTCCAGCACCGATCGCCAGTCCTAAATCCGACTCAGTTAAAGCCGGTGCATCATTGATGCCATCTCCCACAAAGGCGGTTGGCTTCTCAGCTTTGAGCTTACGAATCAATGCAGCTTTATCCTGTGGTAAGACACGAGCATAGTAGCGATCGATCTGCAAATCCCCAGCAACCGCCTTGGCAACCGCTTCGGCATCGCCCGTAATCATCACCACCTGCACATCCATTTTCTGTAATTTTACAACCGCTTCTCGTGCAGATGCCCGCACCTGGTCTGCTAACCCGAATAGGGCGAGAACTTGCTTGTCGTCCATCAGGACGATCGCACTTTCACCACGAGATTCACGTTCTTGTAGTCCCTTTTGCAACGCTGGCGGAAACTGCAATTTCAACTCTTGAACCCATTCTGGTCTGCCAACCCGATAGCGCTGACCGTTTACCACGCCTTCAACGCCCTGACCAGGAACTGCTTTAAAATCACTGGCTTTTGAAAGCTCGATTTTGCGATGGCTGGCTTCTTCTACGATCGATTGTCCGAGCGGGTGTTCTGATAAAGATTCTAGGGAAGCAGAAATGCCCAAAGCTTTTAACTCATCGATACTATCCGTATAAATTCGTTGCACGCCAAAATGTCCTGTCGTCAATGTCCCCGTCTTATCGAATGCGATTGTTTTAATACTTTTTGCTCGTTCAAACGCTTCTCGATTTCGCACCAGAATCCCATTTTTAGCGGACATTCCAGTAGCGTTGACGAGCACTAAGGGAATCGCCAAACCTAACGCATGAGGACAAGCAATCACCAATACAGTAACCGCGCGATTAACTGCAAATGTTAAACCATCTGGTTTAATAGATAGCCAAACGATGAATGTTAGCGTAGCGACCCCGATCGCAATAAAAGTTAGCCAATAGGCGAGTCGATCGGCTAGTGATTGAAATTTACTTTTAGATGTCTGCGCTTCCTCAACCATCCGCATAATCTGACTCAAGGTTGTTTGATCTCCGGTACGAGTGACCTTGACTGTCAGAGCACCTTCTCCATTGACTGCTCCGGCGATCGCTTCATCACTGGCTTTTTTAACCACCGGGCGCGACTCTCCAGTGAGAAAAGCTTCGTTGACGTTGGAAGTACCCTCGACAATTTCACCATCGATCGGGACTTGTTCACCGGGACGAATCAGAATTAGATCGCCCTCAACTAATGCGCTTACTTGGACATCTTCTATCTGCCCATTTGCCTGCTTGTGAGCGATAGAAGGCACTAATTTCGCAAGTTCTTCTAAAGCGCGGCTGGCTCCCTGCACAGAAGCCATTTCCATCCAGTGACCGAGCAGCATGATATCGACTAAGGTTGCCAATTCCCAGTAGAAAGAATCTCCCGCCAATCCGAAAGTTACTGCCACACTGTAAACAAACGCCACGGTGATTGCTAGAGCAACCAGAGTCATCATGCCAATTTTACTTTGGAATTCGTAGTAAGCTCCCTTCAGAAAAACCCAGCCACCATAGAAATAAATAATCGTTGAGAAAATGGGAATCACCCAATTCGTACCTGAAAACTGGATGGCTTGATAACTAAACCAATCCTGAAACATGGGCGCAAAATAGAGAACGGGCAGCGTTAGCAGGAGGCAAATAAAGAAGCGTTGTTTGAAAATCTCTGGGCTGTGTCCAGCGTGTTTGTCGTGACCTGCGTGTTGAGCGTGATTAGGCTGTTTACCGTGACCATTATGGTTACTGTGTGGGTCAGACAGATTCCTTTCAAGTTGCTGTTTGTGTTCGTGGTGCCTAGCGTTTCCCGGCTTGGGTTGGGTTTGTCCATGTTGATGGCGATCGTGGTTCATAAATGAATCCTCATAATTTAATGTGATGCCTTAGTTGGCAGATTTACAGATTAATGAAGTTAGGGCGAACTTCTAAAATAAGTTTGTCCAAATTTTTCGATTTTCACTGACTGCTAATTCCATCAGTCGTGCGTCCGCTCATTTCATTGGGATGAATGCGGTAGATTGCGATCGCCTCTGCACGTCCCCAGGCATCGATCCAGGTTCGATTGATCGCAGGCGAAAGTGTTGGATTCTGCGTTTTGACAAATTGCATCACGCGATCGATGTCTTGCTGCTCAGTGAGGCGTTCAGCGCGACCATTCACAACAACGCTGCGCCAGTGCAGCAGATCATCCTGAACTTCTTCGATCTGTAAGCAAACTTCTGGATTTGCATCCATGTACTCAGTCTTCATTCCGACCGTTGTGAAGATATATATTGCTGAGTCTCTGAGGTAATAGTGCATAGGCACAACATAGGGATGTCCTTCACCCACAAAACCTAAGTGTCCATGTCCTACTTTATGCAAGAGATCCATAATCTCTTTTGTGCTCATTTCATCGATATCTAACATAACTGTTCTCCATCGCAGGTTGCAGAATCATTGATCGCTACTAAAACTCTCTGATATACAAAACCTTCCCCAATGCCAGAATGTGCGCGATTAAAAGTGATGTCTTTGCATACCCACTTTGACTGTAATAAAACAATATGAGAAAGTTATGAGGAGGCAAAAAGAGTTTTAGTTTGAGAATTTTAATCATAAATTAAGGCTTCGTTGGTCTGACAATAGCCTTACAGTCTTCCGCAGAAAAAATACAAGCACACCCAGCAACTTTAGACTGATGTAATGCTTCGGAGGCGGCTTGATAAAGAGAAGGCAAATCCGTTCCATTATCTGGATATTGAGCAATTCCAGCGCTAAATGTGACCCGAAATTGAGTTTGCTCGGGAGCAACAAATTTTCTGTGGTGGAGCGTTGCTAATAATTGAGTGAATCTTTGAATGCCATCTGCCTTAATCATGCTAGATAAGGCAACCACAAATTCATCGCTTTCCCAGCGAGCAACGACTGCATTTTGCCTAAAAGTCTGCCGGAGTAACTGTCCCCACTGACGCATTACCATGTCGCCAGTATTGTACCCATGACGATCGTTGATCTGTTTGAGATTGTCTAAGTCCAGAACTGCTAGACAGAGCGGCTGCTCCTGTTGATTTGCAAGTTGAAGGTATTTGTTTAAGTCTTGGGTTGACTTATGGCGGTTAGAGAGTTTGGTCAAATAATCTGTCTCAGCAGCATTCTGAAGGAGTTTGATCCGTTCTAGGCGATTGATGATGCGACTGACCAATTCTGGCCCTACGATCGGCTTGCTCACAAAGTCATCTGCACCCACTGAAAACATTTGATTGACGATCGCAGCATCGGTATGCGCCGTCAAAAAAATGATCGGCAAGCGCCCCCAGCGCGAATTGTTGCGGATAATTTGGCAAAGCTCAACGCCGCTCACAGCAGGCATTTTCACATCTAGAATCAGCAGATCGGGTGAGCATGATTTCAACGTTTCCCAAAATCGTTGAGGATCGTTCAGCGTTGTTACGCTCAATCCCCAGGGTTCTAGGAACCACTTCAGAGTTGCGAGAATCTGAGGATCGTCATCAACGACCATCACCCGCTGCTTTGCTGTCTCTGCTTGTTGTGCCGCTTGTGCGATCGCTTTCAGCACTTGAGCCGTGGGCAAGGGTTTGTGTAAAAAACTATGTCCGCCGAGTTGGGCAACTTCTAGGCGATCGGTTAATCGATCGTGACTGGTTAAAACGAGGACTGGCACAGCAGGAGTTTTTTGACTGAGTTTTGCCAGCAGTCTTAAACTATCTGTTGTGGGATGACTAATATCGGGATCGAGTAGCACAACGGTAGGCGCATCCTGCTCAATTTTTGTTTCGGCTTCGGAAAGTGTCGTGGCGATCGCGCTCCGAAATCCCCAGTCGACGGCTTCACTCATCAACTGTTGGGCCAGTTGGCGATCGGGATCGACGATCAATAACAAAGGACGCTCATCCGCAAACAGAGACTCTTCCGGCTCGATTCGTTCTGTAGTTAAGTCGTTTGTTGATGCGCGATCGATTTCTTGACGCTTGGATAAGGCGCTGAAGGTTTGTTGTTGAATCAGTTGAGTCGCTTCATGAGACGTGAGTTGAGCCGTCTTGGTTGAATCGGCGATTGGTTTAAGCCGATAACCCAGTCCATAAACCGTTTCAATCAAATCTGTGGGAGCGCCGACCCCTCTAAATTTCTGCCGTAGCCCCTTAATATGAGTTCTCACGGCATCTTCGCTAGGAGTCTCTTCATACGCCCAGATTTGATCCAAAATTACGCTGTAGGTAAAGACTTGACGACCATTCCGCAAAAAGAACTCTAGGATCGAAAACTCCTTGGGACTTAAGGATAGAAGTTGCCCTGCATACGTGACTTCACGACTTGTCGGATCGAGCCGCAAACTACCCTTCTCCAGCACAGATTGAAAAGCCGTTCCTGTGCGACGTAGCAAGGCTCGAATTCGAGCAATCAATACCTCCTGATCGAGCGGTTTCACCATGTACCCATCAGCACCTGCATCTAGCCCGATCGCTTGATCGTGACCACTGCCTCGCCCTGTTACCACCAGAATTGGCATTTTATAGTCGTGCGCTCTGACTCTACGACAGAGACTTATTCCGTCTAGACGAGGGAGCGTAATATCTATCAGCAGTAAATCATAGTCATAAACGACAATCAGTTCCCAAGCTGCCTCACCATCGTTAGCAACTTCAACCACGTAATTTTGGTTGGAGAGAATGCAAGTAAGTAGGTCGGCAATTGCCTCATCATCTTCTACCACCAAAATTTTCATCAGTCTAACTCCTTTACCGGCTGGTTGCGGTGTCAGGTGCTCGGCATCCTCCAATAATGATAGGAAATCATGAAATCAGGATGAAATGAATTGCTCATCGCCAAAAATCTGCATAAATCTTCCTAAAGACGTAAATCTTGAATCGCTCATAGGTTTCTCATAGTCTGAGCGTAGCTTGAGAGATATAAGAACTTAGTCATCCCCTAACCAAGGTGAAGGGCATAACAATCTGTTCTTCGTTGTGTTGATTCTTTAGGATCTTAAAACCATGACTACTAATACTACTACTAAATCTCATCAATCTCTGCTAGAAAACTGCATTCAGAATTGCCTCGACTGTCTTCGTGAGTGTGAGCAATGCGGAACCGCTTGCTTAACCAGTGACATGGTGCAGATGATGGCTCAATGTATTAAGCTATGCCGCGATTGCGCTGATACCTGCGCCCTCTGCGCTCGGTTCATGGCTCGTAATTCTGACCTGCACGCTCAAATGTGTGCGGTTTGTGCAGAAGCGTGCGATCGCTGTGCGACTGAGTGTGAGAAGCACGACCACGAGCCGTGTAAGAAGTGTGCTCAAGCCTGCCGTCGTTGTGCTGAATCTTGCCGTCAGATGGCTAAAGCAACGGCATAAAACCATTTAATTTACCGCATTGGCTGTTCCATGAGCGCGTCTTGCTTTGCACCAGCCAGTATTGAAACCTAGTTACCCTTCCAATGAGGTGGAGTTATGAATAAGAAGTTTTTGGTGTACAGCTTAGTCGGGCTACTTAGTAGTGGTGCTATTACTGGATTTGTCCTGATCAACAGCGAACAAGTTCAGTCTTTACCTGCACCAGGAAATCCTCAACAACCCAGATCAGTCCGAGTCGATCGGCATTTTATCGAAATGATGATCCCTCATCACCAAGACGCGATCGCAATGGCTGATCTTGCTTTGATTCGTGGCAAACGCCCAGAAGTTAAAAAATTAGCCCAAGCGATTAAAAAAGACCAAACTCGTGAAATTCAAGAGATGCGTACCTGGTACAAACAGTGGTTCGGCAAAGAAGTCGCTGCACATTCAATGACTGACATGGGCATGATGGGAGACCACCACAACCAAGGGCAGGGCACAGGCTCAGGCATGATGGGTCAGGGTCAGGGCATGATGGGTCAGGGTCAGTGCATGATGGGCCAGGGTCAGGGCATGATGGGTCAGGGTCAGGGCATGATGGGTCAGGGCATGATGGGTCAGGGCCAGGGCATGATGAGCATGAAAACCGACCTCGACGCGCTCAAGAAAGCCCCGGACTTTGACAAGGAATTTGTGCGTCAAATGATTCCCCATCATCAAATGGCGGTGATGATGGCTCAGATGGCATCTGAGTGTGCTTCTCATCCAGAAATCCGTACTTTGGCTCAGTCAATCATCACATCTCAGAGCGCTGAAATCGCACAGATGCAAGGATGGTAACAAGCCTGGAATCGCGAGTCGTTCTATTCACAAGGAGGTCTTTATGCACCAACATGGTTCATCAAATCAGTCCCAGCCCGATCGGCAGCCAACTCGTCTCAGCTTGCCGATTAAGGTTGTGCTGTATGTGTCGATCGGGATTATTGCATACTTCCTAATTACAGAACATTTGGCACATTTAGCGGGCTTTTTACCGTACTCTTTACTATTCATTTGTATATTCATGCACCTATTTATGCACGGAGGACATGGGGGACATGGAGACGGTAACGGTAACAACAGCCAATTTCGCTAAAGGCGGTTATTCGGACTCTGTAAATCAATCTATTTCAAGGAGAGCGAAGCATGAGAGACATGAGTAACATTCCTGCTTACGGACTGTGGGGATTAGTGATTATTAATTCCCTAATATTTATCATCTTTGCCTTTAGTTTCACCAAGCCGCGTAACCCTAGAGATTGGCGATCGTTCGGGGCATTCTCAGCATTCATTGTGGCATTGTTCGCAGAAATGTATGGGTTCCCCTTAACGCTTTACTTACTCTCAGGCTGGCTACAAACCCGCTATCCAGGACTGAACATTTTTTCCCATGATGCTGGGCATCTTTGGTGGACATTGCTGGGATGGAAAGGCGATCCTCATTTGAATCCGATTCATCTTTTGAGTAGTGTACTAATTTTTGGTGGACTGATTTATTTAGGAAATGCTTGGGAAGTTCTCTACAAAGCTCAACGAAGTCATACATTGGCGGTTTCAGGGCCCTATGCAACAATTCGCCATCCCCAGTATGTCGGCTTCATTGTCATCATGTTGGGCTTTCTACTACAATGGCCCACTCTTTTGACATTGCTGATGTTCCCCATCTTGGTCACGATGTATATCCGATTAGCACACCAAGAAGAACGGGATGCCTTAGCAGAATTTGGTGAGGAGTATGCCCGTTATGCCGCACTGACACCTGCATTTGTCCCCTGGGGTCATCGCAACAATCAGAAAAAACTAGCTCATTCACAGGAGTCTCATCATGACATCTAGTATTCTTTTCTAGGACTAGGAACTGTGATAATCTTCGTGCAATTTTTTCCAAGCAAAGTTGAGTGTTCATTTTAACAGGTATAAAAATATGAGTGATCTAATTGTGATTGGCTTTCCTGATGAATTTAAGGCAGATGAAGTATTGCTTGATCTCAGAAAACTAGAGCGGGAATATCTGATCGATCTAGAAGATGCAGCGGTCGTGGTCAGAAAGAAAGATGGCAGAGTCAATATTAAACAAACTCAAGAACTCGTTACCGCTGGCGCGTTAAGTGGCGGCTTCTGGGGACTGTTAATCGGCTTGATGTTCTTTGAACCAATGCTGGGAATTTTGGGTGCAGCAGTGGGTGCCCTTTCCGGTGCCTTAACGGATATCGGCATTGATGACAATTTCATTCAAGAACTAGGTAACACGATCGAACCTGGAACCTCTGCCATTTTTGTTTTGGTGAGAAAGTCTACACCTGACAAGGTTTTGGACGACTTGAGCAAATTTGAGGGAAAAGTCCTACGAACTTCGTTATCTCACGAAGATGAGGCACAACTTCAGGCAGTTCTTACGAAAACCAAAGGAGGGTAAGTCGTAGATCCAAGAAATCTTGAAGCCACCACGTATCATTCTGAAAGGAGATTCTATGTTCAACAAAATTCTCGCCAACCCTGCTTAGAACAGCATTAGAAACACAAATGAAATCATGGAAGGAACGCAAATGGAAGCAAAAGCGATCGCAACTCAGCCATCTAATTCACTTCCTCCAAGCCAGCGAGGGATTGAAACTCTCCCTGCACTGGATGCAACTTTCCTGACGATCGTTAGCCTGGTTCTAATCTCGGCGATCGCTGCTTTAGTTTATGCTTGTATTCCCAAGCGATGGCAGCATTCATAAAAATTAATACGGGATGCGGGAAACTCAGTGACTTCAGTCCTGAGAGGGA
>ENA-OFCE01000756-OFCE01000756.1-metagenomes-genome-assembly--contig:-NODE-756-length-19545-cov-7.850744_pt1 | contig 19545 bp, 15 predicted proteins | sample MGYA00153388_OFCE01 | MGnify analysis MGYA00153388
TTACTTCATCTTTTTTGCGGGCCCGCCATGGGTTCCATGAAGGGTGTAGCAAAAGGATAGATGAAGTTATATTTGCACCGACCAAAATATTTATTAATAAAAATTGTCAATTGTTAACTGTCAATTGCCAATTGCCCAAAGGGGTGAAGAATATGTTGTGCGAAAGTTGTCAGAAGAGAGCTGCTACTGTTCATTTGACGCAGGTAGTGAACAACACTAAAGTGGAGAAGTACCTCTGCGAACAATGTGCGAAAGATAAAAAACAATTTACCATTAGTTCCCCGCTAAGCCTTAATGACTTTTTTTCAGGATTCATGGGCTTTGTAAGTGATGAACGCCGTGCACTGCAAGACCAGCAGGAAATTCAGTGCCAGCAGTGCGGAATGCGGTATGAAGAGTTTCAAAAGCTGGGTAAACTGGGATGTGGAAATTGCTATGAGGTTTTCGGTGAAAGATTGAATCCCCTCATTAAAAGAGTGCATGGAACCCTGCAGCATAATGGAAAGGTTCCTGAAAAAGTATCCAAGAGCATAAGGGCTTCACAGGAGGTCGAGAAACTGAAGACGCTGCTGAATGATGCCATACGCCGGGAAGAGTATGAGAAGGCGGCGGAGCTGCGGGATAAAATCAAGAGTATGGAAGCAGGAATGGGATAGGGGGATTTTGTATGGGAAGATGGTATATTGATAAGGGACCTGAATCCGATGTAGTAGTTAGCAGCCGGGTCAGGTTGGCACGAAACTTTAAGGAATACCCGTTTCCATACCGCATGACCAAAGAGCAGGCGGAGAATGTTTTATCCAGGGTAAAGGATGTTATCCAGGGAAGCAGCAGTTCAGCAACAAAAAACTTTGTTTACATGAATATGCAGGAGCTGCCTCCTGTTGAGAGGCAGATATTGATGGAAAAGCATCTGATCAGTCCCAATCTCTTGGAAAGCAGGGTGAGCAGCGCTGCTATCATAAGCAAGGATGAAAAAATCAGTGTCATGGTGAACGAAGAAGACCACCTGCGAATCCAATGCCTGTTCCCGGGGCTGCAGCTGAATAAGGCCTGGAACCTCTGCGGGAAGCTGGATACTCTATTGGAAGAGAAAATTGATTTTGCATTCAGCAAACAATACGGATATCTTACCTGCTGCTCTACCAACATCGGTACAGGAATACGTGCTTCTGCGATGCTTCATCTCCCGGCGCTTACCATGACCGGATATATCGGAAGGGTACTGGAAGCTTGCGGTAAACTGGGGGTGGCAGTTCGTGGGCTCTATGGGGAGCACAGTGAAGCGGCGGGAAATATGTTCCAGATATCCAACCAGGTTACTCTGGGGATGACGGAAGATGAAATTATCTCAAACATGACAAATATAACGAGCCAAATCATGGAGCAGGAACGGACGCTCCGGGGCGAACTCTACGTACAGAACCCGCAGCGGCTGGAGGATAAGGTCTTCCGATCCCTGGGAATCCTTACCCATGCCAGAATCATCTCAACGGAGGAAAGCCTCAAATTGCTTTCGGATATCCGATTGGGTGTGGAAATGGGAGTTGTAAAAGACATACCCATCGAGAAGATTAATGAGGTCATGCTGTTGATTCAGCCGGCCTACCTCCAAAAGCGGGTAGGAAAACCCCTAAGTCCGGAGGAAAGAGATATTCAAAGAGCGGAGACGGTGAGAAAGCAACTAAGAATGGAAAATTGAGAATTGAGAATGGAAAATGGAACCGGGGATCGTAGATTCTCAAATGTACCTGCTCTCAGAAGCTGTTTAAATATCAAAGGATTGTCAATACTATGAATACTTGTAGCCATAAATGGATGGATGAAAATGTAAAAAACAAAAGAGTTGATAATTGGCAATTGATAATTTTCAATTTTCAATTTTCAATTCTCAATTATTTCAGATTGGAGTGATAAATATGTATGGACGTTTCACCGAGAAAGCGGAAAAGGCCATCGCTTACTCGCAGGAAAGTGCTATGAATCTGGGGCATAATTATGTAGGTACGGAGCACCTGCTTCTTGGACTGGTGAAAGAGGGAAGCGGTGTCGGAGCCAGAGTTTTACAAAGCCAGGGAGTGACAGAGGAAAAAATTTTAAAGGAAATAGAAGAGTTAATCGGGAAGGGTGAACAGCCAGGACAACAGCCCTTGGGCTTTACACCGAGGACGAAAAGAGTGCTTGAGCTCAGCTTCAAGGAAGCAAGGAGAATGGGACATAGCTATATCGGCACGGAACATATGCTGTTGGGAATCATGAAGGAAGGCGAGAGCGTAGCCGTCAGGATTCTGATGGACCTTGGTGTGGACCCGCAGAAGCTCTTCGCTGAGATCGTAAGAATGCTAAGTGAAGAGGCGCCCGGTTCTACAGGGGCTCCGAGAAATAACGCAGCGCACAGCAGCACTCCGACCCTGAATCAGTTTGGCCGGGACCTCACGGAAATGGCCAGAGAGGGTAAATTCGACCCTGTAGTGGGCCGTGATACGGAAATCGAAAGAGTGATACAGATCCTGAGCCGGAGAACCAAAAACAACCCTTGTCTCATCGGCGAGCCTGGAGTAGGTAAGACCGCCATCGCAGAGGGGCTGGCCCAGAAGATCGTGGAAGGAAATATCCCCGAGATTCTTAAAGACAAGCGAGTGGTGACGCTGGATCTTTCTTCCATGGTAGCTGGTGCCAAATACCGAGGCGAATTTGAAGAACGACTCAAAAAGGCCATGGAGGAAATAAGAAAATCCGGCAATGTCATACTCTTCATCGATGAAATGCACACCATTATTGGGGCTGGTGCAGCCGAAGGCGCCATCGATGCTTCAAATATCCTGAAGCCTTCTCTTGCGAGAGGGGAGATACAGGTCATCGGTGCTACGACATTAGACGAATATAGGAAGCACGTTGAAAAGGATGCAGCACTGGAAAGGCGTTTCCAGCCCATCACTGTTGGGGAGCCCAATCAGGAAGAAGCGATTGAAATCCTAAAAGGGGTAAGGGATAAGTATGAAGCGCATCACAGGGTTAAGATCACGGATGAAGCCCTCGACGCCGCTGTGAAATTATCCGACCGGTATATTACCGATCGATTCCTGCCGGACAAGGCCATCGACCTCATCGATGAAGCTGCCTCCAGAGTGCGGTTGAAAGCCTTTACAGCGCCCCCCGATCTTAAAAAGTTGGAGGAAAGGGTTGAAAAGCTCCGAAAGGAAAAAGAGGATGCCATCGTTTGCCAGGAATTTGAGAAGGCGGCCCACATACGGGATGAAGAGCAGGAAGCAAAAAATGAACTGGACAAAATGAAAAATAGCTGGCAGCAGAGCAACCAGACAAAGACGGACACCGTTACTGAGGATGAAATCGCAGAGATTGTTGCCAGTTGGACAGGAATCCCTGTAAAAAGATTGGCGGAGGAAGAATCCGAAAGACTCTTGAAGATGGAAGAGACACTCCACGTAAGGGTAATCGGCCAGGAAGAAGCGGTAAAGGCCATATCCAAAGCGATTCGCAGAGGAAGGGTTGGATTGAAGGACCCGAAACGTCCTGTAGGCTCCTTTATATTCCTTGGGCCTACCGGTGTGGGTAAGACCGAGCTTACAAAGGCGCTGGCAGAATCCATGTTTGGCGATGAAAACGCCATGATCCGCATCGATATGTCCGAGTATATGGAAAAGCACAGTGTATCCCGATTGGTAGGTTCGCCTCCGGGGTATGTAGGATATGAGGAAGGCGGCCAACTGACGGAAAAGGTACGGAGAAAACCGTATTCCGTAGTGCTCTTTGATGAAATCGAGAAAGCACATCCCGATGTATTCAACATGCTGCTTCAGATTCTGGAGGATGGCAGACTCACTGATTCCCAGGGAAGAACCGTTGACTTCAGAAATACGGTCATCATAATGACATCCAATGTGGGCGCAAGACTTATTACGGAGCCGAAGCGGCTTGGATTCGCTACCGGAGATGAAAGCGCCCGGAATTATGAGGATATGAAGAGCAACGTCATGGGCGAGTTGAAGAGAACCTTCCGCCCTGAGTTCCTGAACAGAGTGGATGAGATTATCGTATTCCATCCCTTAGATGAAGAGCATATCAGGCAGATCGTAAGCCTTATGATTGACAGTCTGGCTAAACGGTTGAAACAAAATGCCATCACGATTGAGGTTTCGGATACTGCAAAAACCTTCCTCGCTAAAAAGGGTTTTGACCCTATCTTTGGAGCAAGACCTTTGAGAAGAGCGATTCAAAATATGGTGGAAGACCGGCTTGCCGAGGAAATGCTGGAGAGCAAGGTAAAAACCGGCGATCATGTGTATGTGGATGTAGAGAAGGATGATCTGGTTTTGGTTAAGAAATAAGACGCCGTAAAATTATAGATTCGGTTATTATTTTACAAGTCTTAGATAGAATGTTTTGGTAGAATAAGCAATAGCTCCCCATTGGAAGGATTGGGGGCTGTTGCTTGTTTTGTATGTTTCCTCTTGCTAAGGTGCGATAGAAATAAGATAAGGAGTATATGGTAAGAGAATTCAATCAATAAAATACCATGGTAATTAAAGGTAATATAGTCTGATGGCATCTTATTACGTAATAATGGAGATATTCCGCCGATAGTAAAATATTAAGGCGTAAAACCCATCATTTTTGGTTAAAATAGTACTTGCCAAATATTTTAATATAGGGTACTTTAAATAAGTATGCAAATTTTTTTAGAGGGAGTTTTTGAAATGCCTAGTGAAAACGTCTCATATTGGTTGCATTCCATAATGCACAGTATAGAAGTGATATTACAGGGAGCTTTGCTGGTTGTGGCTGCGTATTATTTTATAATATCCATATTTGGATGGGTAAGAAGAAAGGAACAGAGTGCTGAAAATTTCCCTCCGGTACATAAGTTTGCCATTCTTGTTGCTGCACACAATGAAGAAAATGTTATCAGCGGAATTGTCCGAAATCTGAAACGGTTAAAATATCCCAAAGAAATGTATGAGGTTTTTGTTATTGCAGACAATTGCAACGATAATACGGCAAAAATCGCACGTGAAAATGGCGCCAAGGTATATGAACGGTTTGATGAAGTAAAAAAGGGAAAGGGTCACTCCCTGGAATGGATGTTTAAAAAGCTTTTTGATATGGAGGAGCAGTACGACGCGATTTGCATCCTGGATGCCGATAATCTGGTGTCTACCAACTTCCTTATGGAAATGAACAAGCAGTTGAGCCTGGGGCACAAGGTGGTCCAAGGCTATTTGGATAGTAAGAATCCTCATGATACCTGGGTGTCGGGAAATTACTCCCTGTCCTATTGGATCAGTAACCGGCTTTTCCAGTTACCTCGTCACTACCTGGGGTTAAACTGTGCATTGGGTGGAACAGGATTTGTTATGTCAACCCAGGTGTTGAAGGAGATCGGTTGGGGAGCTACCTGCCTTACAGAGGATTTGGAATTTTCGTTGAAGCTGGTTTTAAAAGGCATGCGCGTAGCCTGGGCTCATGATGCAAAGGTCTACGATGAGAAGCCGTTGAAGTTAAAACAGTCCTGGAGGCAGCGCAAACGCTGGATGCAAGGACATTCCGACTGTGCGGAACGGTTTTTGAAGGAACTGCTGGTTAAGTCTGTAAAGGAAAGAGATATGGTCGCCTTTGATTGTGCATTGTATCTCATACAGCCGTTTATCATTGTATTTAACGCGGTTGTCATGCTGGGCTCATTGCTGAAATTTGCCCTGTCTCCCGACCATTTGCTGGATACACCTTTTGGTATGCCGTTGTGGCTCTTTGCGGTGCTTACCTTGGTTGCTACGTATATTTACATTGTTTTCGTCCATATAGAAGGGAAACTGACAGCCAAGGTGGCTGCGTATTATATAGTATTTCCATTGTACAGCCTCACATGGGTACCTATCATCATACAGGGTTTTATCCACAGGCATAAGAGGGAATGGGTCCATACCTTGCACACAAGGGCGATGGATATCTCGGACATTGAAAAACTGGAGAAAGTCGGTTAGTTATAATGGGACAACCTGTCCCATTTTTTTGTATACTCAAATCCATTTTTTAACTAGTAGGAGGTCAAGAGGATGGCATCACTTATTCAGGATAATGCAGTTGTACTTTTTCAGGGAGACAGTATCACCGATTGCGGCCGTGTACGCGACAACGAAGACAGCTTGGGAGGCGGCTACGCCAATATGACAGCGGCATGGTTTTCTGCACTGTATCCGGAAAAGAATGTACGGTTCATAAACAAGGGAATCAGCGGGAACAGGGTTGTAGATTTGCAGGGAAGATGGAAGCAGGACTGCCTTGATTTGAAGCCGGATTGGGTTTCCATATTAATAGGAATCAATGATTGCTGGAGAAGGTATGACCGTAACGATCCCACCTCAGTAGAGAAATATGAATCCGGTTATAGGGATCTGCTGACACAGATTAAGGAGAACTTGAATGCAAAAATCATACTGTTAGAGCCCTTTGTTCTTCCTCATCCCGAGGATCGGAAGGCCTGGAGGGAAGACCTGGACCCAAAGATTCAGGCGGCTAGAAATATAGCCAGAGAGTTTAATACGTTATACATACCTTTAGATGGAATCTTTGCCCAGGCCAGTGTAAAACGCGAGTCGGCTTTCTGGGCGGCAGATGGTGTACACCCGACGCAGGCAGGACATGCATTAATTGCGAATGCCTGGTTGAAGACTGTGGGTGCTCTATAGAAAATCGGAAGTAAATATAAATGGAAAAACAGGTAAGCGGGCCTAAATAGGCCCATTGCCTGTTTCTCTTATAGGTATGGAACAAAACGGGAATAATAAAACTACCTATATTTTTAGACAGGAGAGATGTTTTTGCGTAGTTTTATCATTCATATAAAAAAACATGGAAGCCTCTACGGAATTCTTTTTCTATCCTTCTGCCTTCGCCTGCTCTTTTCCCTGGACAACAACAAAGCCCTCTTTGTGGATATTAAGTCCTATGATGCCTATGCAGTCAATATAATGAACAAAGGCTACTTTTCCATCAGTGCCTACCATCCTCCCCTGTACCCATCGTTCCTTGCTCTGGTGTATCGTATTTTTCAGCATGACTTTATACCTGTATATCTGGTGCAGTGTGTTTTGGGTACCGCAAATACCTTTTTAATCTATCGCATCGCACGAAATATAGGCGGGGAGAAGCTGGGAGTAGTGAGTGCAGCCGCAAGCCTTCTTTACTGGCCGCTGACTTTGTACTCAGGGGTTCTACTGGCGGAAACGCTGTTCCTTTTTGTAATGCTAACCGGTGTCCATATGTACCTGAGGGGATTTGAAAACCACAAGTGGACCTGTTTTGCAGCCTGTGGTCTTTTCATGGGGCTATCCACCCTAACCCGGTCCATCACCCTTTTGTTGTTATTTATTTTGCCGGTGGTGTATATTTTCTTTGCCCGGAATCGGGAAAAGAGAGTCCGGATTCGAAATTCGCTTCTATACGCAGTTGTTTTTTGTCTGGTTCTATCCCCCTGGGTCCTGCGGAACTATAGGCTGTACCATAAGTTTATTCCGGTGGATACCCTTGGGGGAGTTAACCTGTATATTGGGAATAATGACAGGGCCAACGGATTTTTTGTGGATATTACTTCTGACCCCTTGAATGACGCAGGAGATAATGACTATGAGAATGACCGGATATTAAAGCAGGCGGCTGTAAGGTATATTCTTTCAAATCCTGTTAAAACGGTGGCATTGACCTTATGGAGGGCAGTTCTTTTTATTGGCTTTGACATAGGAGAACTAGACTGGGTCATAGCCCGTTACATGAAGGAGAACTTTATTTTCGGGCTGCCTCTTTTGAAATACATATTCCAGGTAAGCAATATTGCGTTTTTCATAATGGCGTTATACGGAATGTCCATATTTCTAAAAAGCAAAAAAGGATTGCTGCTGCTGGGATTTGTCTTATACTTCTTCGGACTGACTTCGTTATTTTATATTCAATCCCGCTACAGGCTTCCTGTGATGCCTTTCATGGCAATTGCCTGTGCTTCCACCCTGGACAGGATAAAAGCCCGGAGGATGGGTACTCCGGGCTGATCGCGGGTTTTTAAGTCATGATTGTTGAAGAAACCAGCCTGCATCCTTACGCGTTCTCAAGCTCACTGATGCTGATTTCACGCGTATGCAGCGTATGGCTCCAACTCTTGTTGTTCTTGGTCAGAAAGCCCTGAATGGTTATGGGAACCCAGGTCAGGCAGTAGAACGGGTATATAATCATTCCGAGCAAAACCTTCAAATTAAACTTCTTTTCTGCCATAATCACCAGAGGACCATAGAAGAACTGAAGTATGACAAATACATACCACACCTGGGCCGGGAACACGTATTTCAAGCTGTAAACCGGCGATTCGGGGAAAACTGTTTGCACCCAGGTCATAATCGTAATAAGTCCGATCAATATAAACCGGATGGGTTGAAACAGGTAGATGGCACAATCAAAAGCCATAAGGTTATTCTCCCGGAAGGCTTTTTTGAAAAGGGGCCCGAGGAATCGGCCGGCACAATCCGCATGTCCCTGCATCCAGCGTATGCGCTGTTTCCAGGACTGTTTAAGGGTAAGGGGCTTTTCATCATATACGATGGCATTATGCGCCCAGGCTACCTTCAAATCATGGAGAGACAGCTTCATGGTAAATTCCAGATCTTCTGTCAGACAGGTTGCACCCCAGCCTATTTTTTTGAGCACATCGATATCAATACAGAATCCCGTACCGCAGAGCCCGCAACTCAGACCCAGATAATACCGTGGGAGTTGAAAAATTCGATTGGACAGCCAAAATGCGATGGAATAGGAGCAGGTAATCCAGGAATCGTAAGGGTTTTTACTGTCTATGTACCCCTGAATGACCTTATGGCCGAGGCTCAATTGCTTATTCATTTCCTGAAGGAAATTGGAGGCTACGAGATTGTCAGCATCAAAGACGCTAACTACGTCATATTTCTCGTCCATATCATAGATCTGAGTAAACATCCATTCCAGGGCATAGCCCTTGCCCCGGTTTTCATCGTTAAAGCGTTTGTATACTTTTGCACCATGCTCCGCTGCAACCTCACCCGTTCTATCGGTACAATTATCCGCCACCACAAAAATATCGTAAAGGTCCTTGGGATAATTCTGGCGAAATAAACTGTCTACGATATGCCCGATGACCAATTCCTCGTTATGTGCAGCTACAACCAGGGCGAATTTCCTTTTGGGGGGATATTTTGATGCAGGCTCTTCCCTCCTTTTGAACCACCCAAATATCTGAACTCCGAACAGATAACAGCCTGCGACAAATATCAGGATTTGTATGACCTGCGTGGCAAAACGTATAATGAAACTAAAATCCAACTGCATTCCCTTCCTCCAAATTGTATTAAGGTGTAGCGAAAGAAATACTTCCACTTCGGGTGGAAGTGACTCTTTCACAAATTCCAAGGTGCTGATAAAGGGAATCATACAGATGCCTTTATCAAGAATTCATCTATATTTTGTGCTATAAAAGGAAAATTATTTATAAAAAACCAAATTTAAACCCGGAAGTGAAGAGGGGTAAGTCAAAGACTTTTTTCCGTATCAGCGATTCCGACTTAGTCTTTGCCGTTGGAATTGGGAGGGGTATTAATATTTATATGGCTCTTGTTTTTGAGTATGGTGGAAGGACTAATGCCATGATTTATGACAAGATCAATAAAGAGAATGAACTTTTTAAAGACTGAAAACACTGTGCAGCCCCCTTCCTTTTGTTGTAACAATAATAGTATAATATATATTATGTACAATTTATGTATTGGTGAAAGAATCTGATAGTTGACATAAATAATTTTTTGTAAACGAAGGAAGGGGAGTACTATGGCAAAGAGTAAGACAATTTTCTTTTGTCAGGAATGTGGATATGAAAGTCCGGGATGGCTGGGCAAATGCCCTGCCTGCAACCAATGGAACACCTTTGTAGAGGAAAAGGTACAGCCCACGCCTGCCAGAAGCACCACCGGGTTAGGGTCTACGGGAGATGCAAAACCCGTTAGTATAAATGACATCAGCATAGAAAATGAAGAGCGGTATTCCTCCGGCATGAAGGAAATGGACCGGGTGCTGGGCGGCGGACTGGTACAGGGATCTCTGGTTCTGGTTGGGGGAGATCCGGGCATCGGCAAATCTACGCTTTTACTGCAGGTATGTGAAAAGATAAGATTTGAATCGAAGATTCTCTACGTTTCGGGAGAGGAATCCGTAAAACAGATTAAAATCCGGGCGGACCGTTTGGGAATAAAAAAGCAGAACCTTCTCATGGTCTCCGAAACCAGTTTTAAATCCATTGAAAGGCTCATTGATAGTGAGCGTCCGGGGTTGGTGATTATAGACTCCATACAGACCGTATTCAATGAAGATTTGACGGCGGCGCCGGGAAGTGTAAGCCAGGTAAGGGATGTCACTGCAGGCTTCATGCGGATTGCAAAGGGCTGGGGCATCACTCTGGTCATTGTCGGACATGTAACGAAGGAAGGTGCCATTGCAGGCCCTCGGGTATTGGAGCATATGGTGGATACGGTACTGTATTTCGAGGGGGAAAGACACCTCAGTTACAGGGTGCTAAGAGCTGTAAAGAACCGATTTGGTTCCACCAATGAGATCGGAATCTTTGAGATGAGGGATGTAGGGCTTGTGGAAGTTGAAAACCCCTCCATGATGATGCTCACGGAGAGACCGGAAAATGTTCCGGGATCGGTAGTAGTATCCAGTGTAGAGGGAACCCGGCCCATGCTGATTGAAATACAGGCGCTGGTTTGCCCCACCAGTTTTGGAATGCCCCGAAGAATGGCTACCGGGGTGGACTATAACCGTATTACCCTTTTAATGGCTGTGCTCGAGAAAATCGTGGGAATGCAGCTTTCCAATCACGATGCATATATCAACGTGGTGGGTGGGTTAAAGCTGGACGAACCGGCTTGCGACCTGGCCATCATTACGGCTATCGCATCCAGTTTCAGAAATATTGCAGTAGGAAAAGGCTATGTACTGATTGGCGAAGTAGGCCTGACGGGAGAAGTCCGGGCAGTAAGCCAGATCGACAAAAGGGTTATGGAAGCCGCCAGGATTGGGTTTACAAACTGTATCGTTCCCGCTGCCAATAAGAAAATAATCCAACAGATGGGGGAAATTGAAGGAATTACTGTGCGAACTGTAGAAAATGTACAACAGGCATTGAATATACTGTTATAAAATGTAAGAGCGTAGGAATTGATATAAAGGAGTTGCACTGCTTTGGTGAACAATAGAAGGACGACAATGAGAGAAGAACGGCTTAGAGATTACACTATGCTGGATGTGCTGCGAATGATGGCACCCGGAACCCATTTGCGGGAAGGACTGGATAATATCCTTCGCGCAAGGACCGGAGCACTGATCGTCATTGGGGATTCCCAGGAAGTGATGAATATCGTGGATGGAGGCTTTTTCATCAATAAGGAATACTCTTCCGCACATCTTTACGAACTGGCAAAAATGGACGGTGCTATCATTATCAGTAAGGATTTGAAAAAGATCCTGTATGCCAATGCCTTTTTGGTAACAGACCCCTCTGTGCCAACGGAGGAAACGGGAACCCGGCATAAAAGTGCGCAAAGGGCTGCGCGGCAGACCGGGGAAATTGTAATTTCCATTTCACAGAGAAGAAATATCATTACCCTGTATAAGGGAGGAGAAAAATATATCCTAAAAGACTCCGCTACCATACTGACCCGGGCCAATCAGGCACTCCAGACGCTGGAAAAGTACAGGTCGGTACTGAATTCTGCCATGAATAATCTTAGCACGCTGGAATTTGAAGATATCGTCTCCCTTCTGGACATTGCCGCAGTGATTCAGAGAATTGAAATGGTCATGCGAATCACGGCGGAAATTGACCGGTATATCTGCGAACTGGGGAACGAAGGCAGATTGATCAGCATGCAGTTGGAGGAACTGGTGGCAAACATCGAAGAGGATGGCCTGCTGATTCTGGAAGACTACATGACGCAAATCGATAATCGAAGTGCAGAAGATATTATGCGGCAGATTCGATCCTTTAAAAATGATGAACTGATGGACTTTGGAAACCTGTGCAGGGCTATGGGATATTACAGCGTAGGCACCTCTCTGGATGTAAATGTATCTCCTAAAGGGTACAGGATCATGAGCAGAATACCCCGGGTCCCTATGGCGGTAATGAAAAACCTGGTAGGAAGGTTCTCAAACCTCCAGGGAATATTGCGAGCCTCCATAGAGGAATTGGACGATGTAGAAGGGATCGGTGAGGTCCGGGCCAGAACCATAAAGGAAGGGCTCAAAAGGGTCAGGGACCAGCTGCTGGTGAGTGAAATACGGAAAATATAGCTGATTTCCGGGAAATAAATAAAAAACAGCGCATTTGGCGCTGTTTTTTTATGTTGGGGTAGGTTCCAAACCTACCCGGGCACCCATCCCGAAAGCGGGGGCGGGCGGGTTTGAAACCCGCCCCTACGGACGACGGGAATCATAGGTCTCCATAGCAAAAAAGCGGCGTTAGCCAGCTTTTTTACCGAAGTGTATATTTACCGAGTACCTTCACCCGGCCGTGCTCTTTGATGATGATATCATATAGGTTCAAATCAAGGGTATTACATAGGGAAGCGAGGTAAAACAGGTTGCTCCCGATTTCCTTTTCAACCAAATCTCTACAGTTGTCGCACAGATTCCCTTCCATGTGTGTCTGGAATGTGGTTTGAATCTCATCAAACTCTCCATCCTCAGAAAAAGGCTGTTTTTGCGCATTGATTGTAATACACCCGCACTGGGTCACTGCTTTTACGATGGTACGGTTTACTCGCGCATTGGAATCCTGGAACTTGGTTAGCTGGTCAATAATACTTTTATTCCTTACCAGAAGCTCCTGCACCGTATACTGAAATTCATCTACCATACTATTCTTCAAATTGTTCACTCCCTTAGCCACTTAAAGTTTAGACCCCCCTGATGTTATTTTCATTATATACTTTCGTTTTTGCAAAATCAATAAGAAAATTTCCCACGGAAAGTAGTTGACATAAATTTATAGTGATGTTACAATAATTTGTTTTGACACCTTATCCCGTTTGTAGTATACTAAGATCGTACAGTCTAAAATATCCATTATATTGGCATTTGCAGTGTTTCATACATACTTTCTTACTATAGACAGTCTTTTTTGCCTGTGTGAAAAGTGATTTAATTTGTTTACTGCGATAAAATGCTAACGTGGAGCAGTTTTGGCCATTGCACGAAGTTTTTAATTAAGGTGGTTTCTATGTATAATGTTGGTGACAGGATTGTGTATCCTATGCATGGCGCCGGTATTATAGAGTCCATAGAGGAAAGGGTCATACTGGGCCGCAAACAGAATTACTATGTATTGAAGATGCCGCTTGGAGATATGAAGGTTATGATACCCATTAACAGCGTCGGGGATATAGGAATCCGGCAAGTTATCGGTACGCATGATGTAGATAGAGTGTTTGCTGTATTGGGTGAGCATAATGTGAATGTAAATACCAATTGGAATAAGCGGTATAGGGAAAACATGGTGAAGATTAAAAGCGGTGACATTTTTGCCGTCGCAGATGTGGTTCGATCCCTGATGCTTCGCGAAAAGGAAAAGGGGTTGTCCACCGGTGAGAGAAAAATGTTGAACAGTGCCAGGCAGATTCTTGTGAGTGAACTCATACTGGCTAAAGATAGCAGCCAAAATGAGATAGAATCCACCATAAACGACTACCTGGGAAGCTAGAACTCAATGAATTCTTCATGTATCGAGGGTTTTGAATACTAAGGTGCAGCAAATGATTGGTAAATTTTTTTACGAATCCTAAGAATCACATAAAGGGGATACGGACTGTGTTGAATAATGTGATAAAGGCGGCTTTCGCCGTTATTGGTTTTGTTACCGGGTTCACACTGACGAGAACTGCTTTTTTTACGTATGGTATAGAGATGGACCCCGGGCTTAAAACAATGACCTTTGCTTTTGTTTCCCTGGGGATTGCTCTGATGTTTTATCTGACTGCCAACAAAGCATTACGTTTGATTGTAAAAAGTCTTGACACACTGGAAATTCTTATACATAATATGACGCTGTACGAACTTGCCATAAGTTCCCTGGGCCTGATTATAGGGCTTATCATTGCGAATCTCATCAGCATACCCGTTGTTAGGGTGGATATTATCGGAGTCCCTATTTCCATTATTATCAATATTCTTTTTGGGTGTATCGGTATTGTCATTGTAAATGGTAAAAAGAATGACTCTTTTCTTGAGCTCTTCAGAGATAAAAAAGAAATCATTAAAGCCTCTGCAAATATTTCAGCGCCCAAAATGCTGGACACCAGTGTGATTATCGACGGTAGAATCGTAGACATTTGCCGTACGGGAATTCTTGAAGGGGAAGTGATCGTCCCCGGATTTGTTCTGGAGGAACTCCGGCATATCGCCGACTCTGCGGATGCACTGAAACGAAATCGCGGAAGAAGAGGGCTGGATGTCCTCAACATGCTTCAGAAAGAGCTAAGCATCCCTGTGAGAGTGGATGAAAATATGCAGGAGTTTGACGGTGCGGAAGTGGACGATAAACTTCTGAAGGCTGCCAGAAAGCAGAGTGCTGTTGTTGTAACAAATGATTATAATTTGAACAAGGTGGCAGGAATTCATGGGGTTCCTGTGCTGAATATAAATGAACTGGCTAATGCATTAAAGCCCATTGCCATACCGGGAGAGGAAATGAAAATTCAGGTTATAAAAGACGGTAAGGAAGCCGGACAGGGGATTGGCTACCTGGATGACGGCACCATGATCGTTGTGGAAGGTGGAAGGAAGCACATGGGTGAAACGGTGAATGTAGTGGTAACCAGTGTACTGCAAACAGCAGCAGGCAGGATGATATTTGCCAAACCGAAATATTCCATGTAATATGAAAGGATATTGAAAACAAATTTAAAGCGGAAGAATATTGCTACCCCCCGCATCTTTATTATTGGAAAATGGTGGAGAATGTGTTTCGGAGTGGTCTTTGCAGTTTTAACCCTCACCCTCCAGCTCCCTCTCCCAAAATTGCTTATCATTATACACATCGTTGGAAGAGACTGTAATAAGTGTTGAAGCACCCATCCACCGCGGGTTAAAACACGCGGCTGCTAAAAAACCAAGTCCTCTGAAGAGGACTAATCCCTATCTTTTGTAGTCGGTTTTAACCGACTTGGTTTTCTAATAGCCGTGGGTTTCAACCCGCGGCGACACTGAATATGCAAATTATGCAGATATTTCCACAGATGTGTATAATGTTAAGCAAAATTGGTAGAGGGAGAGAATAGAAAAGTCCGATCTTCCCCTTCTACCAAGCTTGGGAGAAGGGGCCAGGGGATGAGGGTTTGGCCCGAGAGAGGGTGGCTTTATTTCGTGACTGGAGCTGCGAATGGAGGGCTGCTACCCCTATGCCCCCGTTATTGGCTTTGGATTTGTTATCTAAAAACGGAGGCCGAGATGAAGAAGACAAGGGATACGTATACCGGAGTTGTTGTCGTTGCAGCGGGAAAAGGTTCGAGAATGAACCTGGATATAAACAAACAGTATGTGGAAGTAGCGGGAAAGCCTGTGGTGGCCAGAACCATACAGGCTTTTGAAGACTGTGAAGCCATCGATGAAATTGTAATCGTGGTAAATAAAATGGATCTTTTATATTGCAAGCAGAATGTAATTGACGCCTACGATTTTAAAAAGGTAAAATCACTGGTGGCTGGCGGTGATGAGCGGCAAAAATCCGTCTATAACGGGTTGAAGGAAATCAGTGAGAACTGTGATATCGTGCTGATTCACGATGGAGCCAGACCCTTTATTGATGAAGAAAGCATTCTTGGGAGCATAGAAGCTGCGAAAGAGTACGGAGCTGCCGGCGTAGGAGTACCGGTAAAAGATACCATCAAAGTGGCGGACGAAGAGGGAAATATAAAGGAAACCCTAAACAGAAGCCTGCTCTGGGCTATACAAACTCCCCAGACCTTTCGATATCCTCTGGTCATGGAAGCCCACAAAAAAGCGGAAGAAGAAGGCTTCTCGGGTACCGATGACTCTGTTTTGGTGGAAAGGCTGGGAGTCAAGGTAAAACTCGTAAAAGGAAGTTATAACAATATTAAAATAACCACTCAGGAAGATCTGATTGCTGCGGAGGCTATCGCCGAGAGTCAGGAGGGGTAGCAGACATATTCCCGTAGGATACGTACAATTCCATAAAGAGTGAAAGACAGAATGGTGAGTCATAAAAAGATTCATCATTTTTTTATTCTAATTCCATCAGTCTTATGCAATACTATACAATTTACGATGGAGCTTAACTGATTCAAGAATCATAAAGCCCCGGAATCGTTGGCTGTATGATTCCCAAATCAGTAGTTGCCAGTCGTATTATATATACAAAACAAAGGAAGTGATAATGGTGTTGAAAGTTGAGCACTTGACTAAAAAGTTCGGGGATTTTACCGCAGTCAATGATATGACTTTTGAAGTGCAGAAAGGTGAAATCTTCGGTTTGCTGGGGGAGAATGGAGCGGGCAAGACCACAACCCTTCGGATGCTGGCAACCATGCTGAAGCCGACTTCAGGAACTGCAGAGATGGCAGGATACGATGTCAATCGTGAACCGGAAAAGGTTCGGGCGAGCATAGGGATTTTGTTCGGCGGTGAAACCGGTCTTTACGACAGGCTGACAGCCGCGGAGAATATAGCCTATTTTGCCGAGTTGAACGATATGGACAGTAAAGAGATAAAAATCCGGATCCAACATCTGGCGAAAGTATTTGGAATGGGAGACTATATTGACAGGCGGGCGGGGAAATTCTCCAAAGGGATGAAACAGAAAGTGGCTTTTGCAAGGGCCATCGTACATGATCCGGATATCATGCTCTTTGATGAGCCTACCTCCGGTTTGGATGTCGGCGCCATCCGGGAAGTCCATGACTTTATCCGGAGCTGCAAGGAAGTGGGAAAAACGATTGTCTTTTCCAGCCATACCATGAGTGAAGTGGAGAAACTCTGCGATCGAATTGGAATTGTTCATAAGGGCAACATGATTTTTGCCGGTACGCCGGACGAGTTGAGAAAAAAATATGATGACTCAAGCTTGGAGGATATCTTCATCAGATTGGTAGGTGGGAAAAGTGAATCCTAGACATATTTGGATTGTATTCAGAAAAGAAGTCAGGGACATCATCCGGGACAAGAAAACATTGCTTACCAGTATTCTGGTCCCTATGATCATGATTCCTGCGCTAAACCTGCTGGTTGGAGGAGGCGCTGAGAAGTTTCAGAAAAACCTCAGTGAAAACATAGCCATTGCTGTCAGTGAAGCTTCCAACACTGCGGAAACAAAGGCACTGGTACAGAACGAGATCATCCGCGATTTCCCAAACATTCATTTGGTTGAGCCGGTAGATACGGCAAAGGCGATTAAAGATGGGGAAGTTCGGGTTGCACTGAACTTCGAAAAGGATTATGCCCAAAAGCTCAAGGAGGGAAAGCCGTTTTCCATTACGCTGGAATATGACAAGAGCAGTACCAAATCCGAGGCCGGTGTCGATATCGTCCGCAATGCCATTGAAAAGTTTAACAGAAAAGTGGTTGTGTCAAGAATCACTGCGCTGGGGGCCAACCCCGATATCCTGGAGCCGGTCCGGATAGAGGAAAACAGCGTAGTACCTGAAAAACAGAGTGGAAACATGATGCTTATGATGATGCTGCCGATGATGATGGGGATCCTGATGGTGGTCGGGGGAATCCCTGCTGCTACCGACCTGGTAGCCGGTGAAAAGGAAAGGAATACCTTTGAACCCTTGCTTACAACTAAACCAGGGAGAGCCTCCATTCTCATAGGAAAATACCTGACGGTAACCCTGTTCTCCTTTGCCAGTGTACTGGCAACCATGGCAGGCTTCGTCATCGGATACCTCATTAATCCGAAGTCCATGAGTATGGGGATGGAGTCGGGCGGCGGGTTTGCCATACCCGCTACGGCATTACTTCTTGTAATCCTCATATCCATAACCCAGGGAATGACTTTTGCCGGAATACAGATTGCCTTAAGTACCTATGCAAAATCCTTTAAGGAGGCACAAACCTACCTGTCCTTCCTGATTTTCATTGCCATGGTACCTTCCTATGCGACCATGTTTATGCAGCCGACGGAAGTGCCGTCGTACATGTTTCTGGTTCCGATCTTAAACACCATATCCTCCTTCAAGATCATTCTGGGAGGAGCCATAAACTATACCAGCCTGGCCCTGGCCCTGCTTTCATCCCTGGCCTACGTTGCAATAACCCTGTGGCTGGCGGCGTCGCTGTTCAATAAGGAAAAAGTTCTATTCAGAAGTTAGAACATAAAAAGGGTATCTGCCACCCACGAGTGGGTGGCAGATACCCTTTTGTTTAGAAGACTTTGTTATATTTTACGCTATACTACCGTAACACAACTGAACACCTGAATCCCCAGACCCTGGCCAAACTGCGTCAGCCCTTCGCCCGTGGTGGCTGTGATTCCGATGGAGGTTTCCGGTATATCCAGCAGTCTGGAAAGGCTTTTCCGAAGCTCCGGAATTTTGGGGGTTATCTTCGGGGTTGAGCATTCAATGGAAATGGATATGTGTACGATTTTGCTTTCACCCAAGTATTTCATGGCTTCCTGGAGATAGACCCGGCTGTCCTTGATTCCCTGCTTCAAGCAGAGATCATCGCTGACTTTCCCCAGAATATTGACACAGGTGACCCCGGAAATGGCATTGGTGATGGAGTGAAGGATCACATCGGCATCGCTGTTTCCTTCCAAAGGTGCATGTCCCTCAAACACGACACCGCCGAGGATCAGTTTTTTTTCTTTATCATTGAAATCAAATCGGTGACTATCCTGACCGATACCTACCTTCATAAAGGAACCTTCTTTCCAAATATACTGTGATGGGTAACTTCTGATTTCCGAATCAGTTAAGTTCCATCATAAATTATAGAGTGTTTTTTCTCTATTATATACTCACTATGGGAATAAGTAAACAAAGTATCTTGACACTCATTTTCAGTTATACTATAGTATAACTAATAATAAAAATCGATGACGGGACTATGATGTGTAAGGTTGTCAGAGAATGGGGCTGGCGGATGGAATATCTGCTGCTGTGAGGCCCTTGAACCGGAAAGCTTCTTCCCATCCCTGAGATGCAGCTGATGAAGCTGCCGGAAGAGCACCGATAGAGGCTTGAAAAGTTGGGCATACAGGTGGCGCAGTGTAAACCTTATAATAACCAATGGAGTAAAGGGCCGGGTTTTGAGACGGTTCGTCCGTTGGATAAATTCCGGTTTAAGGCGCGACAATAAAATGCCAATTTGGGTGGTACCGCGGAAAAGTTACTCCGTCCCTTTTATAGGGGCGGGGTTTTTTTATTGTCTAGGAAAGATCTCTTTCCTAGACAATAAAAAAACATTGAATTTATGCGCGTGCCAGCTTTTCCT
>ENA-OFCE01000757-OFCE01000757.1-metagenomes-genome-assembly--contig:-NODE-757-length-19532-cov-18.878883_pt1 | contig 19532 bp, 22 predicted proteins | sample MGYA00153388_OFCE01 | MGnify analysis MGYA00153388
CTGAGGTGATGATATCACCTCTTATCTGGTGGCCAAATTCAGTATGCCACTACAGGTCAATGATTTGCGGATCAGTGAAATATATAGATTTACCGAGTTATTCGTAGGTTCCAGGCCATACGCATCCCAAACATTATTGAGTAACTCTTCCCGGCCGACCATATTATCGGCGTTTTCCAGCAGGTAGTATAGTGGTCAGGGACCGGGCTGCGAAATGTTTCACATCCCCCCCTTCGCTCCTAAACTCAACAAAATGACAAATCGTAAAGATCTTTTCCTCCCTAAGTGGGATGCTGTCTGCTCGGCATCAAAAGATCTATGTAGAATATCCCTAATTTTTTAACTACCAAGCATGTTCACGGTGCCTCTTCTCGTCGAACCCCCTTATCAAGCGAGGATTTATCTGTCTGGTTATAATGTACTCGTCATTAATTACTACCAGAGATACGACACGTTATCCGTTAGGCGAGGCCTGCAACCCAAAATGTGCTGATACCAGTAACCAATATTGATGGAATGCCTAGCGTATTGGCAAGCCCTAACTCGATCAGCAAGGAGGGTGCTCTATTATAGAAATAAAAAATCGACAAAAAATTATGCTTTGGGGTTTTTACCATGTTATGCAGTGACTTAGGTTTTTTCTAGGGGAAATACATTATCTTTATAAGACAACAAGTAAAAATAAAGAGGAATGTCTGATTTACGTTAATTTCTTTCAGCGCTACTATAGTAACAATCCTAAGCAACGGCAGCATTGTTGGGTAGTGATAAAAGGCGTGACGTGTGTATTTCACTGCTTGCTTAATACTTTAATTATTATGTTTCAATCATAGGAATGGATTTCATGAACGTAAAAACGATTGCATTGTTTGTTGGCGCAACTTTGATGGCCGGTTCTGCTTTTGCTGCTGACCAGGGGCACGGGAAAGTTACCTTTAAAGGCTCTATCATTGATGCCCCTTGCTCTATCTCTCCAGACAGCATCGATCAGACCATCGAATTGGGTCAAATCTCTAATATAGCGCTGGTAGATGGCGGCAAATCAACGCCACGCACCTTTGACGTTGCTCTGGAAAACTGTGATATTTCTAACGTCACCAGCGGTGTGAAACTGACTTTCAGTGGCGCAGCGGCTTCTTTTGATGACAGCAAGAAAACCCTGGGAATCGTGGGTACTGGTGCTGGTGCTGGCGTACAGATCACCAACGGTGCGGGCAACGTGCTGACTTTGGGTACTGCAACCCCATTCCAGCAGATCCAGAACGGCAACAACACCCTGAGTTTCTCTGCTTATCTGGTTGGTAATGGTGGCAAAATCGAAACTATCACCGTGGGTGAATTCAGCGCTGTAGCAGACTTTACCCTGTCTTACCTGTAAGTCGATGTAGACCTGGCGGGCGTAACTGCGGCCGCCAGGCTTTAAAGGGATTTAAGAGGTAAATATGGCGCGCATATCAATATGGCCAGGACTGGTTACAATCCTGGTATGGACGACTATGTCCTTTTCAGCCAGTGCAGCGGTTGCCTTGACCGTGCAGGGGAGTATCGTTGAAACGGCGTGTGCCATTGATCTTGGGAGTCGTGACCAAACGATTGATATGGGTAGCCTGTCAATCAGCCACATATTACGGGATGGGCAAGGTGCCGCCCGTCCTTTTACCATCCGCCTGGTTAACTGCGCATTAGAAAAACAACATAGTAACAGGCCGGATTGGCAATATTTTCGCATTACTTTTGATGGCCCGCATGAGCGGGGGTTATTTAAGGTGAATGGACAGGCCAACGGTGTCGGGTTGGAAATACGTAATCAGGATAATGAGTTATCCGTACCCGGCAGCGCCATGTCACCACAGCAGCTAACACCAGGGACTCGCGATTTAATTTACCAACTACGTCTGGTTGCCAATCAGCAACCGTTGGCGGCAGGTCAATATAACAGCCAGCTCGCTTTTAAACTGGATTATGAATAACCCGGTTTCACTGGGTTAGTTTACCATTTTTGCCTCGGGGGGAAGTATTTACTCCCGTATGGATACAACGAGAAAAAAACCGGAAAACATGAACATTCATATCCGTTTACCTGCCCATATTCGCTTAAGCGTATTGAGAATACTGATTGGTCTTTCTCTTGTTGGCAATGCCCAGGCCACAGATCTGGAATTCAACACCGATATTTTGGATGTCAATGACAAGGCAAATATTGACCTGAGCCAGTTTTCGCGGCCGGGTCATTTGATGCCGGGAGAATACAGCTTCACTGTCTATGTGAATAAACAGACGCTGCCCGAGCAGACGGTGTTTTTTTATGCCGATCCCGCTAATCCAAAAAGCAGTCTGGCGTGTTTGAGCCCGGCATTGGTCAATCAGCTGGGGCTGAAAAAAGCGCAGATGTCTTCGTTGACCTGGTGGCATCAGAACCAGTGTTTGACCCTGGGCAGTTTGCCGGGCACGGACGTCAAGGCGGATTTGGCCGAGTCTGCGGTGTATATCAACATCCCGCAGGCGTATCTGGAATACAGCGCAGAAAACTGGGATCCGCCGTCCCGCTGGGAAGACGGTATTCCGGGGTTGCTGTTGGATTACAACATGACAGCACAGGTCAGCCAGCAAAAAAGAAACGGAGCTGGTACCAGTTATACCGCTGGGGGTAACGGGGTTGCCGGGGCGAACGTCTCCGCCTGGCGCTTGCGGGGCGACTGGCAAATGCGTCAGGACAAACGCTCTGGGTCGGGGGCGACCAACGAGTTTACCTGGTCGCGTTTCTATGCCTATCGCGCGATAAAATCGCTGAACAGCAAGCTGACGATGGGGGAGGACTTCCTGGCTTCCGATATCTTTGACAGCTTCCGTTTTACCGGCATGAGCCTGGTCAGCGACACCAATATGCTGCCGCCGAACTTACGCGGTTATGCGCCCGAGGTGACCGGTGTGGCGAGAAGTAATGCCACGGTCATTGTCAGCCAGCAAGGCCGTGTGATTTACCAGTCTCAGGTGGCGGCCGGTCCTTTCCGAATTCAGGACTTGAGTGATGCTCTGGCCGGTGATTTGGATGTCCAGGTCAAGGAGCAGGACGGTTCCACGCAGTCCTTTACCGTGAGTACGGCCAGCGTTCCTTACCTGACGCGCCCTGGGATGGTGCGTTACAAACTGGCTACCGGGCGCCCAAGCGACTGGCGTCACCATGTGAATGGCGACCTGTTTGCCAGTGGTGAGTTCTCCTGGGGCGTCAGCAATGGTTGGTCGCTGTACGGTGGCGGGGTTGCGGAACAAAACTATCTTGCTTCGGCACTGGGAGTCGGGCGCGATTTACTGATGCTCGGGGCGATGTCGTTTGACGTGACGCGTTCCGTTGCGCATTTGCCTGGCGTGCCTGGGGTGAACGAAAGCGGGAAAGGCTACAGCGGCAACTCGTATCGCCTGAGCTATTCCAAACGCTTTGATGCGTATAACAGCCAGATATCCTTCGCCGGGTATCGTTTCTCGCAAGAGGGCTTTATGAGCATGTCCGAGTACCTGGACGCGATAACCACCGGGACGCGGCAATACAACAGCAAAGAGATGTATACCGTCTCTTATAACCAGCAGTTTGCCGATCTCGGGCTCAGTGCGTATGTGAACTACTATCATCAGACGTATTGGAATCAGCCGGACAACGATCGTTATAGCGTCTCGCTGGCACGGTATTTTGACGTGGGGCGGACGAAGAACGTCAGCGTGAACCTGACGGCGTACCGTAACCGGTTCAGTGGGACCAACGATGATGGCATGTATGTGTCACTGTCGTTGCCGTGGGGCAACAGCGGCACGCTCAGTGCCAACAGCGACTGGAGTGGCAACCAAAACACTCAGCGCGTCAGTTATTACGATCGGATAGACGAGCGCAGTAACTACCAGGTAAGCAGTGGCTGGGGACGTTCGGGGGGCCTGGTGAGCGGATTCTATAGCCGCCAGGGGGATCTGGCGCAGGTTAACGCCAATGCCACCTACCAGCAGGATCGCTACACCTCTGCCGGTTTCTCCATGCAGGGCGGGGCAACGGCCACCGCACAAGGGGCGGCGATCCACCGGGGCAACCAGATGGGCGGTACGCGCATCCTTGTTGATACGGACGGTGTGGCTGATATCCCACTGCGCGGTAATGGCGCGATTGTGCGTACCAATAGCCGGGGGCAGGCAGTGCTCACGGACACCAACAGTTACTACCGCAGTATGGTCAGCGTGGACCTGAATGCGCTGCCGGATAACGCGGAGGTGGCGCAGTCGGTCAAGCAGGGGACGTTGACAGAAGGCGCGATTGGCTACAGGGCGTTCGATGTGGTGGCCGGTAGCAAAGCGATGGCGATCATTCGCCTGGCCGACAATAGCTCGCCGCCGTTCGGCGCGACGGTGTTCAACCAGCGTAAGCAGCAGGTGGGGATCGTCAATGATGGCGGCAACGCATACCTGTCTGGGTTAAACCCTGGGGAGAAGTTGTCGGTGCATTGGGATGGCAAAACCCAATGCGAGGTTATCTTGCCCGCCTCGTTAACAGACCAGCAGGACTTGATGGCGAACCTGTTATTGCCTTGCAAATAATCAAGTCAGCTCTATACCCCGCCGTTGAGGTTATAGGGAAATCATGCATCAACGCCGGCTTATTATGCTCAGCATGCTGAGCCGGCGTTTTATATTGAAGAGATATTGGCGTAATGAAAAACAGTAAATCAACCTTGCCCACGCGTTTGGGGTTTTATAATACGTTGCCCACGGTGCTGGTTGCCGGGGTATTGAGTCTGACCAGCCTCAGCTCTGCACAGGCGGCGATCGCGCTTGACCGTACCCGTGCGATTATTTCCGGCGGTGAAAAGTCCATCAGCCTGAATGTCAGCAACGAAAATAAGCAGTTGCCCTATTTAGCGCAAGGCTGGATTGAAAATGAAAAAGGGGAAAAAATCACTTCTCCCTTTACCGTTTTACCGCCTGTACAGCGTATTGAGCCCGGCGCGAAAAGCCAGGTGAAAATCCAGGTGCTGCCGGATGTGGCCACCTTGCCCAAGGATCGGGAGTCGGTATTTTATTTCAACCTCAGAGAAATACCGCCAAAAAGCGATAAACCGAACACCTTACAAATTGCGCTGCAAACCCGTATCAAGCTGTTTTATCGCCCAGACGCGATTGTGCCAACACGGGAACAAATGAATAACCCGTGGCAGGAAAAGCTGACCTTAACCAAGGAAGGAGACCAGTATAATGTCACTAACCCGACGCCGTATAACGTCATCCTGGTGGATGCCTTGCCGAAGAAAGACGGTAAAACGGTGGCCGGTTTTGAGCCGTTCATGATCGCGCCGAAAAGCAGCCAGTCACTGGGCGTGAGTGCCAGTGCTTTGGGCAACAGCCCGGTGCTGACCTATATCAATGACTACGGCGGCCGCCCGAACCTGTCCTTCAACTGCCAGGCCAACGAGTGCAAGGTCGTGCCTGCGAAGAAGTGATATCGCAAGCCAGGATAATTGAACCTCTAGGGCAACACAGGGATGAACATGAACAGTAAACATGGCTATTGGCAAGGTGTGGTGGCGCTGATTTTACTCTCCTCTTTGGCGCAGGCCACCGAGCTGGACAAAGTGGATAACTGGGATGTGGACGGTGCACACGGCGTGTTACAGGTGCAGGGTGCGTTAACCGAAAGCGCCTGCCGTCTGGATATGTCGTCCGCTTGGCAGACGGTGGATTTGGGTAACGTCGGTACGGGAATGCTTCAGCATGTGGGCAAGCAGGGCACGCCAGTGGCGGTTCAGTTGCGGCTGGAAGATTGTCTGGGTGGGGAGAGCCGTAATCGCCATCAATTAGGCAGTCTGCTGTGGAGCCCGGATATGCCAGCGATGAAGATCCGTTTTCTGGCGCCGACCGCGGCTGAAAACCCGCAGTTGTTGGCGGTCTCTGGTGCCAAAGGGCTGGGGTTGCTGATGAGCGATCAGCGCAACGTTGCTATTACGCCGGGGGTCTATAGCGCCCCGACGCTGGTGTCACCGGGGCAAAACCAGTTGACCTATTACATTACGCCGGTGCGGACTTCCGCCGGGCTGAGTGCGGGTGCTTATCAGGCGCAAATCCAGTTTCAGCTGAGTTACGACTAGGAGCCGCCATGCGATTACCAGTGAGTTCACTACGCCAGGCCGGTGCGCTATGCCTGTTGATGTCGGCATTGGCGGGGGCCCTGCCACAGGCCCAGGCGGATACGGCGAATCTCAACCTGAGCCTGACCATTATCACGCCGCCACAATGCACCATTAAGGGTGGCACGTTGTTGAATGTCAGCTTTGGTGATGTGCAGCAAGGATTGATCGATGGTAGCTATAAGCGGATGCCGATTGACTACGGTCTGGTCTGTACCAGCGTGGCAAGCAATGCGATGAGAATGACGCTGGGCTGGACCAACGCCACTTTGGGCGGTGGGGCTTCTATCCAGACCAATCGTAGCAACCTGGGGATTGCGATTTACCGGGACAGCACGCGGCTGAGTAATAACCAGTCGCTCAACTTTACCAACGGCAGTCCACCGGTGCTGTATGCCGTGCCAGTGAAACCGAGCGGCGTGATGCTGACGGACGGCGGCAGCTTTAGCGGCACGATGACGCTCACGTTGGATTATCAGTAAAACAGGAGTTAATGATGTCGTTAGTCACATCTATCAAAGGACTGGTGCTGTTGGGCTGTTGCCTGGGACAGGCGGTGGCCGCACCTCTGTATATTACCTTGAGCGGCACACTGATTGTTACGCCGCCAGAGTGTACGGTCAATGGTGGTAGCACCACTGATGTCAATTTTGGTGAAGTGCATGAAACGCTGATTGATGGGACGAATTATAAACGTACCCCGATTAACTACGGTTTGACCTGCACCAATCTTTACAGCAATGCGCTGAAAATGACGCTGAGCTGGAGCAACGTGGTCATCGGCGGTGTGAATGCGGTAAAGACCAACCGGACCAACTTCGGTTTGGCGATTTTCCAAAATACCACCCGGCTCAATAACAATGCGGTGATCAACTTCACCAATGGCAGTACGCCAGCGTTGTATGCCGTGCCGGTCAAACCGGCAGGCACCGTATTAACCGATGGGGGCAGCTTCACCGGCACCCTCAACATGTTGGTGGAATACCAATAAGGCAGGGTAACGGATGAAGACAACCTATTATCTCGGCGGCCTGACCTTATTGATGGTGTGGGGTAGCCAGGCACTGGCCGCCCCACTGGCTGCCACCTTATCAGGGACGTTGGTGGTCACACCGCCGGAATGTATTTTGAACAATGGCGGGCAGCAGAGCGTGCATTTTGGCGATATCTTGTTGACGCGTATCGATGGCAGCAATTACAAGCGACCGGTGCCGTTGAGCCTGACCTGTACCAATCTGGCGAAAAATGGCCTGAGAATGACCTTGCAGGGGGATGCAACCACGTTCACCAGCAGTGGGGCTTTGAAAACCAGCAATGGCAAATTGGGGGTGGCGTTTTACGTCAACAATACCCGGCAGGCGATTAATCAGCCGTTGAATATGAGTTACACCGCGTTGCCGACGCTGGAAGTAGCCCCGGTCAAGGATACGGCGGCCAGTTACCGTGATACGGACGGCGGCTATTTCAGCGCGTTGGCGACACTCAAGGTAGATTATCAATGACTAGCAGCCTGTGGAAGCGGAGCAAATGGACGTTGGGCGCGAGCTTGTTGGTGGGCATGATGCTCAGTCCGGCGGCTCAGGCCAACTGGATGTTTGACGGTACGCTGATTATCCCCCCTGTATGTCAACTGGGGCAGCAGGACCCGATCAAGGTCTCTTTTGGCAAGGTTGGGGTGCGCAAGGTGGATGGGACGGCGTTTAAACAGGACGTCCCTTACCAGCTTAACTGCCTGGGTGATATGAGCCAGCCTTGGGATGTCACACTGACGTTTGGTGGCACCTTGGCAGGGGCGGGCTTTGACAACGCCACCCTGCGTACGATAACGCCGCTCAATACCGGCAAGCTCGGTATTCAGATCCAAAAAAATGGTCAACCGTTGGAGTTGAACAAGGCGTTTGCGATCGATGTGGGCTCGCCCCCGATCCTGTCTGCCGTGCCGGTTAAGCGGGCGGGCACCGACCTGGTAGGCGATGATTTTACCGCCACCGGCACGCTGACCATTGCGTTTCAGTAAATAGAGAGGGCTGTCATGACAGCAATTCAAAGCTATAGATGTGCGCTGTCGCTGCTGTTGGCAGGGCTGTCGGCCCCTTGTGTGGCCGACACGGTGAATTTTGACGGCACGTTGATCGAAGACGCCTGCGAAATCTTCCCGGGGGATGAAGCTGTGGAGCTGGACTTTGGAACGGTGATCGATAAATACCTGTACCTGAACACCCGCACCCACAGCCAGCCGTTCGCTATTCGCTTGATTAACTGTGATCTGGCGTTGGGGCGCGAGGTGAAGGTGACCTTCAGCGGCATGGCGAGTACGGCGTTGCCGGGGTATTTGGCGTTTGACAGTGGCAGCACGGCAAAAGGTGCGGCGATTGGGCTGGAGAATAGTGCAGGTGAGCTACTGGCGATCAATACCGGCAAGTATACCCAGCAGTTACAGACGGGTAGCAACAATGCGCTTAACCTGAAGGCGTTTGTGCAGGGCGAACCTTTGTCGTTACAGACCAGAACGATAGGGCGTGGAGCGTTTACGGCAACGGCGACGTTTACGCTGGAATATGAATAGCATACCAGTCGGGTTTGTTCCTTGAACCCATTTATCGGATGCGGTTATCTCCATCATGTCGATAAGGCCATGCGTGGGCAGCAACACGTGTGGTACGAGTGTTATATGGACGATTTTATGAGAATTATTATTTTTAAATAATTGATTGATTATTTCTGCCGCAAAAAAATAGATATTTTACTTATTTCAAATATCGGGAAAATATAAATGAACAACAAAAAATTCAATACAATCATGTTTTTTTTTGTTTTACTTACCAGTTACCAAAGTCTTGCAGTAAATGTATCTCTTGGTCCAGGCTCGGAGGTAACTACAGTTAAGATACTCGAATCAAAATGGATGGATTATCAAATTGTGGGTGGGCAATTTATAGGTTCCTTGCATGTAAAAACGCGCCTAGTTCGTGCGCCTTTTAAAAGCTCATCAGATTATAAAGCTAATTATAACTTAGCTGCTCAGGGGTCTCCTATTTTAGCCACTTTTTGTCCATCCAACAGCGGTGGGTATTCTCAATGTCATAGTAACGTCCCTATATCTTCCGCTAGTTGCACTTCTGCCGATGGTGGCGATATTAATAAATGTATGAACCGTATTGTTGGTAGTGAAGATACGTTAATTATACCAATAAATCAGTCGGTTAGCGTTTTGTCTAATCCTAGCTTTTGTATGCGTAACTATTTAGAGTACCCGCAAGTAAAAGCTTCAAGTACGATAGGTTCATTATCTTTATACTCTGATCCTTTTACAATATGTGGAGCTGATGAGGGGGCGCCTCCTCCTATACCTGAGCTTACTGGTTCTGTTTGTTCTTTAAACTCACAGCAAATCAATCTATCATATTCATCGACAAACACTAATGTCAGTGGTCTACGTCAAAACGCTAATCTTACTGTATCTTGTACGGCTGGCGAGCCACAGGATTATAAATTAAGATTAACCGGAACTAATGTGACAGATGGACGATTAAATTTTGGAAATGGAGTTTCCGCGCAGGTATTGCTGAATGGGACTCAAGTGGCGGCCAATGGTACGGGGATTTCACTCAATGGATTGACCAGCCAAACGCTGCCTGTGAGCGCTTCGCTGGTGGGCACGGCGTCTGCTCCTGGGGTTACTAATGCCAATGGGATATTGGTGCTGGAGGCCCTGTAATTCACGCTATTCAGGAGTAAGCCGGTTTTTAATAATACGGTTTACTCCTGTCAAGCATCTCATTCCATACGACACCGTCTTTCCGTCTGAAACTCCTCCATAGAACTATTTCCTCAAAAAATTCTTTCATTACTTCAGTGTAACCCTCAACCGCTAGCCGCGTTAGAATGTCTATTTTGGAAGGCCATTTGTTGATGTATGTGCAAAATCCTGCGTATGCTACACAGATACCCACATGGCGTAGAGGTTCACAAAGATAATGCAGAGCTAGCCCTGGTCATTCATTTTACCTTCCAAGGAAATAATGGCATCGCCTTCCTCAAGGGAACCCTTAAGCAAGACGAAAAAATCACCAATATCAGCAGGAAAAACTACTTTAATTTTAATAAGAAGGGCGAGCTCTATCATCTTAAGTCAATCTCAACGGTGACTTCTCCTGCCGACAATAGCAGCGCTGAGGAAGTCGCTCGCTATCTGCCTCGCTTTTACCTGCAGCAAGGGCTGAAGTTCGACTTTTCGCTCTACCCGGCGGGCTGGGCGGGATATATTTTCTCAACCGGTTATGTCCCTTCATTTTACTGCTCACGCAGTTGAACAGACTATGGTATTTGAAGGGCTTTGTTAATGGAATGGTCGCCTCCCATCTCTTGTGCCACAGTGGGACGATCCTCTTTTCATCTATGCGGGAGCGGTGTTTCCGGTTTGTGCTTAAGTCGGAAATCTGTCACTATTGTGGTATTAGAAACCAAATAGGCGCCCGAAAACGTTATTCTGACATGTGGTTTTTGGCAGCCTGTTGTGCTATTCACTATACAACCAACATTGATATTCTCTCCCGAAATTATAGGTCATTATACTGTTGCCTTAACAATATCGTTAAGGATAACAATTCAAGAGAATATATTGTGAGCGATAAACAACACAGCTATTGGGATGATCATGACCCTATTACTATCACCGGTGGCCCAAATTCATCCCCAGGTCAAGGTGGAGCTGGAATGAATTGGGGCGGCGGTGATGGTAATACCAGCACCAATGGAAATGGTGGCAGTGGTTCCTCCGGTGGGAAGACGCTGAATTCTATTCAAGGTTTTCCTAATGTTATTGATTATGGGCCGCAGGGCTTCGGTTCTGACTGGCACCGTTATATCACACGTATCCGTGATGCCGCAGTTATGTTGGTAATGGTCAGAGGTGATGGACAGATCCAAGGATATGTTCAACTGGACCCCATAAAGAAAAACAACATGTCTTTTGGGGAAAAACAGACGCTAGCTGAGCTGCAAGTCATGGACTTTGTGAATGCTGAGAAAAGTGCTCTCTTGGGCGCCGGTGCTATTATTGCCGATGCCGGTGAGAAAATCAGTGTTCACATCGGGGGGCAATATCGTAACTATGCCAGAGAAATTGCGAATAATATCAGCAATTTTCAGGGTAAAACGATCCGCAGTTATAATGATGCCATTGTGTCACTCAATAAATTGTTGGCAAATCCATCGATGAAAGTAAAGCAAGGTGACAAAGCAGCCCTGGCAAACGCGTTGCGTAGCGTGAATGCTCGAGATATGGCCAATCGATTTGGCCACTTTGGCAAATTCTTCAAGGCCGCCGATCTTGTCGTTAAGATTGAAAAGATCCGTGAAAAAAGCATTGTTGGTTACGAGACCGGCGATTGGGGACCGTTGATGTATGAGACTGAAGCCATGGTAATGAGCGGCTTGACAGCCAGTATAGCTATTTCTTTGGTTGCATCAATTCTGTCTGCATTTGCACTGCCTGCGTTGCTAGCCACATCGCTGTCGATCGTTGCATTTATTGCTATCGCCTATGCGACATCCTTCATTGATGCGGCATTCGCTGAGCGGTTCAATAACCAAGTTGTTCGCCCAGCGAATTAATGGTCCTGGTACGTCAATCACCGTTGGTGGTTGACGTGTTTTTATAGGCTGATGGCAACTTTATTACTAGCAAGAATAGTAATGTTAGAAAAAGATATATGCCCGAAAATGCAACCACGTAATAAGACAGCATCAGATAATCATTGCTAGATATGAATTGTAGGAATCGATTTCCATGGGTGATATCAAGACGATAAAATGCCATGGCATAGGTATAGGCTAGGCACAGTGCGGAAAACAGAAATAAGCGTATTACGTAGTAGGAGAACGGTACGTCTGTCTTTACCAATTTTATGTTTTTTCCATAGAGGAAAACAAATATCAGTGCCAATGGAATGGCAATTCGACAATAAATTCCCAGTGTATGACTCAAGAGCAGATTGTTGGATGATATATTGACAGCCGCATTTTCTGTGATCCCAAAGAAAGTGTTGAAAACATCGTTACTGGATGGAATTTGGTAGAAAGAAAAAATGACTACAAGCGGTATCAAGCCAGCGGCAAGAAAGCTAAAAAATTTCTTCCAGGCTGCATTATTTTTATCCATTCTATTTTTCCTTATTAACTTTGATTGTAGCCAGTATACCTCTATCTCAACCTTCCACGGTAGTTTCATGTGTTTGTGAGCTTATCCTACACGATGTGGTGATCACCCTTTCCGTTCTCTGCCTTTTCAGGAAGGTGTTCTTCTTGGCCACGATCGTGGTTTCCGTTCTCTGTAATTTCCGGAAGCGGATCCTTTAGGGGCATTTTCGGGGCAGTTATCCCGTATATTGGAGAGCATGAAAAAGCGTGGGGCAGTCGTAATCTACGCTGCCATCGCTGATACCTTTCCATCACTTTTTTCGCCTATTGAGAACCCCGTATACCAGCAGGCGAATTTATCCTGCAGCTCATTGTTCAGAACAGCGGTCCGGGTCTGTAACAAATAATGCGCACCTTTTCTGCTCCACTGCATCTGCTGTTTTTTGGCCATTCGTCTGGCGATCACTTCATTGATCGTTGATTCCACAAACGCCGTTGAAACAGGTTCTCCGTACCGGTGCATTTCACCGTAGTTTGGGATCATCATCTTATTGTTCCGGATGTAGGTATACATTTCATCCAGGTGTTTTTGCAGGGATTTCAGGTTTGTATAGCTGAGCTCAGGGTCATCGCAGTACATGCTGCAGTCATCAATATGTTCCAGTGCGGCGGCAACATTACCATGCCAGAGGTATCGTTTAGTGCTTTCCAGAAGCGCCAAAACCTTACTGCCCATCTCCAGATCTGATGCTTGCAGCCCCTTTGCATATTGCATTAACACAGTCAACCGCATCGTAATATGAAACCAGTCAAGCACATGAGTTGACTCAGGATACATGCCGAACTGCAGTTCCCTCAGGTTATCCGCGCCATCGGATAAAAAAATATCTGCTGGTTGGCCTGCATTCCCTGGGCGGAGAGGTGTGCCATTAGTCTGCGTTCCGGATGGCAGTCGTCATTCTGGACAAAACCAAAGCGGCGCGTGTCTGCCGGAGACCCGACTGAAAAGGATTTGCCGGCAATAATTTCAAAATTACGCTTTTTGTCGTCCCGATCCCGAACATAACCCCCATCAATACCTACCACAAGCGGTTTACCTGGTCTGGGCAGGTTCCCCCAGTCGCGGGGGCAACCGGAAAGAAAGCCAGAATTCGCTTCTGCCTCGGCATCAAGGCGCTGCGCCACCTGACATAAGTGATTCCTCACCGTTGAGGCATTTAGGCTGTCTCCCACTGGCAGTATATCTTTCAGCAGACGGGTTGTCATTTCATACGAGATCATTGAGGCCCAGCGGGTTTCTATATATTTCAGGGCAGGATGAGTGTGATCGCCCGCCCAGTCACTGAGAAGGCTGACGGTCTTTGTTGTACTTTCTTCGCAGCGGCATCGGTACACCCGGAGCCCCGATACGGGAATAATGCCAAACAGTGTCCGGTACTGTATTTTCTGCCGGCCTTTGATTCTGCGCGCTGCAAGGCAGTGAGGACACTGGATATGCTGGTGAGTGTATTCGTCCGCCTGCTGCTGAACCGTTGACTGCTGGACGGTATTCAGCAAGCTCTTCGACTCTGAAAGCGATAATCCGATATCATTTCGGGCATCTCCTGACTTCTGTAATGTCATCAGTTCTTCCGTTCGACTCACGCCTGACTCATCGGTTATAACTATCTGGAGCGTCAATTTCATCGTTGCCTCCTGCGGTGGTGGGATTATCTCCTGGTTACTGGTTTTTCATCTGGTTGCGAAGTTTATAATATATTGAAATACCGAGACTTACGTGGTCGCAGGCGATCCTGAGTCTGACACCTCTGGTCCTGAGCGCGCCAATTTCCTGAATTAGAGAATAGATATCCGTCAGCGGCGGCGACCCAACCTGATCACTTCAGGTTCCAGTGCTGGCGCCGCCAGGTCGAGTTTGCTCAATTGCCTGTTGATTTTATTGCGATTGAACCGAACAGCATCCAGGTCGTCAACAAATGCCCGGATATCACCGACCGTTGCTGTATCATCCGCATTAACGATGGCCTCCAGAAACGCCAGCGTCTTATCAGCTTCATCCTCGGGGGTTGCTCCGGGCATGCCATGACCGCTTGTACAAAATGGTGTTTTCAGCGTTGAGTCTTCATGAATGGCCTCAACCCGAACGTCATGAAGCCAGTGCTCAAAGAAGTTGTATTCGTAGGTAAAGCGATCGCCGATATCAAAACTAAAATCATCAATCACGGTCTGGAACGGGTTATCCGGAAAGCCAATGCCACCGTCGTAAGAGATACCGTAATCTTTGCCGTAAATATGAAACTGATGGAGGTAATCATCACCCCAGCCCTGCACGATCTGGAAAATGGAGTGAAGTGCGGCCAGCGACGTATCAGCAGCGATTCTTAGCCGGCGCCAGACCATGGGACTGACTCCACGAACAGCGATTTTGATGACGTAGAGCTTCATAGCCAGGTAACAGGTATTGTTATGAAATGATGTTGGTTATTCTAGCCCCAGCAGGCGATACATTCGGTGACTGCCCCACACTTTTTCATGCTCTCTACACCATTCTGTAAACTTGTCCGAAAGTAAGTGAAATTAATTTCGTACAGGTGTTAAAATTCGGACACCCTTTTCGTACGGAAAGTTTCCTATGTCACGTGTTTTTGCTTATTGCCGTGTTTCCACTCTTGAGCAAACCACCGAGAATCAGCGGAGGGAAATTCAGGCTGCGGGTTTTGATGTCAGGCCCCAACGTTTCATTGAAGAACATATCAGTGGTTCGGCTGCAACATGTGAGCGACCTGGATTTATCCGGTTGCTTGACCGCATGGAAAGCGGTGATGTGTTGATTGTCACCAAACTTGACCGTCTCGGACGTAATGCGATGGATATTCGAAAAACCGTAGAACAACTGGAAAAGTCAGGTATCCGTGTTCATTGCCTGGCGCTTGGAGGCGTGGATTTGACCAGCCCGGCAGGGAAGATGACGATGCAGGTGATTTCTGCTGTGGCGGAATTTGAGCGGGATTTGCTGCTTGAGCGAACACAGTCAGGCATTGCGAGGGCAAAAGCTGCAGGAAAGCGGTTTGGACGTCCTTCCACACTTAATGCAGAACAACAACTGGCTGTTATCGCACGTATTGCCGCTGGAACCAGCATCAGCGCCGTTGCACGTGAGTTCAGTACAACGAGACAAACCATCCTCAGGGTGAAAGCAGCACATTTAACAACTGAGAATGCTTCCTCTCGTTCAATTTGAGCAGCTTAACTAATTTATTTGTGGCTCTATCTATCTTCTTTTGAGAAACCTTCGTAAAAATCGTGTATTGATAAAAATTAATATTTCTATTATTTTGGAAATATAGAAATATAATGGCGAGGTATATGATGGATATCGCATCGGCTGCGGCTGCCCTGAAGGAGTTGGGGCATCAGACACGACTGGCAATTTATAAGGAATTGGTAAGAGCCGGGCCAGGGGGATTACCTGTGGGTGACCTTCAGAAGAGGATTCAAATCCCTGCGTCTACCTTAAGCCATCATCTGTCAGCTCTTATTTCTGTCGGGCTGATCAGGCAGGAAAGACATGGGCGAACCCTGTTTTGTCATTCTCGTTATGAGCAACTTGAAGAACTTATGGCTTTTTTGATTGATGAATGCTGTGCAGGTAAGCATGAGGAATAATAAATGAACGACCTGAAGAACATTACACCTGAGTTATTCGACACATCGATTACCGAGGAAAGATTTGGCGTACCTGAAGTTCTGCATCCCCCTCGTATTCTGATGCTGTATGGTTCTGTACGCGAACGTTCGTACAGCCGACTGGCAACTGAGGAAGCAGCAAGGTTATTGACTGCTATGGGCGCAGAGGTACGCATCTTCAACCCATCTGGTCTGCCTCTTCCTGATGACGCCCCAGAGACACACCCTAAGGTCATGGAATTACGTGAGCTGGTTCGCTGGTCCGAAGGGATGGTGTGGTGCTCACCAGAACGCCACGGTGCGATGACCGGCATCATGAAAGCACAAATTGACTGGATACCCTTATCCGAAGGCGCTGTTCGCCCTTCTCAGGGTAAAACACTGGCCGTCATGCAGGTATCTGGTGGCTCCCAGTCATTCAATGCTGTAAACCAGATGCGTATTCTTGGCCGCTGGATGCGGATGATCACCATTCCGAACCAGTCCTCGGTGGCTAAAGCCTGGCAGGAGTTTGATGAAGATGGGCGCATGAAGCCATCATCTTATTACGACCGCATTGTAGATGTGATGGAAGAACTGATGAAGTTTACCCTTCTCACCAGAGGGAACTCGGCTTACCTCGTTGACCGCTACAGCGAGCGAAAAGAGTCAGCAGAAGAACTATCCCGACGGGGCAATCAGAACAAGATTTGAGGTGTGGCATGAGTGATGTGATTGCTTTCAATTCGTGTATGGCTGTTTTCTGGCGTCAATATGAGGCTGAGCTATCTCGTTTTCTGGCATTCAAAACCGGCGATGTTGAGAAAGCAGCTGATCTTTTGCAGGAGCTTTTTCTTCGTGCCCGTGCTCACGCGGATTCCTTTTGTGAAATGGAGAATCCAAGGGCGTGGCTGTATCGTGCGGCAAGAAATCTGCTAATTGACGAATATCGCATCGCCAGGGAGTTTGTAGAGCTGGAAGAAGATATCCTGTTGTCTGACGTAACCCCTGATGCCATTTCAACGCTGGATATCTGCTTGCCGGAAACACTACAGTCTCTACCGGAAGATGAACGATGGCTGATTGAAGAATCAGATCTTAATCGACGCCCGCAACAGGTGCTGGCAGAAGAGTTAGGTATCTCGCTTACGGCGTTTAAATCCCGTTTGCTGCGGGCCAGAAAGCATCTGAAAGAGTTGATGACAGAACTCTGTCGTATCGAGGCGGATGACACTTCGTTAGTCTGCTGCCACAAAAAAATGAATTAACGGCGCATCTTTTTCCCGCCTCATTCGTTTACCTCAATGTAAAGCAATACGACTTAACATTGAGGTAAACAACATGCCAAAGATTGAAATTTATGAATCAGCGAGCTGCTGTGCAACCAGTAGCGTCGTAGTCAGCGACGAAGCAGTCAAATGGAACGCAAGCGCTGAGTGGGCGAAAATGAATGGCGTCGATATTCAGCGCTACAGCCTGGCGAAGAACCCACAGCAGTTCCTGAAAAACCCTGTCATTAAGGACCTCCTGAACACATCAGGGATGGAATCCCTGCCTGTCACCTTGCTCGATGGCAAGCTGGTCATGGCAGGCAAACTGCCTGCTCGAGAAGATATTGCCCGTTGGGCTGGTATCCAGTTAACACAAGACTGGAGTGAAGACAGTACGCAGCCACGCTGCTGCAGCATTCCACGTATGCCTTAACTGTAGAGGAGAATAACTAATGAACATTCCATTTTTGAAAGATATTCCACCGTTTATTTTCTTCACCGGTAAAGGGGGCGTCGGTAAGACATCACTTGCCTGTGCTACTGCTGTGTGGCTGGCCGATCAGGGTAAAAAAACACTGCTAGTCAGCACCGATCCGGCTTCAAACGTAGGCCAGGTGTTCAGCCAGACTATCGGTCACCGAATTATTGATATTGACTCAGTATCCAACCTTGCAGCAATGGAGGTTGATCCGATGGTTGCAGCTCAGGCTTATCGCGATCGTGTACTGAATCCAGTTCGTGAGTTAATGCCTGCTGATGTGGTAAGCAGTATTGAGGAACAACTTTCCGGCTCCTGCACGACGGAAATTGCGGCTTTTGATGAATTTACCGGGTTGCTTACCAACCATGAACTGCGGGAGAAATATGACCATATCGTATTCGATACTGCACCAACCGGTCATACCATCCGTATGCTTGAACTACCGGGTGCCTGGAGTGGCTATCTCGATGCTAATCCAGATGCTGCTGCCAATCTCGGACCGCTGGTCGGACTGGAAAAACAGCAGCATCAGTATGCAGATGCAGTTAAAGCACTCTCTGATGCAACGCTTACGCGCTTAGTGCTGGTTGCCCGTGCACAAACTTCGACATTAAAAGAAGTCTCACATACGCACGACGAGCTCTACGCCATCGGTTTGCAGCATCAACACCTTGCCATCAATGGCGTGCTGCCACCGTTCGCCGGTGTCTATGATCGACTGGCACAAAGTATTCTGGCACGTGAAGAGAAGGCGCTACTGGCAATGCCGGAGAATCTGGCTGCTCTGCCGCGTTCACAACTTTATCTTAAGCCTTTCAACCTGGTCGGTCTGGATGCTCTGCGGGCGTTATTTACGGACAGTAAAGAGATGCCTGATACGCCAACCATAGCGCTGAATACATTAACGCTGCCAAAACTGGCAGAACTGGTGGATGAACTCAGCCGTTCCGGAAAAGGTCTGGTGATGACAATGGGCAAAGGCGGTGTGGGCAAAACGACCGTGGCAGCATCTGTTGCGGTATCGCTGGCAAAACGGGGTCACAAAGTCCACCTGACCACTTCCGATCCGGCAGCACATCTTTCTTACACGCTGGATGGTTCACTGCCGAATCTACAGGTGAGCCGTATCGACCCGAAAGCAGAAACTGAGCGTTATCGTAACTTTGTAATAGAAAACCAGGGTAAAGGACTTGATGCTGAAGGGCTGGCGGTGCTGGAGGAAGATCTCCGTTCACCGTGTACCGAAGAGATAGCGGTCTTCCAGGCGTTCTCGCGGATCATCAAAGAAGCAGACGACCATTTCGTCATTATGGATACGGCCCCGACCGGGCATACCCTTTTATTACTGGATGCTACCGGGGCATATCACCGGGAAATGGTGCGCCAGATGGGGCAATCACATGATCATGTCATCACACCGATGATGCAGTTGCAGGACTCGGATAAAACCAGAGTCATTATTGTCACCCTTGCTGAAACCACACCGGTGCTGGAAGCCGCCAACCTGCAGAGTGATCTACGTCGGGCAGGAATTGAACCCTGGGCATGGGTTGTCAATAACAGCCTTGCCGCAGCTAAGCCGACCTCCCCCTTCCTGATGACCAGGGCGAGCCGGGAGTTGCCTCTCATCTCTGACGTGGAAGAGCAGTACGCTAAGCGTATAGCGTTAACGCCACTGCAGAGCGAAGAGCCTGTAGGTATTGATCTACTGGAAGAAATGGCGCAATAAAATGACAGGGGGCTATAGCCCCTGTCATTTATTGTGCACAGAAAACCTCCAGCTAGGCTGGAGGTTCCGTAAAGCTTTCAGCTTTG
>ENA-OFCE01000758-OFCE01000758.1-metagenomes-genome-assembly--contig:-NODE-758-length-19531-cov-4.643151_pt1 | contig 19531 bp, 12 predicted proteins | sample MGYA00153388_OFCE01 | MGnify analysis MGYA00153388
GCTGCACTTGAGGGCGGAATTGGCGCCATCGCCACAGCCAGCGGCCAGGCGGCACTGCACCTGAGCATTGCCACGCTGATGGGTGCAGGCTCGCACATCGTCGCATCAACAGCGCTGTATGGTGGCTCGCAAAATCTGCTGCACTACACCATGCGCCGCTTTGGCATTGAAACCACATTCGTAAAACCCGGTGATCTGGACGGCTGGCGCGCTGCAGCACGGCCCAATACCAAATTGTTTTTTGGTGAAACCGTAGGTAACCCCGGTCTGGACGTATTGGACATTGAAGCCGTGGCTGCTATTGCCCATGAAGCCGGTGCGCCGCTGCTGGTCGACTCCACCCTCACCTCGCCGTGGTTGATCAAACCGTTTGACCACGGCGCTGATCTGGTCTACCACTCCGCCACCAAATTTCTGAGCGGCCATGGCACGGTGATTGGCGGCATTGTGGTGGATGGCGGCAGTTTTGACTGGGAGAAGTCGGGCAAATTTGCCGAACTGACCGAAGCCTACGACGGCTTTCACAACATGGTGTTCAGCGAGGAAAGCACCATTGGCGCATTTTTGCTACGTGCCCGGCGCGAAGGGCTGCGCGACTTTGGTGCTTGCATGAGCCCCCACACCGCCTGGCTGATTTTGCAAGGCATTGAAACCCTGAGCCTGCGCATGGCGCGGCACGTGAGCAACACCGAAAAAATCGTGGAGTTTTTAGCCAGCCATCCATTCGTATCACGTGTTGGACACCCGATTCTTGAATCACACCCCAGCTACGCGCTGGCAAAAAAGCTGCTGCCTCGTGGTGCAGGCTCGGTCTTCAGCTTTGACTTGAAAGGCTCGCGAAACCAGGGCAAGGCCTTTGTTGAAAGCCTCAAAGTCTTCAGCCACCTGGCCAACGTGGGCGACTGCCGCAGCCTGGTGATTCACCCGGCCAGCACCACGCACTTTCGCATGACCGACGAGGCTCTTGCGGGTGCGGGTATCACACAAGGCACGATTCGTTTGTCGATTGGGCTGGAGGATGCTGATGACTTGCTAGACGATTTGAAGCGGGCATTAAAAGCCGCTGAAAAAGTAGGAGCTTGAGAATCATGTATCTGCAAGTCAACCATCACAAAACCTTCTGCTACACCGCAGGCAAAACAACTGATCCCGCCAAACCGACGGTTGTCTTTATTCACGGCGTACTTAACGACCACAGTGTGTGGAGCTTGCAAAGCCGATACATGGCTAACCACGGCTGGAACGTGCTGGCTATTGATCTGCCCGGGCACTGCAAAAGTGACGGTGAAGCGCCTGTTAGTGTTGAAGAAGGTGCAACGTTTATTGCTGCATTGCTGGACGCTGCAGGCGTTGAAAAAGCCGCGCTGGTGGGCCACAGTTGGGGGTCACTGATTGCGCTTGAGGCTGCCGCAAACCTTGGCGAGCGAATTACCCGCCTGGTGCTGGTGGGCACGGCTTTCCCGATGAAAGTGTCCCCCGCCCTGCTTGAGTCGTCACTTAACGACCCGATAGCCGCTCTCCGGATGATCAACGTGTTTTCACGCAACACTTTAAGCCCGCCGCCCTCTGCACTTGGCCCCGGCACCTGGGTATATGGCGCCAGCATGGCACTGGGCCGCCGCGTGCTGGCCAGCAATATAAAAGTAAACGTGTTTCACCGGGGCTTCAAGGCGTGTGACGACTACGCCAACGGTGAAGTGGCCATCAGCCAAGTCACCTGCCCCGTGCTTTTTTTGCTGGGCGCACAAGACCAGATGACACAGGCCAAAGCAGCAAACGTGCTGATAGAAAAGGCAAAAAGTGCGGGCAAAACTTTTAAAGTTGTCAACCTGGCAGTCGGTCACCACCAGATGACGGAAGCGCCAGAAGAAACGCTGTTTGAAATTTCAGATTTTTTGAAATAGCAATGCTGCGGCCGACTGTTCCCGTTTTGATTGTGAGCGCAGGCCTGCTTACTGATACTGGCTAATTCCTGGATGCAAGCGAAGTCAGTGCAGCAACTCGCGCGCCAACTGATCCTTGCGCCATGCGGCAGGGGGGCTCCCGAATTCGCGCCTGAACGCCCGGCTGAACGCAGTATCTGTCTGATAGCCGACTTCCTCGGCAATACGCGCCAGTGGCGCGTCGCTGCCCCGCAGCAGGCTGGACGCGAGCAGCATGCGCCACTGTGTCAGGTACTGTATCGGGGAGCTGCCCACCAGGTGCTGGAAGCGCTCGGCCAGTACAGACCGCGAGCTGCCGGCTGTGCGCGCCAGTTCGTCCAGCGTCCATAACCGTGCCGGGCTTCGGTGTATCGCATTCAGGGCACCTCCGACGATCCGGTCGCCCACGCCGGCCAGCCAGCCGGTGCGGCCCTCGGCTTGTTCATTCATATAAAGACGGAGGACCTCAATAAACAGCAGTTCGGCCAGCTTGGCCAACACCCCTGCACCGCCAGGTCGGGGCGAGCGGGCTTCAGCCAGCGCGTAACGAAGCGACGCTTCCAGCCAGGAGCCCGCGTTGGAGCCGCGCACATTCACCCGGACCAATCCGGGAAGCCCTGCCAGCAGCATGTCCGCAAGCTTCGCATCGCAGGCCAGGTAGCCGCAAACAAGGCGCGTGGTCGAACCGCCGCCGCCGTAAGACAGTTGGCGTGGACGGCGCGCCAGCACCTCGCCCAACGGTCGCGCGCCTGAAGCGGGGGTCACCCCGGGCTGGGAACACATCCGGTGCGCGTCGCCCTGGGGGAACAGCACAACGTCCCCAGCCATCAGGCGCACTGCGGGTTCGTCTCCTCGTTCCACGTAACACTCGCCTTCCAGGATCATGTGGAAGATCACCACGCGGCCAGCACCGGGCTCAAGGATAGGCGCGACCGAATCGGCGTGAGGCGACTGGTAACACCAAGGGGCGGTGAAGCGGCCCTTGATAAAAATGGCGCCCGTCAGGCGCACAACGCGCAGAGTTTCCGACAGAGCGTCCATCACGCGCCTTCGATCTCAATGTGCAAGCTCACTTCCAAAGCGGTCTTGAAGGCGGCTGTGATGGGCGCGCGGCGGTTGCTTTCTTCCACCATGGTTCGCAGCCGTTGCGGCGCGACGCCGCGCGCTGAAATGCGCACATGCATTTGTACGTCATGCGGCCCGGGGTACACCGTTTCGCCATCAGCGGTCTGAATGCCCAGCATCCCGCGTGCATCGGACCTGCTGGTGGCTTTAACTTCGAGGGTTTCCAGTTCGATGCCCTCGGTGGCTGCAGCCAGTGCAATACAACTTGCCGTGCAGGTGGCCAGTCCCGCACGCGCCAACCAACCCGGCGACACCTGGTCGCCCGTGCCGCCAAGTTCAGCAGGCATATCGGTCAAGACGCTTGTGCCGTTCTCATGGGTCGCCTCGAAACGCAAACCCCCTTGCCATCGGACGATGCCGGGAGCGTCATCGTGAATGGCCACCTCGGGCCGTCGGCTGAATACGGATTTCACCCGCTGCAGCGACGCCGCAATGTCTTGCCTTGCCATGGTTGCCTCCAGTTTGATCCTATGTTGGGAATTCTAGGTATCTGTACCCGTCATTTCAAGTGTCGTGTTAACGCCCTGCTTCCGGCGGATGGATGGGCAGTAATTTCGGACGTTGGGTCAGGGCGAGATCTGCCTGTCGCGATATCCGGACGATGGGGCTAGTGCGAAAGACGCACGGGAAGGACAACGCGCACAGCAGCGCACGACACTTTGCTGCTTCATCCATCCACTACAGAAAGCCAATATGAACGCAGCAACCGACCTCAACGCTCTTAAAACCCGCCAGCAGGCAGCGTGGGCAAGCGGAGATTACGCCGTCATTGGCACCACCTTGCAGCTGGTTGGCGAGCAGCTCGCCGAAGCCTGCGACCTGGGCTGGGACGAAAAAGTGCTGGACGTCGCCGCCGGCAACGGCAATGCCACGCTGGCGGCGGCCCGTCGTGGCTGCAAGGTGGTGTCTACCGACTATGTCGCGTCCCTGCTCGATCGCGGCGCCGAGCGCGCACGCGCAGAGCATCTGGACGTGGTTTTCCAGACGGCTGACGCAGAAGCCCTGCCCTTCGCCGACGCCAGCTTCGATGCGGTGCTGTCCACCTTCGGCGTAATGTTCACGCCGGACCATGCCAAAGCCGCGTCAGAACTGGCGCGGGTGTGCCGGTCCGGCGGGCGCATCGGCTTGGCCAACTGGACGCCCGAAGGTTTCATCGGCCAGTTGTTTAAAACACTGGGGCGCCATTTGCCACCGCCGCCGGGGGTGCAACCGCCTTCCCTTTGGGGCGTCGAGGCGCACTTGCACGCCATTTTTGGGGATGCCGCTGCGTCAATCACGGTAACGCCCAGACTGTTCAACTTCCGCTACCGCTCGGCGGCGCATTTTATTGAAGTCTTTCGCACCTGGTACGGACCGGTGCACAAAGCATTTGCCGCATTGCCCGAAGACAAGGCGACAGCGCTGGAGGTCGACATGACGAGTCTGCTGAACGGGCTCAACCGAGCCGGTTCGCGCGCACTGGTCGTCCCCAGCGAATATGTCGAAGTGGTCATAACGCGGCGCTGAGCATGGACCCCCGACTGCAGCGGCGCGTCCAGCGCTACGGGTGGGACTTGGCCTCAAGCGACTACGAAACGCTCTGGCAAGCCCAGCTTGCGGATGCGCAAACCGGGCTACTGGCAGCGGCATCGCTGGCGCCGGGCGAGCGGGTGCTTGACGTGGCCTGTGGAACCGGTCTCGTCAGCCTGCAGGCTGCACGCGCCGTGGGCCCGCGGGGCCAGGTCCTTGGCGTCGACCTGTCCGGTCACATGGTTGAAGCCGCCGCTCGGCGTGCCGCTGACGAGGGGTTGCCGAATGCCAATTTCACGCGCATGGACGGCGAGGCGCTGGCTCTGCCGGACGCCGGCTTTGACGTCGCGTTGTGCGCTCTCGGCCTGATGTACATGCCCGAGCCGGAGCAGGCCCTGCAGGAAATGCGCCGGGTACTCAAGCCGGGCGGGCGTCTGGGACTGGCCGTCTGGGGGGAGCGCGCTCACTGCGCTTGGTCCGCAGTGTTTCCCATCGTCGACGCCGAGGTGGCCAGCGAAGTGTGTCCGCTGTTTTTTCGCCTTGGGCAAGAGGGCGTTCTGGCCCGGCTGTGCAAGGACGCCGGGTTTCACGCTGTGACCCAGCAACGCATTTCGGCCACCCTAAACTATGCGGACGCAGACCGTGCCTGTGACGCTGCCTTTGTTGGGGGACCGGTTGCGCTGGCTTGGGCGCGCTTTGATCTAGGCACGCGTGAACGGGTGCGCTCACGCTATCTTCAGGCGATTGCCCCGTGGCGGCACGGCCAGACTTACCGCGTGCCGGTAGAGTTTGTTCTGGTCTCGGCCCTGCGCTAAGCTCGCGCTATGAAAAACCAGTTGCCATTCTTTCGTGAAGCAGGTGTCGGCCCGGGGGTGGTGTGCATTCATTCCAACGCCAGCAGCTCGTCGCAATGGCGCGGGCTCATGGACCAGTTGTCCGGGCGTTTTCGGGTCTTCGCGCCCGATTCGCTGGGCGCCGGCAAGAGCCCGCCCTGGCCTGCGGCCGGTGAGGTTTGCCTGCAAGACGAAGTGGCTTTGCTGGAACCTGTTTTTGCCATGGCGGGTGATCCGTTTTTTCTGGTCGGCCATTCCTACGGGGCGTCGGTCGCACTGGTGGCGGCTATGGCCCATCCCGGGCGAGTGCGGGCGCTGGCCGTGTATGAACCGACGCTGTTCTCCCTGCTGGAGCAAGAAGCGCCGGGCGGTGAGGCGGCCCAAGGCATACGCGCTGCGGCACAGGATGCGGCTGCAGCGATTGACGCCGGTGACGCTTCCGCAGCGGCCCGGCGGTTTATCGACTACTGGATGGGTTCAGGGAGTTGGGACCTTATGCCGCCGGCACGCCAGGCGCCGGTGGCGGCGTCCATGGTCAATATCCGCGGCTGGGCCAGCGCGTTGTTCGGGCAGCCCACGCCACTTGAGGCTTTTCGGACGCTAGACATTCCCGTGCTGTGCATGGTGGGCGCGCGATCGCCAGCTTCGTCGCTGGGCGTGGCCAGGCTGCTGGCGCAGATCCTGCCACGGGTGCGCACGCACGAGTTTGCCAACCTTGGCCACATGGGTCCGGTGACGCATCCGGATGTCGTCAACGACGAGATCGAACGCTTTTTCGCACAGCACGGGTGAGGGATAGGAAATCCAACCTACGAGGGTAAACATGTCACAGATTTTGGGCTTCCAAGCGGCTTTGGATCTGTCTGAAATAGGGAGCCGTAGCGGCCAATGGCGTGACTTTGGTCCGTTAGAGGTGCGCCGCCGTCTTTACTATGCGCCGTGTGTTGCGCGACGGGCTAACGCCACGGCCTTTACAAGCATAGGCGACCGAGTAGTGATGTCCGTAATCCTTACACCACGCCGTGGCAAAGCCATGCGCGAGGATGCCGCATTTAAGATATTTGCGAAACGCCCGGCGCAGAGGGTCTGGGCGTGTGGTGGTCGTCCTGACCATCGAACTGGCCTGCGCTTGCTACAACATGCCAGGTCTCGAAGTGCTCGGTAATTGTTGGATACAACGGGGTGAGCTCGAGAAGCTCGGGTTGTAGAGCTTGGGTTTGACCCCCGCTGGCCCGTCCGCGTGCGGATGCGAGTGCTCTAGACGGGGCGGCAGCGAGCATGGGGCAGTGCCAGCGCGAGCATGCGCGCGGGCTGGATGCGTGGTACTACTTTAGTGACACACAAATTTATGTATTTGTCTCCTGTCAGTGGGTAGCCCAATTACTCCTGAACTGATAGCACGCTGCGCCTATTTTATTTAGTCTATAGCGATTTTTTACTAAATTTTTATTCGCACTGACAGCAGTGCAGGGACACGCTGATGCAGTGCCAGTTTGAAAATAAGCTGCATGAGCAGAACTTTGCCGGCTCCTTCGGCCTAAGCGACAAGTGAATTCAGCAGCGCATGACAGGGCAGAAAACGCGCGCCAACCCTGCGGGTAAGTCCGGCTGCTTGTAGCTCAGGCGGCGCGCATCTGCGCTGGTGGCGTTAGCAAGCGATTGAAATGGGCGCCAATGCTTTCGATATCGGCAACATCTTCCATCCGCACACGGGGTAGATGCCAGCCAGCGCGACCAGGTTTAGGTGGTGAACAAGTGCTGTTGCGCACGCAGCGGCCGGCGGCTTAACAATTCAAAATTATTCAAATTTTTATTTCTATTTTAATAGCGATATATGCTGAAAGACACTGCGCAAAAGCCGTTTTTTGTCTAAAAATGATGATCAACCAATGGATGCCCGGCATGGCACCGCCAGCATGCCATACTGAATCCGGCCTAAACGCTTGTCAGCCAAGGGTAGCCAATCCGGTACACACTGAACCTTTCATTTTACAAATCAAGGAGATAGTCATGACCCGTGAAGTTGTTGTTGTCAGCGGTGTGCGCACCGCCATTGGAACCTTCGGCGGCAGCTTGAAGGACACGCCGCCCACCGACATGGCTGCGCTGGTCGTGCGTGAATCGCTGGCGCGCGCTGGCGTCGACGGCAAAGACGTCGGTCATGTGGTGTTTGGGCATGTGGTCAACACCGAGCCAAAGGATATGTACCTCTCGCGCGTGGCGGCGGTCAATGGCGGTTGCGGTGAAGGCACGCCGGCCTTCAATGTCAACCGCCTGTGCGGCTCGGGCCTGCAAGCCATCATCTCGGCCAGTCAGTCCATTTTGCTGGGCGACACCGACGTGGCCATTGGCGGCGGCGCCGAAAATATGAGCCGCGGCCCCTATGCCAGTTTGGCCACCCGCTTTGGCGCCCGCATGGGCGACACCAAGATGATCGACATGGTCGTCGGCGCGCTGCATGACCCGTTCCAAAATATTCACATGGGCGTGACCGCCGAGAACATTGCCGCCAAATGGGGCATCAGCCGTGAAGAGCAGGACGCGCTCGCAGTGCAAAGCCACAACCGTGCACAGAAGGCTATTGAGGCTGGCTACTTTAAAGAACAGATCGTGCCGGTGATGCTGAAAAGCCGCAAAGGCGACGTTGCCTATGAACTTGATGAGCATTACCGCCCCAACTGTACGCTGGCCGATATGGCCAAGCTCAAGCCGGTGTTCCTCAAAGAAAACGGCACAGTGACCGCTGGCAATGCTTCGGGCATCAACGATGCAGCCGCTGCCGTGGTGTTGATGGAAGCTGGCGCTGCTAAAGCGCGCGGCTTGAAACCCCTGGCCCGGCTGGTGGCCTATGCCCACGCAGGTGTCGATCCGAAATACATGGGCATCGGCCCGGTACCCGCCACCCAGATGGCGCTAAAAAAAGCCGGCCTCACTGTGAACGATCTGGACGTCATTGAGGCCAACGAAGCCTTTGCAGCCCAAGCATGCGCGGTCAGTCGCGACTTGGGACTGGACCCGGCCAAGGTCAACCCCAACGGTTCGGGTATTTCGCTGGGCCATCCAATTGGTGCGACCGGTGCCTTGATCACTGTTAAGGCCCTGCATGAGTTGCAGCGCATTCAAGGCCGCTATGCGCTGGTAACGATGTGTATCGGCGGTGGGCAGGGTATTGCGGCGATTTTTGAACGCATCTGACCAAGCCGCCAGCATCGTCTTTTACATTGACACAGCTTAAAGAGCCCAGGTCCGGTCTGTCGGGGCTTGGGCGTTACTTCTTGGTGAGTCCGCCAGCTTTAAGTTGTAAAAGTCGAGCTACGTCAACAAGGACAAACCGGGTCCGACTAAACTTGGAAGTGAGCACCTGGTCAAAGTAGCCGGAGCGTTTTAAGGAGACAAATTTTGCTGCCCGCTTACATCACCCACGCCGATTGCGCCCTCCATGAAATGGGCGCTCACCATCCCGAATGTCCAGAACGGCTGGGCGCCATCAATGACATGCTGCTGACCAAAGGGCTGCTTGACTATATGCATCCCTATGACGCGCCCCTGGCCACGTTGGGGCAGCTGGCCCATGCACATTCATCGCTGTATGTGGCCGAGCTCATGGCGGCGTCGCCAGCCGAGGGCTATCACAAGGTTGATCCCGACACCGACATGAATCCTTTTACGGTGACTGCCGCCTTGCGCGCCGCTGGCGCTGCTGTGCTGGCGACCGACCTGGTGCTGGCCGGCGAGGCACCCAGCGCGTTTTGCTGTGTGCGGCCGCCTGGCCATCATGCGCAGCGCGACGCCACCATGGGTTTTTGCTTTTTCAACAATGTTGCGGTTGGCATTCGCCATGCGCTGACCGAGCATGGCCTGCAGCGCGTGGCTCTGATTGATTTTGACGTGCACCACGGCAATGGCAGCGAAGACATCTTTCGCGGCGACGATCGGGTTCTGATGTGCTCAATTTTTGAGCAGGGAATCTATCCGTTCACCGGCGACGATGCCAAAGGCGACAACATGGTTAATGTGGGCCTGCCGTCCCGTTCAGGCAGCGAAGCGTTCCGTGAAGCCGTCACTACCCACTGGTTGCCCGCTCTGAATGCCTTTAAGCCCGAGCTGATTTATGTCTCTGCCGGCTTTGACGCCCACCGCGAGGATGACATGGGTAACCTCGGCCTGGTTGAGGCCGACTACGAATGGGTCACTCAGCAAATCATGGCGGTAGCTGGAGAGCACTGCAAAAGCCGTGTGATCTCCTGCCTGGAAGGCGGTTATGTGTTGAGCCCGCTGGCGCGCAGCGTGGCCGCGCATGTCAAGGTGCTGATCGGTGCCGACTGACTTGCTTGCCCATGCGAGGCAGGCAAAGCAGGCACTGGCTTGGGCGGGGCGGGCAGCGTGCTGCGCGGCGCGGTAGCGGCCTGACTGACGAGATTCATTAACCATCGGATAAAAATCGTTTATGGACAAGCACTACCTCACCCCACTTTTCTCTCCGCAGTCCATCGTGGTTTTTGCCGGCCAGGTCAATAGCCCGGACAGCCTGACACCCCGCGCCAGGGTCCTGCACCAGGCCCTTCGCGCCCAGAAATTTACCGGTACCTTGCAGTTCCTGGACATTCACACTACCGGCACGCTGGCCGACCTGGCGCAGACCGGGGCCGATTTGGCAATCATTGCGCTGCCCCCTGTCGAAGTCGCCGCCGCACTGGAAATCGCCGGGCGCATGACCTGCCGCTCGGCGCTGGTGATCACCAGCGGCATCGATGCCGACGGCGCTGCCGAACTGAAAAAAATCGCCCGGCGCGAAGGCGTGTTTCTCCTGGGGCCCAACGGCCTGGGCTTTCAGCGCCCGCATTTGCAGCTCAATGCCAGCGCCGCCGGACCCATAGCGCGGCCCGGCTCTCTGGCGCTGGTGTCCCAGTCCGGCGCGCTGACCTCCTCGATACTCGACTGGGCAACCAAAAACGGTGTCGGGTTTTCATCGGTCGTCTCGCTGGGGCCCAACACATCGGTCGATATTGCCCAGGTACTCGATTTTCTGGCCAACGACCGGCATACCCAGAGTATCGTCATCTACCTTGAAGGAATTTCCAGCGCCCGCCGCTTCATGAGCGCCTTGCGCTCGGCAGCCAATGTAAAACCGGTGGTGGTGCTCAAAGCCGGCCGCAAGCCGGCCGGCAACGAGGCGGCGCAAACCCACAGCGGCGCCATCGTTGGCAGCGACGATGTGTTTGACACCGCACTGCGGCGCGCCGGAGCAGTGCGCGTGCGCTCGTTCGTCGAGTTGTTTTCTGCAGCCAGATGCCTGGCTTCACGTTACCGCCCCGTAGGCAATCGCCTGGCTATCGTCACCAATGGCGGCGGGCCCGGTGTACTGGCCGCCGACTGGGTCAATGAAATCCATCTGGAACTCGGCAAACTGTCCATTGAATCGGCCGAATCACTGAAGCCATTGCTACCCGACCTGGCATCGTTGTCAGACCTGATCGATTTGTCAGAAGAAGCGGCGGCAGACCATTTCAAGGCAGCCATCGAGGCGGCTGGAAAAGACCGGCAGATCGACGGCGTGCTGGTGATTTTCTCACCCAAGGAAGGCGTGGATGCGTCCTTGGTGGCTCAGGCGATGGCCAGCGTTAAGCCCAGTGTCGTCAAGCCGCTGCTGGCGTGCTGGATGGGTGATGCGTCGGTGGTGGTCGGCCGCGACCTTTTAAACGACGCTGCAATTCCGAGCTTTCGAACGCCTGAGGCGGCGGTCGGCGCTTTCGGCAATATTGCGTCGTTTTATAAAAACCAGCAACTGCTGCAGCAGACTCCGCCGCCGCTGTCCTCGCTGGCCAAGCCCGATATTGAAGGCGCCCGCCTGATCATTGAAAACGTACTGGCCGAGCGGCGCAAGGTGCTGACCGAAATGGAATCGAAAACGCTGCTGTCGGCGTTTCATATTCCAGTCACCCAGACCATTTTGGCCCGCACCGCCAACGAGGCGATGATGATTGCCACGCAACTCGGCTTTCCAGTGGCGTTGAAAATCGACTCGCCTGACATCAGCCACAAATCGGACGTGGATGGCGTGGCACTGAACATCATGAACGCCACCAGCGCGCGCGACACTTTTAGTCAGATGATGCAAACCGTCGCCCGGCTCAGGCCGGATGCGCGCATCAACGGCGTTACGGTGCAAACCATGGCGCGCGCGCGGCGTGGCCGCGAAGTGTGCGTCGGGCTGGTGACCGACGACCCGTTCGGTCCGGTGATTACTTTTGGGGCAGGCGGCACGATGATCGAGTTGATCAACGACCGCGCCATGGAATTGCCGCCTCTCAACCAGTTCCTGGCGCGCCACCTGATTGCGCGCGCGCGCGTGGCGGAAACCCTTGGCGCCTGGCGCGGCTCAGGTGTGGCCAATGTCGGGGCGCTGGAGCAGATTTTGCTCCGCGTCTCGGAAATGGTGTGCGAACTGCCACAACTGCGCGAGATGGACATCAACCCGATCATCGTGGATGAATTCGGCGCAGTCGCAGTCGATGCGCGCATTGTGATTGACCACGCACCGCAAGCCATTGGCGGAAGGGCCAACACTTACAGTCATCTGTCAATTTTGCCGTACCCGGCGCGTTACGAGCAGGTCTGGCCCATGCGCGGTGGCGGTGAATACACAGTGCGCCCCATTCATCCAGACGACGCCCAGATGCTGCAAAACCTGATGGGGCACCTGTCGCCCGCCAATCGCTATTTCCGCTTTATCTCGTCCATGGTTGAGTTGCCGCCGAGCATGCTGGCCCGTTTCACGTTGATCGACTATGACCGCGAAATGGCGCTGGTCGCCGTGTTCAAGGAGCGCCGGTTGGGCACCAACGGCGAGATTTTAGAAACCGAGCGCATTGTGGGTGTGTCACGCTATGTCACCAACCCCGACCAGTCGAGCTGCGAATTTGCGCTGGTGGTGGCTGACGACTTCAGCGGCAAGGGCCTGGGCTCGCGGTTGATGCTCAGCATCATGGATGTTGCCCGGGACAAAGGCTTGAGCGAAATCGAAGGCCTGGTGCTGACGCAAAACCCTGCCATGCTCAAGCTCATGAAAAGCATGGGCTACACAATTAAGCCATTTGCTGAAGACCCGGACTTTAAGCTCGTCACTTATTCCCTTTGACAGTCAAGCAGCCCGAAAGCACGCGGCCCAAGCCAGCAAAGTTTTGTGCCTGGAACCGTGCACATTCATGAAGCGGCGCGCAACAAAATTGCACAAACTAATCGAGTCGATTAAAAACTCATTTTGATTGAGAAGTGCGTTAACTCGCCAGTGACTTGGTTATCAGATCGCGCCCAACCGTTGGAAAGCCATGTCACCGCTTTTTTGAGCACCACACCACCAGCCTGGTGTTTAAAGACACGCCGCTGCACTCTACCAACCTGATTGGCAACGCACTGGTGGCGCTGACTGAGCAAACGCCGACTGGCGCTTTTTACTATTAAAACAGGAGCTGCTTGCGCCCAATTCTATTGGGCTGGTGTTGCGAAAGTTCCTGATTTCCGCAAAGTCAAACAGGGTACATGGCTCGCGCAATTTTGCAGCCCGCGCCTGCCCAATTTGTTGAACATTCAGCCTCGACCTCGCCGCACATTTTGTCGCCTGCTTCCCGCAAACGGTTAAACACTTTGGCATCGACTTCCCCAACGCCAGCAATAAAAAGGCGCTCGCTGTCGCGTCCATTTCCAGCGGGTTTGCTACTGGTCATGATGCCGCAAACGTCTTTGACCATCGCTGTTTGGCAACGAGCCGCCAAACTTTTAATGTCAGACAAAGAGGCAGTGGAAGAGTCCGCCCGAGGTCGGTGTGAAGTGGTAAGTGATGTATTGGAGGTTAATGCGCTGGCTTGTGTGGGTGTCACCTCATCATTTACTTTTCCCAAGTCCCGGTCATACCAGATGCCTGCACTGATGGCCGCTACCAATAACGCAGCGCCCACGCTCGCCAATACAAATCTCATATGTACTTTCAAGCCGGGGGGTTTTGATAGCTCACTGTTCAATCCGCAGGGACAATGACCGGTAAAGATCGAAGTCAGAACCAGCGACTTCACCCGCCCAGAAGTTCGTCGTGAACGGCACAATCTTGACCCAGATTAAATTGTTCGCAGTGTCACGCCAATAGACATTGCCCGCACTGGCTACCACTGCAGCGCGGTTTGCACCACTGGTCATGTTGCGCGAGTTTGCTCCGGAATCACTGGAATCACCCGGAGAAAGGAACACGCGACTTGGAGCCGTAGCGCCGTCATAGTGCACACCTAACACTATCGAATCATTGGACGTAAGCATGTTTTCAATGGGCACATTGACCCATTTGGGTGGTGATTTGACGGCTTGGTTATTTGGGAAGTCAGGAAAGCGCACCACATAAGTTCCGCCGTTGACGGCTGCAAAGTGGCGCATGTTGCCCAGCATCACACTGGTATAACCCTGCTCTACCCGCCAGCGGCCAACTGAATTGCCTGCTGAATCCAGGCGCGATACGTCTAGCGTTTCGAAAAAGGCGTAAGGGTTGGTTTCAGTGCTCAGGCCCCTGTCCAGCTGCATGCTGCCTATGCCGTAATACGGCCCTGCGCAAGACAGACTGTTGCCGATACCGGCAGGCACCGAGGATTTCAACGCTGTGCAGTCAGGGTTGGTCAAAAACGGTGAGTCTAAAACAACGTACCGTCCCGGAGTCGACCAGTAGCCGTGGGGGTCCCACAAAGCGCCTGACAATGTCCAGTTGTATTTTGAAGCTGCCGTGTAGCCCGGCTGCAGGTGTGGCGGAATTGCCCGATAGCCTGCGTCAGCTGCTATCAGGCGGTTTCCAGAGTTTCGGAACATCCCTTTTTCGACCGGGCGTATGTAGTAATCATTGGTGCCGAATGTGCCTGATGACACATCACCTCCAATACCCTTCAGCACGTTCCCTGCATTGGCAAAGTGAGCAAAAGTATTCTGCGTGATGTCCATTTGTGAGTGATAAGAAGCGACCGCTAAAGGCGGGTCAGCATCGACTGGATAGCTTTGTCTGTCATTCAAACTTTTACCGATGATTAACGAGTGCTTAAGCGAGCTTCCGTACTGCACCGCGCCAGAAATTGCTCGGCCCAGGTTGTCTGCTGCAGCCCATTGCACATAGCTTGGTTGGATCACGCGGTTGACATAACCACCATTGTTTTTAGTGGTACTGATGCCTTTGATGACCGGAATCAAGCCGTTGGTGTGATCAAAAACTTTGCCATCTGTGGTGGGCGAATAATTTAGAAGCTCCAAATTTCCGATATCGTCGATCATGGCGCATTCCAGCATGATGCCGTTGTTGCCATTTGAGTGTGTCGAGTTGAATTCAAACGGACCGTGCGCCATGTTTTGCGGTCTGAGGGGCACATTTTTATTTTGTTTGACAGGCTTTTGCGGATAAGACAACCAGAACCCGTTGCCTTGTGCATCAGCCGCCACGTTGTTACGGACCGTGTTGTCAGGGTTTGTCAGCCAGTAGGCGGCAGACGCACCGCACATGTGACCGGCTTTTTCATGGGCAGTCACTGCCAGCGCGTCAATTGGCGAGCGGACCCTAAGCACCAGGTTGCCTTCAATCTTGTTTCGTCTTTCAACGGCATCTTCCAAAAAGATGGCGTGTCCTTTAATGTCGTAACAAATGTTGTTGGTCAGGCTGACCCCGTTGGTGCCGTGGAGCACCATGCACCGGTTGCGTGAATCCCAGACGCTGCTGTTGCGCACGAAATGATTGCTGGCATCGCCCAGCATCGTCCCGTCAGCTGCATATGACAGCAAATGCCAGTGGATCGGGTATCGTCCCGTCAGGCCTTCTTGCCCCATCCGGCGCAGCTCCACTCCGTCTAATTGAAGCGATGACGCCAAATCCATCACCATGATGTGGGCACCAAAACCGTTGGTTGTCCACTTGACGTCATTGGCTCCCTGAATCACGATGTTGCGGCTCAAATTGCCGACCTCTGCGCGCTCATCCAGCGTATCTACTGCGTCTGGGTGAGGTTTATTAAACGCGCCTTTGGTCAAGCTGATGCCAGAGTCGGTCATGTACTGCAGCAAACCCCAACGAAAGCGGCTCAATGCAGACGTCGTCTGGACAATGTTGGCACTGCTGCTGGCCAGCGTGAGCCGCTGCGTGGCCGTGTTCGCGTTGTGCACTGATTGCGCGACCCAGACATTGCCGTACCATTCGGTGGGTGCAACCACAATTTGGTCGCCGGCTTTCCAGCCAACGTTTCGCTCTAGCGTCAACGCGGTGCTGCCAGCAACGGCATGCGCGCTCAGGCGAGTCCAGGGAACAGCAGGCGCTGCGCCAAATAGCTCAAGTTTGCCGCCACCACTGACCAGGATGCCCCGTGTCCCCATGCTGCTGGTCACAGCCGAAGCAGCGTTGTCAAGCGATGTCAGGGTAATCGTTGCATGGCCTGTGAATGGCGTGGTTAAAGAGCCTGCACGCAAGACCCCGGTCTTTTGGACGCGAATGGTTGCAGCGCTTAATTCCGCGGTCACGCCAGGCTGAAATGAGAGTTCACCTTCAATGGTTATGTCGCCAAGTGCTGGCGTGTTCTCGTCCAGCACAATTTTCATGTTGGATGGCACCAGCACAGCAGCGCCAGCCACAGGTTTACTGCCGCCCCAGGTGGCACGGTCAGACCACAGCATTACGTTTTTCGGTGCGGGTGGTGCAATCGGTTTTGCAGTGCTGGCCTGCTGGGTCGCATCAACGATTGGATTGTTAACAGGGGCCAGCGGCGTAACCGCTACTACAGGGGGCGTAATGACAGCCACTACGGGAGGCGTAGTGACAGCCACCACAGGCGGCGTAATGACCGCCACCACAGGACGCGTAATAACCGCCGCTACAGGAGTCGTGCTGACCGATACCACGGGCGTTGTACTAGCAGCTACTACAGGGGGCGCACTGCCTGCAACGACGGGTGGGTTAAAAGCACCTGCCGGCGCTGATGCTACTGCGACTGGCTTGGTAACAATGGTGCTGCTGACCGGAGCACCGCTACCTGGCACCGTATTGACCACCACCGGACTGGTCGCTGGGAGCGTGGGGACTAAACTGACCGCGGCGGCTGCTGGGAATGTTACGACTGCAGTAGCGACCAAGTTGGTCGACTCAACATTTGTTGGCGTACTGTTCGCGTTGGCATTGATTGCCACGGGGCCGCTAGCTCCCGCCGAGACAGCCCCTGGTGGCCCGACAGTTATAGGGTTGGCGGCGACTGCACTGCCAGTTTCGCCACTCGATGAACCAGCGACCGCGCTGATCAGAGGGATTGCTGAGCTACTACCGCTGCCGCCACTGCTACCGCCCTCACCTCCACCTCCACCGCCTCCGCATGCAGTGATAAAAATTGATAGCAACACCATCATGGTTGTTGATAGCTTGCAAATTTTCTGCTGAGACATAAGTATTAGTGCCGGTAAAAATTTAGCTTTTTAATGTTACAAGATTTCCGTTTTAGACCTGTAAAAAATAAATAACATTTTGAAAGAAAAAGTAACCAAATGCGCTACTTTCCTAACTTTTTAATTAATACAAAATTTTGTTGCCTTGAAGTTAGCTATTTACGATGGCACATCATTTACTTTGTCGAATTCAGAGCGGAATCGCTCAACTTTTTATTTTTTAAAGAAAAGCATTTCTATCTCATATTAAGCAAAAATAATTAATGTTACAGAGTTGTTGTCAGGCTGCCCATTGGATGCGTTTTGCCGTTTCGCACCCTGCGCGCCAGCAGGATGCTACCGCCTGAGCTTGCCATTTATGTCCGACCCGCCAAACGTGTGGCAAAAGAATTTTTTAACATCGGTATTCGGATTGGATACGACGCGATGGTGACCGCCAATGGGTGCGAACTGATGGAGTGTGAGGTGTCTGTGCGGCGGAGCAGATTGAACGCTTAGTGAGGAACTAAAAGGCCTTGGCGGTTGCCAATGATGAAAGCTGACTGAGCAATGTCCTACATATCTGCGTCAACCGTGAGGTTACTTTTGCCGTTAGGGTGTTTGTCTTTTTACAACTCTGAGGAATATTTTTATGACTTACTCCAAGAATTCCCTAACTATTGTTACTTTGACGATCGCATCGCTTTTGATGGCAGGCACAGCCTTCGCAAAAAATCAGGGTGATGATCATGAAAAAGGCGGGAACAAGCACGGCCAAAAATATGAAGACAAACGCGAAAAGTTTGAGGACAAGTCCGAGAAAAAGGCTGAAAAAAATGCTGGGAAGCGTCAGCGTGAAGACATCAAGCAGGGCGCCTACTTCAATGATCAGCAACGCACTTTTGCCCGCCAGTACTACACCACGACCTACAAAGACGGCAAGCGTTGCCCTCCTGGTTTGGCCAAGAAGAACAACGGCTGCCTGCCACCCGGCCAGGTTCGGAACTGGGCAGTGGGCCAGCCGGTGCCGACCAATGTCACGGTGTACTCGGTAGCCCAGCCCGTTATCCGTATGTTGCCCCCCGCACCTGCTGGTTACCGCTATGCCCGCATCGGCGGCGACATCGTGCTGGTTCAGCAGCAAAACAACATTATTGTGGACATCATTCAGGGCTTGCTCGGCGGGTAGTAGGAATTAACAAACCTGAAGATACGGATGGGGAATCCAATCACATGTGAAAGCAGGCATGTCACAGGTTTTTGGCTTCCAAGCGGTCTTGGCCCTGACTGGAATATGCGGTCGTAGTAGCCCGATCGCGTGACTTTCAGGCGCAAGGCGAATTTCACCCGCAACGCGCACAACACCTTTCCGCGGCGAATCAGAATCGCTGCCTCAATCAGTCACCAATTGACGCGGTGACCGACCTCGTAATCCGCGGTCCGGTTTTGCTGCCCAAGCTAGAGCCCGACTCGCCCTTAAACCCTTGCCCACCCATGTGTCCCCACAGTCCTCCCAAAGCGGTGGGCCGCGCGCCGCAAAGATGTGCGCTGGCTGTGACTCAAGCCCGATATGGTTCAGGATATTCCTGATCTGCGTGCCCTCTGTGACAAAGGCGATCAGTCGCATTTGCTCATCGCACATTTGGCACAGCAGCGGGAAGGTCTCAGTAATGGGGTCACGTCTTGCAATGAGACGGATTCGCCGCTATCAAACGCTGGTAAAACAACACTTCTTCACGCGGCTGTATGTGTCCAGCTGACCCCAAGGCTGAACGTATGGCATAACTTTACCGGCTGCATTCCCGCCTTTCTTCACATCGTAATTGCTGTGCAGGTTTAGCCAGAAGTGATGCGACGCGCCAATAAACTACACCAGTCGCAATGCGATGTGTGTACTGATGTCGTGCCGTTCCCGCGCAATTTTATTGATGCAAGCGAAAGCCTATTGAGCCAAAGCGTTACTTTACGTTCCAAGAGCAACTTTATTCTTCACGAAGTCGCTCACCTAAGTGGCTGAGTGAAAAATTTTTCGCAACTAAGTCGAGGTTAGAGTCGCCTGTGGCGCTGGCCATGCATTTGCAGACGAGGCGCTAATCGTCACCAAACCCGAGGTATCCAGTGAGTACGACGCGGACCGCATTTTGGGTCTACTGGGTAGCAAAACCAAACGCGCCATCTCAGGCACTGATCAACCCGGAAAATACTGTGAATTGAGTACCGTTGTCGCATGCAGCTGGTCAGCCTTTGCGGATTTCAGCAAACGATTGACACCAAGCCGCCACAGATGAATTTAAGGAACATCCTACATGGGTGCGCGTAAACGAAGCATAAACTCCCGAGACAGGGTATCGTAGTTTCTGGTTGACATCTTCCAGGGTCGGGCTCTAGTTTGGACAACAATGACATCAATCGAAGGCCACTTGAACACTCTGATTTGGGCTAAGCCCGCAGTGTTCCAAAAAAATACTCGTCTGTTTAATGTTTCGTGGTGTGGTGCATTGCTACTCACCGCATTGGTTAGTGGTTGTGGCGGCGGAGGCGGAGGTCGCGACCCGGTGCTTGGTTTCGGTAACGGAACCGAAGGTGCACCCATTCTGGTTGCACCTCCCGGCTCCGTAAATCCTGGCGGAGGAAGCATTGCGCCAGACGGAAGCGTCATTCCTGGCCCTGTCATTCCTGGCCCTGTCATTCCTGGCCCTGTCATTCCTGGCCCTGTCATTCCTG